>Ga0131853_10019505_pt1 | contig 12342 bp, 7 predicted proteins | sample TergutLab28metaG_FD_92764 | JGI IMG/M metagenome (GOLD analysis project Ga0131853, IMG submission 92764) | Labiotermes labralis P1 segment gut microbial communities from Petit-Saut dam, French Guiana - Lab288 P1 (version 2) (version 2) | ecosystem: Host-associated > Arthropoda: Insects >...
ACATGCGTTCTTATTTTTTTTTTCTCTGTTAAAAGTTTTGTTCCCCCCAATTTTTTCACATTATTCCAAAAAAGGGAATATCTTCTGGGGGGGGGGGGAAGTTACAGAATATAAAATGTGTGTATTGATTTTCTGTACAAACTCTGCCTGAAAAAAATTTCTCATTATTAGAAAAATTCAGCGAGATTGTATCATAAATTTTTATTGGTCTTCATGTAAGTACCCGTTTTTATTGCCACATTATAATGAAATTTGATATTCTTTTGATAGAATTTCGAAAAATAATAGAATATCAAACTTCATGAAAATCCGTCCAGTGGGAGTCGAGTTGTCCACCGCGGACGGACGGACGGACGGACATGATGAAGCTAAAAGTCGCTGTTCGAAATTTTGCCAAAGCGCCTCAAAAATAAAGAACTGGAAAATCACCAACCATCGATCAGTCTGTCAAAACCCGGGGCTTTTAATTCAGAAATGAAATGCTTACGAAATTCAATGAGAGATGATCCAGAACGAGCATGCAGACCTTCCAAGCCTATTGGTTACCACACGCACCGCCAGGCTCAACACTGACAACGTTGCAATTGTTCCGCACAGTGCATAAGATATTCCGTGCGATTCTTATGATAAACAGTTAAATTCCCTACACAGTATTATTGGATTGATCTATATAATAGTAGCACAATGTGTTCTCTTCGAAGTACGAACTGATTTTTATATAATGCGAACTGTTAATCATCAAATAGGTAAGGACGTAGGTCCGAAATGTGAGAATCGAAGAAGGAACAGCTGTCTTCGAGAACGAAAACATACTGTGATTTAATGTCACACATCTTCGAGATATTTTACGTTCAGTGGCCCGAGGATCGTCTAATATATGGCAATAATTATCCAACAAAGATGCAACAATATACAGTTTATTTATATCTGTATTTCTCTTATTATTTCCTCCACTTTATTTCTGCAGCCTTGAACATTCCACGTACCAAATTTCAACGTCCTGTTTCTTAGCTTGGGTCGTCTATCTCCGTCTGATTTCCGCGACTTGGTGTTTGGTTAATTATGGATTGGATACCACGGGAGAGAAGGAAAAGAGGACGTCCAAGAAAAATGTGGATGGAAGGAGTACAAGCAGCCATGACAACAAGAAATTTAGAACCAGATCAATGGAGAAACCGAGAGTAATGGCGTTTGGTTTCCGGAAGACGGCGACAGCTGTTAAAAAAACCGGACAGATAGATTTATATCTGTAAACTGCTCTACATGTTTCGGGTGGTATCTCCGCCCATCATCAGGAGCTCATAACACTGTATCTACAGTATCTGGCATTACTGAGACCGTTACTGCTACTTGTTGTGACCGTGATTTTCACGACAGGTAGCAGTAAAGGTCTTATTAATGCCAGATACTGTAGATACAGTGTTACGAGCTCCTGATGATAGGTGGAGATACCATCCGAAACATGTAGAGCAGTTTACAGATATAAATAAAATGTATATTTCTGCATCTTGCTGAATAATTATTGCCATATCTTCGACATAATGATTTCCGTTTTTACAGATATCTTCGCTATATGAAAATGTGTGGTGTAGAGGCGATAGCATGTGTTATGTAAATGAGCTGTGGCCTGATGCAAGGCACAACAGACGTATGATCAGGCTCGCTAAGAACGTTTTCGCGAAAAGAATTTTTTACGAGACTGAAAAATACTTTGCGAAAGGTACAGGAAAAGCTGCTCCTGTAAAGCCATTAAGACATGTGGAGGCGTGGAGGTACAGTTCCACTCAGTCTTAAACTCGGCATTATATGCCCGGGGAATGATCAGCGTGAATTAAATTCTTTATGTACTGTTAGCGTGCTCAGGCATCAGCCACGTGTCCAATTACAGAAAGAGAACAAGTAAAGAAACACAACACAGTTATAACTTAAATTACAAACTCCATATAATATAATATAATACAATATAATAATAATAATACAATGAAATAGTACAGATAAAAGGTAAAGCAATCCCATTACAGGCCTGGACAGGCCCTGAGGGTTCCAGGAGGCTGAGGCTCCCAAACTGCATGACAATCGTAACATGTAGGTGATAAGGTTTTCAGTCCTACCCACCCGCCGCCTTTACTCCTAGGAAATATTCCTGTTACTTATTTCTGTTAGAGGTTGAATCAACCCCAGGGCCATTGTGCGGCAGGAAGGATTTTGTCAATGAAAAATTCCTCCAATGACACCATCGGGAATCGAACCCGCGACCTTCCAGATTGTAGCGCAGTGCCCACAACGAAACAATACTGTCTCAAAAGCGATTCTTACCACACTACACCTAACCACGCACCGACCAGTCGCACACCAACACCAACACAAAATTTCCGTCGCGCGCATGTCGGCACAGAATTATCACAATTTTCATAACACTATCAACAAAATTCCACGGACTAACAAGCCTGCATTAAAAAAAAAATTCCACATATAACGACTTACTGTATTAGCCCTTCACTGTTACGTTGTACCACCTACATACACTAGTGAAAGAAATACGGACGTAGCGGTAAGAACAACCATCATTTACCTGTGAGTCCACCACGTCAGTAAAAAGTGTCGTGACGTACTGTGACGACCGAACAATCTGCACAGACTTGAAGAACCAGCTGAGTTCAAACTATGTACGGGTGGTAGATTGAATGGAATACTGACCGCGCTCAGCTATGCTGCTTCACCACTGTCAGTGACAAAACACGTTCGAAGGAACCACAAAGTCGATTGTGTCAGAATACAAACCGCCACAGGAGAAGTTAAAGCGCAATTAGAAAATGTGTATTGCCAAAACACCTGAATGGTTCCAGCCGCGGAACGAAATACACAAATACAGAACAAACTGCCGTGGAGCAGTGCCGACTTCAGATCTTGATCCCGAGGGTAACAGCCATGTAAGGTGTGATGCCGTGTAGTTTGGCATATACCACATACATACCCTCGCATTACTGAGGGCCAACAACGAGTGCAGCGACAGTTTCTCATCGTATAGGCCTATATTTTGATGGGCAATTAAACACTACATTTGGACTTAAATATGTATAGGAGGGGTTTGGTGTGCCGTGCACAAATTTGATAACTGGGTTCAAGCTCTTAATGTTGGATACAGAAGTACTTAGCTTCTTATCATGAAACCAACTGGATGCACCAATTTCTCAAATGTATTTTTGGAATAAAACTCTACATGTTTCGGACAGTTCCTCTGTCCATCATCAGGAGTTTTTCACTGTACACACAGCAATGGTATGTGTCATACAGGTTTGCTGACTGCTTGCGAGCAGGATCAGGACGGAACGTCATACAGGTTTGCTGAAACTGAGATCAGTAAAACATTGGCGTTCAGGTGACCGTGCGTTGTGATAAATTCTTACAATAAAACCAACTAGATGCACGGTTTTCTCAAATTTATTTTTGGAATAAAACTATACATGTTTCGGACAGTTCCTCTGTCCATCATCAGGAGTTTTTTACTGTACTCTCAGCAATGGTATATATCATACAGGTTTGCTGTGTGTAGAGTGAAAAACTCCTGATGATGGGCAGAGGAACTGTCCGAAACATGTAGAGTTTTATTCCAAGAATAAATTTGAGAAATTAGTGCATCCGGTTGGTTTTATTATAAGAATTTATCACGATGCACGGTCACCTGAACGTCAAATACTTAGTGTACAAATCGTCGAATCTAATGAATAATTTGTGTTTTGCAATAACTATAACGGCATTAGCTGTATAATTGTATAATATAAACCTACAAAGTACACCTTTGTTCAACTAATATTTTAATTTTTACGACCATACAAATTAAGTGTGCATAATGTTATTATTCCATTCCTGTACGTACAACCGTCTTCCTGAAGATGAACTCTCAGTTTCGAAACATGTAGAAGACATCGTAAATATTGAAATATTAGTTTAAGAAAGATGCATTTTGCTGTTTGGGGCACACGGTGGCGCAGGTGGTACAGGCACTGCGCTACAAACCGGAAGGTCGCAGGTTCGATTACCGATGGTGTCATTGGAATTTTTCATTGAAATGATCCTTTCTGCCTCACTATGGCCCTGGGGTTGACTCAGCCACTAACAGAAATGATTACTAGGAATATTTCCTGGGAGGTAAAGGCGGCCGGTGCGTAGGGCTGAAAACCCTACCGCCTACATGTGCTGACTGTCTTAAAATCTGAGAGCCTCAGCCTCCTGGAATACTCACGGCCTGTCCAGGACTGTAATGGCATTGCATTTTGCTGGTTTATATTATACGATTATATTACTATGCATGGTGCAGAAAACAATGATTTTGGCTCATGAGGAAAAATGCTTCTGATGTATTTTTGGACGCTGAATTCGAATATGTTTCCAGAATTTCTCTATAACCATACCTTTTGCGTTGTGTCAGACTATGTGATCGCACACGCACACATAAGGGAGTCACTGGGAGCCTGTAGGAGGTTGTCTGGACATGATGTAACAAGCCTACTGTCACGCGTCATACTCGTGTGACTAACAGTCCTCTTGCCGGTTGTTGGCCAGAGCTCGGTGTGTTATAGTCTCAGAAGTACGTAGTGTTTGTTCCACCATTAATATGGCAAGAAAGTGCGTAAATTCATCGGATGCATTCTGCTACATCTGCGGTGAGGTGACATTCAAATCCCGAAGACGGTCTTTCACACCCCTGATTAAGAATTGCTATGAGCATTATTTCAGTTGCAATGTGGGTGATCAGGACAAGAGTTGGGCTCCCCATTTTCTTTATGTGACATGTGCCAGGCGTCTCGCGGAATGGGCAAAAGGTTCACGCTCTATGCCTTCCGCCATTCTTATGGTTTTGAGAGAGCCCACGGACAATGCTTCAGATTGCTACTTCTGCCTGACCAGTATCACTGGTGTAACAGCAAAGTCCAAACACACTGTTCAATATCCAAATTTACCATCTATGACGTGGCCAGTACCTCACAGTGTGGACTTACAGTGCCAAAGCCTCCAACAAACATGACGCTGAGTGACAGTGAGTAAAGTGATGAAGATGTAGACCAAGCTAACAACAGTATGGATTGCGATCCAACTTTACAGGAGCCAGTTCTTCCAATGAACCACACCTGCTGACTCAAGGGACCTGAATGATATTGTCCGCGATTAGAACCTGTCAAAGAAACAAGCTGAACTTTTAGGCTCCAGGTCAAAGGGCTGCGCCAGGGCACTAAGGTGTGTTTTTACCGTGGGGTCCATGAAGAATTCAAGGATTTCTTCCCCCAGGAAGATGGTGTAGTGTTTTGCAGTGATGTTTGTTCCGTTATGGAAGTTCTTGGCCATGAATTTAACCCAGATCAGTGGCGCTTGTTCATTGAATCGTCAAAAGTGAGCTTGTAGGTGGTTCTACTTCACAACGGAAATAAATTTACGTTTATATATATTTATTTATTTACTGCAATTGAGTTGTCACCCGGTGGCAGTGGTTATTTTACATGTAAACAAAACATGAAATTGGTTATTACTAGGTTTAAGTCCGGAGGGCTACATGAGAAGCATGTAGTGGCAACTTGGAATGTTGGGAACCATCTCAGAATTTGCTTATAGACACAGGGAAACCAAGAAAAACCTGTGTCGAGATGGCCGGTCGGAGGACCTTCAGAGTACTGACTTCTAGCCAGCAGTCCGGCATCTAAAGTAAAAACAGCAATACACACACAGTACAACAAATACACATAAGATGAGAGCAATACATACAAGACAACTACAACAATACACACGGCCAACCAACAACAATTACACACAAGACAACTTAAAACTAGCAAAAAATACATGCGAGACAAATTAGAATACAACATGTACAGAAGGTAAAAACACCCAAGTAAGACAGCACTGTGTTCAGTTTATTGTAATTGTTTTTTTTTAATCATTAATTCCCCTCCGTTCCTTTGGCTCGTGCAGCCAACATGAAGGAAAGTTATGAAAGCATGAAGCTACTTTTGGGAAAGATTAAGTATGACGAATTTAAGTGGAAGTTGTTTGGTGATCTGAAGGTTGTGGCACTGTTACTGGGAATGCAACTGGATTACAAAAAATACTGCTGTTTACTGTGTGATTGGGACAGCCGGGACAAGAAGAATCACTATGTAAATAAACTGTGGCCCAAACGAATATCACTGACGCCAGGGGAGAAAAATGTCGTCAATCCTCCTCTTGTTCTCGCGGAGAAAATTTTTCTGCCCCCTTTGCACATAAAGCTGGGCCTCTTGAAAAACTATGTGAAAAGTATGGATAAAACCTGCCTTGGATTCGAATATTTGAGGAATAAGTTCCCAAATGTGAGTGACGCAAAAATCAAGGAAGGTGTATTTATAGGACTCCAGATCAGGGAACTGATGCAAGACAAACAGTGCGATGAAGACCTGAATGAGACTGAAAGAAATGCGCGGTTGTCTTTTAAGAGGATTTCCAAGGACATTTTAGGAAATGACAAAGCAGCGAACTATCGGGATGTTGTGCAGAACCTGTTGACTTCGTACAAAGCTATGTGATGCAATATGAGTCTGAAAATCCACTTTTTGGAGTCCCACTTGAATTTTTTCCCAGAAAATCTCGGTGAAGTCAGTGACGAACACAGTGAAAGATTTCACCAAGACATTTTGGCTATGGAAAAGCGGTACCAATGCAAGTGGACCTCAAGTATGTTGGCAGACTATTATTGGACACTGAAGAGGGATGTTCTTGTAGCGAATTACCGGCGAAAGTCATATGCCTCTACATTTTAGAGGCAAGTTTCTTCCTGTTTCATTAGTACGTAAAGTACTGTTTTGCACAAATACAGCCCTCTGTATTTTTGAAACTTTGCCTGATAGAAAAATTCTGTATACATATCTGAATTCAGCATAAAAATTAATGCTAAGTTCATCTATTGAAGTTTGTGGGCCGAAAAAAAAAAGTTAAATTTTGTTGTCCAGTGTAATTAGCTGTATATCTATCAATATAAAGCGATTAGCAGCACATGAATCAGAGAATAACAACAATTACTCCTGACCCATGCGGCCACGCACACTGTCAGCTCCATCTATTAGTCCAGCTTTTAAAAAAAAAAAAACAACAAAATTAACCGGCAATGAAAGGCAAGAGGAGTTTATGTTTGTGAATTGCTTGCTCGTACAATAGCAGCTTTGTCTGAAAACCAGGCGTAACCTCAATCAGAGCTGACTGTATCCTAAACCGGGCAGTGCGTTACACGCAAAAGTAATAGTAAATAAGGAGGAAGGCATAGGCGTTTACTGCAGCGACTCCTGACTGCACCGGATGTGTTTGTACAACCGCATGTTTCACTGTTAGAAAAAATTATCGTTGAGTGTGTTATTGGACTGATTTCAAACCAGAAATCCGTGTAATTACTGGGGGGAGGGGGGGGCGGGTGGGGAGGGAAACATGCCCAAACGGTCACAAACCCGATTACTTGGTACGCTTAGTTCGAACAAACGACTCAGCAAGCATGGGCGTGTTCTGCGCAAGCTACTATAGAACAAAGCGGGTTCATACACAATTGTACGATCTAATCTAATCTATGTATTTATTTATCACTGGACGGTGAATGAAGCGTGTTTTGGGAAAGAGTTTATTTCCAACTCGCAAAAACTCTCGTCTCTCATGCCGACTGAAACAAAAAGCAGGGGGGGGGGGAAGCGGAAGGAAAATACAGGAACTGAAGTTAGAAGACTCGCGCACGGCTTAAATGAAGCGGCAGAATAGAGACAATGAAGTTTTGCAAGCATGTTTTCGGGAGATACACAAAACGTTATGAACGGTACGTCGCAAAAGAAAAGAAACGTACGCCAAGATCTGTTAACAAACTGTCTGATGCACAAAAGTGTTAACAATTTGCTCGTTTTCTTGAAATGAAATGCGCGTTTGGAAGGACGCGATGGAGGCCATTAACTTGGCTCTATCAATCAGAACTGGCAGTGGATTCCATTAAATTTGGCCTTTAAAACCTTTCCAAAAATTACAAATGCAAACAACCTACCGACATTCCTCGGTGTACGAATATTCCATTTACGCACACTCCATTTTACTGATAGCAATAATTCATACCTTTTCCCCAAATGAGCGCACAATACTTGTGCTGATGAAGACCATGTTCATCATAATTGACATTCATGGGGCCGTGCATCGTAATATAATTCCTATAGTAAAACCAACCATATGCACCAATGTATCAAATGTATTTTATTTTGGAATGACACTCTACATGTTTCGGACGGTCTTTCCGTCCATCATCAGGAGTTCAACACTGTACATACAGCAACAAGTATCTGTTTGGTTGCTGTGTGTACAGTGTTGAACTCCTGATGATGGACGGAAAGACCGTCCGAAACATATAGTGTCATTCCAAAATAAAATAAATTTGATACATTGGTGTGTATGGTTGGTTTTACTATAGTAACAACGTTTATCATACTAGGAAAAGGTATGTAGTCAAACATAACTTAATCACTGAGGTGTATTTAATGACTATGTGATGGTAACAACTACATGTTTCGGCCTGTTTCTGTTTGACTACATACCTTTTCCTAGTTTCACACACACAACGGGGATGACACACTTCCTAGAACGTTCATCATGTTTCAACTCACCAGGTGTACTTGTACGACGCTTGTCTTAACAAAATGACCCTACCAATCATTATGAAAAAAGCAAACATCAGCTTGTTATCGTCCGTCTGTGTGTAATAATTTACACATATAATTACACAAATGCTGGTGTGGAAACTATCACATACTACTGAGGTCCGGGTGTCTTGATGTGAGTGACTATTTCATATTGTATCAAAATTCGGGGGAAAATCAAGTAACTTTCTGGCCTCAGGAGACAGACACAACTTTCCCCATTTAAATCAATGGGAATTTGGTTTTCGATTTACAGACTTTCACCCAACGAATAGTTTTCAACGAAAAAGTCACTGTCGCCAACTAAAGAAGGCCTCTATTACATAAATTGAACAGGAATCGTATCACACATTTTCTGAATCTCTGTACATAACGTCTTGTTGTTTAGTTCCTGTTCTCCTTCTTATTCCGTGACATTTCTGTCCGCTGGTATTGTCACATCTATCATTATACGTTATTTCGCAGATTTTTTAATTATGACATCACGCTATGTTCCGTAACGTATCTATGTCTGTTGCATGTTATTATTATCCTTGTTATCGCCTTTCTGCAGGCTATTTACAATTGCATACCTGAAACAAACCATGTTTCTAGGGCATATAGTGTTACAGCTGGTCTGTATGTACAGTTTGTGCCAAATGTAATGTTATCTCGTCCGTGAAATATGTTTTGTACTTTTACGCCAGAATGGGCCGGGTAGCTCAGTCGGTATAGGGACTGACTACGGGCTGGACGGTCCGGAAACGAATCCCGGTGGGGACGAGATTTTCCGCCTGTCCAGACCGGCCCTGGGGCCCACCCAGTCTCCTGTAAAATGGGTAGCGGGTGTTTCCCGGGGGTAAAGTGCGGCCGGGGCGTGCTGCTGACCACTCACCCCCTTCTAGTGCTGCGGTCATGGAAGAGTAGAGCTATACCTCTACCCACCCTCTGGTCCACACCGGGCCTGTAACGGGATCACTTTACATTTAACTTTTACTTTTAGGTCAGTATTTTGCGCAGTATGTGTGCAGTGCCAAATGTGGCTGTTATTTATAGTTCCTTGATTTCGTGCTCTCCCGGTATGTTGCTCAGACATTGTTTGAGTGATTTTGACATGGTTCCAGTGGCCCCTATTAATACCGGTATCCCTTTTGCTTTCACATTCCACATGCGCTGCATTTCTATTATGAGGTCTTCATATTTTTAAATCTTCTCAGTTTGTTCCTTGATCAAATTTCTGTCTTCAGGAACTGCAACATTTAGTAACATCATCATCATCATCATCATCATCACTTTATGCAGGGTATTTATACTTATATTCCTGAGACAAACTGTGTCCCTAGGGAATACAGTGTTGCAGCTATTCTGTTGTTACTATTCATGGTGCTTATATCGTTAGTTACAGTGTTGAATCTATTGTACTTTTACATTAGTACTTTCCGCAGTATGTGTGCAGTGCCCAATATGGCTGTTCTCTGTAGCTCCTTGACTTCATCTTTTCCTGATATTTTGCTCGCGTATTTTCTGAATGACTTCGAAATAGCCCCAGTCGCCCCAATTATTACTGGTATCACCTTTGTTTTCACATTCCACATGCGCTGTATTTCTATTGTAAGGTCTTTATATTTTAGAATCTTCTCGGCTTCTTTTTTAATCACATTTCTGTCTCCTGAAATAGCAACGTCTATTAACATACATGCTCCCTTTTCATTATCACGAATTATTATTATTATTATTATTATTATTATCATCACCATCATTATCATCATCAGCAGCTTTCCTTGCTGCTTTAATCTGAATACACACGTGCAAACACGGTAATGCCAACACAACGAAGCTTACACGTCTAGCCATGTAGGTTTGAACGCATTGCCTCTGCAGTTCATGCTTCATTACATACAATAGCGCAGTAGATTATCCCCGTAATATGCAAATACCCTGCAATACAATATTCCAGCAGAAATTTAAGCTGACCCTAACAGCCGTATGGCTGAACGACTTCACATGGAACACTACAAGGACATTTAAAGCACAATAACACATAAACGTTCGTTAAAACAGACCTTCAAACTGGACCATACGCAGGTATTTTGCACACACACTGTACAGTTCTCCTCGCGAACCATTTTGGACAACGATGGGAACGCTGCAATCCAATTTTCCACTACCTGTGTTCTCTGATTTAACACATTTCCCTATTTATCTCTCCGTTTCCATTTCCGCGTATTTCTGTTACAACACAACATACAGAAATATTTTGTTGACATGGAAAAATACGGGTGGTTTTGGTGACGCTATTTTGGTTTGCACCTATTTCTAGGGGGAGGGGGGGGGGGAAAGACCGGAGAGGCAGTCAAATCCCATCTGAAAGAAGAGCACAATTTCAGAAGTATTGGTTCTGGTGAAAATTGTCTTTAGCATCCAGCTCGGAAATGTCTGTCTGGTCGAAACAGAACACCGAATGAATAAGAAGCTTTCGTGGATAGAAAAAGACAGACTTTTAAGTATTCCAATCTGCGTTGTGAAAGAAGAGAAAATATCGAGTAGGCGATCACAGAAATTGAGAGAAGACAACTGCACGAACGGCTGGGCTCAGCTACAAGACTTGAGAATGAATGGCGGCGTACAGGCGGTCCGACTGAAGGTCTATGACGGAGGTTTGGACGAAAGAAAGGGCTATGAAGAAGACACGACGGATTGAGACACTAACAGTGCAGCAGATATAATATCACGTGACATGGCATAGACAGAGCATTAGACGATGACATAAACTGAGCAACAGATGTAAGAGATTGTGTAACATATACTGTGCAGCAGATATAACACATGATATAACACACTGTGCAACAGACATAACATGATATACTGTGCTACAGATGTAACAGATGATATAGCATATTGTGCAACAAATACAACAGAGGATATGACATACTGTGCAACAGATGTAATAGTTGATGTAACATACTGTGCAGCAGATGTAACAGATGATATAACATACTGTGCAGCAGATATAACAGATGATATAACACACTGTGCAACAGATATAACAGGTGATATAACATACTGTGCAGCAGATATAACAGATGATATAACATACTGTGCAGCAAATGTAACAGATAATATAACATACTGTGCAGCAGACATAACAGATGATATAACATACTGTGCAGCAGACGTAACAGATGATATAACATACTGTGCAGCAGACGTAACAGATGATATACTGTGCAACGGATGTAACAGATGATAGTACCTGACTAGTTGAATAGTGCAGCAGATACAACAGACAATATGACAGAAAAACTCTAAGAGGCATTATAGCATATCCAATATTTTGTAAAGAACTTATTTCAAGGCGATCTGCGCTCGTCTGGGATATTACGCAGCGTATAATGGTAATTCCGTACCGGCATTCGGGACAATTTAAAATACTTTATATTTAAAATACTTTATATCCGTTGAAAGAGAATCACTTAAACATGTTGCATAAACATCAGGTAGTTAATTCATATATATTCACCAACACATGCACACTTTTTAAATGACACTATAAAACTTTAATTTGTTAAAATAGTTAAAATCCCCAACATGTTTCGGTTTATATTTAAACCATCTTCAGGGAGCTATTAGTTCATGCTAAAGTTACTTATATCACTTGTTGCTATGATGGCATTGTGGTAAC
>Ga0131853_10019506_pt1 | contig 12340 bp, 12 predicted proteins | sample TergutLab28metaG_FD_92764 | JGI IMG/M metagenome (GOLD analysis project Ga0131853, IMG submission 92764) | Labiotermes labralis P1 segment gut microbial communities from Petit-Saut dam, French Guiana - Lab288 P1 (version 2) (version 2) | ecosystem: Host-associated > Arthropoda: Insects >...
CGCCCGTTGGGCAACGCCCGTTGGGCAACGCCCGTTGGGCAACGCCCGTTCATTATGTCCGAGTATATACCCTTACAACGCCAACCCATCAACACACCCGACCAAACAAACCAACCGAAACGCCCCTTCAAGCGCCCCCTCCACACTATACTTATCAAACAACTGCCTAAGCGCCGCACAATACTCTTCAAAATCATCATCTTTTGGCGTCGGCGCGTAGGAAGCTGATAGGCAGCCGTGCAAAAATTCGTCATAACTCTGATTAACACTATACTCAAACACTTGCTGCTCACACGCGCCCTCTTGAAACGGATTGGAGTTATTAGGCGTCCTCCCCGAAACTTCTTTTTTGAACTTCTTGTCAATTTCCAAAAGCTCTTCCGTATAAAGATCATTGCCTACGCCAAGTCTGGCGATTATAATATTGGGCTTGTCGCTTGCCGCTACAATCCGCTGAAACTCAGGAACAACGCGCTTTCTATCGAACCACATATATGAATTTCCACAAAAAATAAGCTGAGCCGCACCCGAAGGAATGTTCGTCATCTCCGCAGGTCTTTGCAAGCTCGTCAAGTTTGTAAAGGCCGCTAAATTGCTCTTCAATATGCCCATCATCTTCTTGTCCGGCTCAACGGCAAAGACTTTGCTGCCTTTTTCGAGAAATCTCTTGGTAATCTTTCCGGTGCCTGCACCAATATCAGCTATGCTCAGATTATCCGCCTGCCCGAACCGCTCGTATAAATAGTCAAAAAATGCGTCGGGATAGTTTGGGCGACCGATATCATAGCTCGTGGATTTATTGTTATGCGTGTTGTTTTTCTCCGGCTTCTTTTTCTTGTTAAAGCGGTTCATAGAAGCATTAACCGACTCCTTCAGAATCAGCTCAAGCGCGTCCGTGCCTTGCGTCACGCCTTTTATCATATCTTCCGTCTCTTCTTTGAAGAAACCACTGAGAACATAGCTTGAGAGCGGCACTTTCGGCGGCTTCCCACCAATGCCAATGCGAATCCTCGCAAACTCATCCGTATCCAGCTGATAGATGATGTCCTTGATTCCATTATGCCCACCCGCAGACCCTTGCGTTCTCACACGAACCTCGCCGAGCTCAAGCGCAGTATCATCATAAATCACAATCAAGTTCTCAGGGCCAAGCTTATAGAAAGCAAGCGCGTCACGAATAGCCTCGCCGCTGCGGTTCATATACGTTTGAGGCTTTAAGAGCATGACCTTTTTGCCAAACACGACGCCCTCAGCTATATGCGAGCGGAATTTGGCTTTATTAAAAGCTAAATTATGGTCAAACACAAACTTGTTAAGTGCCTCAAACCCAATATTATGGCGCGTTCCGCCATATTCTTTTTCGGGATTGCCAAGGCCTGCGATTATTAGCATAAATTGGACTAACCTTCCTCTTGGAGTTTGTTTAATATCTCGCTTTTGACAAATTGATGAAGTTCAAGCACTCCGTAACTGACGAAACATAACGGAACATTCACCGAAAGAGCGGCAAAGTAGAGGTGCTAAGCAGGCTCTTAAATATATCTATTATAACATAAAGACTCAGAAACTGCCTTCTCATTATGTATGCTTACAATGGCCTTCGCAAAATCATCCGCCACGGATAAATATTTGATTTTCCCGGTGTTCAGCTTCTTAGGCGCGATTGTGTCAAGCACGACCATTTCGGTTATGTTTGAATTTTCGATAAACTCAATTGTGCTGCGGTCTTTCTTGTCAGAAAACACGCCATGCGTGCAGCAAACATGCACTTCTTTTGCGCCTCGGCTAAGCACCTCGTCTACCGCATTTACAAGCGTGCCGCCGGTGTCGCACATATCATCTAAAATAATCGCAATCTTGCCTTCTACATCGCCCACAAAATGTACTACTCGGCTCTCGTTAGCCCTGTCCCGCTTCTTGTCTATCAGCGCGACCGACGCGCCTAAATCCTCTGCAAAATCGACGGTTTTTTTGGCAGAACCCAAGTCCGGCGCGACTGCTACAACGTTGCTCATGTCGCCAAATTTCTTTTTATAATAATCCAAAAATAGCGGATAACCCACCAAGTGGTCAACCGGGATATCGAAAAAGCCTTGAATCTGCTGGCAATGCAAGTCCATAGCGATTACTCTGTCAGCCCCGGCGGACGTTAGCAAGTTCGCGACAAGCTTGGCGCTTATCGGTACTCTTGGCTTGTCTTTTCTGTCCTGCCTAGCATAGCCGTAATACGGCATAACAACATTTATTCTGCCTGCGGAGGCGCGTTTCACAGTGTCAATAAGAATTAATAATTCCATGAGATTTTCGTTTGCCGGCGCGCTTGTTGATTGGACAATAAAAACGTCACAACCGCGCACTGTATCTAATAGCTCAACCTTAATTTCGCCGTCATTAAACCTTTGAATATTCGCCGCAAGCAGCTGCGTGCCTAATTTTTCAGCGATAGCTTTGGCCAAGCTGGGATTGGAATTGCCACTCAAAATCTTAATACTGCCGCTGCATCTCATGATAAAACGCCCCCGAGTCGTGTATATTAGCAAAACTTGTCGTTTCGCAATTTAATTATATCATGCCACGAGGGAGTGTTCAACTACAAAAAACGACGGGGAGGGGTCTCGTTTGTATGTTGGAGCTTATGGAGCGAGAGGCAAGTCTCGCCCACTATACGCCATTGCCGTAGAGAACCGGCCTCTTTAACTCACACCATCCAAGAAACAAAATAAAGCATGACAAATCCCGGCAAGCCCAACAGCCCGCTCACAATAAATGTCAAATAATTGACCCCAACAGCAACACTAAACGGCGCTAGTAAAAAATTGAAACCCACCGCCAAAAACATGCCGCAAACCGCTTGTGCCAAGAACTTTAGTATGTACTTTACGGGCTTAGCGAAAATAATAAGCCCGATAAATATTACGCAAATGACAATCATCCATGTGATGATGTTTGTGTAATCCATTTAATCACCTCATTGATAAGCTAAGAGATATTGGGATGTTAAACATTCGTACATTTTTGTGCAAAAACCGCACAAAAATATACTCATAAAACCGAAAATTGCTTACGCAATTTCACATCCGCTAAAGCGGATTACTAGGCTTGCGCCTATAAAACTATGCTGTGATATATTCGTACATTTTTGTGCAAAAACCGCACAAAAATATACTCATAAAACCGAAAATTGCTTACGCAATTTCATATCCGCTAAAGCGGATTACTAGGCTTGCGCCTAGCTCGGTTTTAAAACACATCCGCAATAATACCTCTCTCCTTACACCGCTCCAAATAATATTTATATCTCATATTCAGCGACTTTATTTCATAAATATGTGCATCGATTAGGTTCGGGTCAGTCATTGAGTCCAGGCACATGTGAAGGGTTTTTATCTGCGCATTTAGCTCGTTTAGAGCAATGACAATCTCCTTATCCTCGTCCGATATTCCTTGGTTTTTCCCGCTCGCTGCAAAGCCGAACATTCTCTTTAGCATGAAAACCTCCTTTGTTGTATTTTATAGCTTGTTCTTCTATAAATATAGTCAAAATAGGCGCGCTTTATTCCTCGCATGCGCATAATCTTGCCTCAAAAAGGGTTTTTGCGGCGTTTATGCATGACATATACTGATTTTGTGCATATTTATTAGTTTTTATGCAAATAAATGCATCTTTTTTCCAATTTAGGTATTGCTTTTTGTTCGGAAGTATTGTAAAATGTATTTTATGCAGAAGAGATTCTATCTCTAAAGGAGGAGATTAGCTTGAACGAAATGTTCAAACCGCAACAAAAACATATTTTGAAGTTTATTATCATGTCTATTGTCGGTGTATTTTTATTCATGGCGCCGATTCCTGATGGCGAAGGCGCGTTTAACATACCGCTCGGCATAGCCATTGATTGGGTTAATGATAATATTTTCTCGGCTGTGACGATTACGACGTCCTACGGCTCGGAAGAAGCATGGGGCGGTGGTGTAGATTTACACATTCACCACTTAATCGGCCTTATTGCCATTACAATGTCTATGCTCGGCACTATTTTGGCGTATACAATAAAGCCCGGTTTTATCGAGAACAACCCTAAGGTGAGAGATATTTTCAGAGCCTCGCCAATATATATTGTGACGAGAGTTATCGCTTTTGTGTTCGTATGGATGATTTTCTTAGGCAGAGGTCCCGATCAGATTATCGCGAGCTTCACGGGCGATGTAATGATTGGCCTTGTGGCGAGCTTGGTGACTATTTTCATTTTCTTAGCACCAACCATGCCTATTATTACGGATTTTGGCTTGATGGAGTTCATCGGCATTTATATCAAGAAGTTTGTTAGAGCGTTATTCACGCTGCCGGGCCGCGCGTCTGTTGACTTGATGGCTTCATGGTTCGGCTCGTCAGTTGCTTCTGTTATTATCACAAGAGGCCAGCATGAACGTGGTTATTATACCGGTCGTGAAGCGGCTGTTATCGCGGTAAACTTCTCGTTTGTATCTTTACCGTTTACTTTCGTTGTTGTTCGTACAATCGGCATAACGGAGCTGTTCTTCCCGTTCATTGGTATAGTTTATTTGGTGTGTATCGTTTTGGCATTGGTAATGCCACGCATTCCGCCACTAAGAAACTTGCCTGATACATATTTGGAAGAAGTCGGAAAACAAATAGACGAAGAATGGCCTGAAGGCGTTTCGCGTTTTGATTACGCGCTCTCAATGGCTACAAAGCGTGCGGACGAAACAACCGCTAAAGGCATAGTTAAAGCCGGCTTGAGCAATTACTTAGGTATCTTTATGGACTTAATCCCTATCGTTTTGGCTTGGGGTACTCTTGGCCTTATGGTAGTTGAACTTACGCCTGTTTTCGATACAATCGCTGCTCCTATGGGTTGGCTCTTACAGGTATTCAATGTGCCTGAAGCTATGGATTTTGCGCATGTTGCGCTGGTTGGTTTCATCGACATGTTCTTGCCTGCATTATTCTTAGGCAGCGCGCCTGTTGAAACGCAGTTCATCCTCGGCGTTCTCTCGATTGTGCAAATTGTTTATTTGGCAGAAACGGGCGTGCTTATAATCAAGTCGAAAATGCCGTTGGGCATCGGCAAATTGTTTATAATCTTTATGATTAGGACAATTATTGCCCTGCCGCTTATTGTTTTGTTTACTAGGGTATTTTTGAACTTGTAATACCGTTGGTTTTTGGTTTGTTTATAAATTTAGGGCTGATATAAAATTATATCAGCCCTTTTTATTGCCTTTTTTCTATGTCATTTAACTGGTGTTTTTTCTCGTCCGCTAGTATTTTTTCATCAATTCTTACTATGATACAATCGTCGCAACGCCCTGTTATAGTCAACTCCCTCTAAAACGGTAGCGATTAACGTAGGATTTTTTTCATGTAGCTAGGAGTCAGGTTCACGTCGTGCCCTAAAGGCACGAACGTGGTTCTGATGACAACGCTACATGGGAAAAAATACAAGTTAGGTGCTATCGTTTTAGAGGGAGTTGACTATATTGTCTATGTTTATTTCTTCGAGAGTGCATTTGTAGTCTTTGTTGTATAGGCAGTAGTCGTTTGCGCAGTTCATGGTTATCTCTTCCTTTCCCGTGTATATGCTTACATTAATATGTACTAAAACATGAAAATTTTCAATTCCATATATAGCTATTAAAGTGTATATGGGTGATAAAAATGGAAAAGCAAATTATACTGGTACTTGCATCGCATTGGATTGCGATATATCGGATATTATTAAGATTGTGTAGGGCTGCGCCCTTACGAGCGACTACAAGTCGCTCTAAGCCGCGTTGGTTTTATTTTTGTAGGGGCAGGGTTTTCCCACTCGAGACTTTGTGGAAGCATATATTATTCCCCACAAAAAAGGGCTCCCACAGCCTTACCGCAGAAACCCCTACTTTCATCTTACTCCTCCACCAAGCTCTCCCAAAGCCGCCAACTCGTAATCCTAAACCTGCTACCCACATTGCTCGTCGCCGCATCTTCCCTAAACACATTATAGTTAATTACGCTAAGCGTTATACTCAAATGCATGTTTTGCGCTTCGGGATGGGTTAGGGTTATGTCTGCCAGTAGGCTTCGGATATTGTCGAATCCGTTTAGATACTCGCTTGGCGCAGTTATTACTACGCTTGGGTAGACCGAACGCAGTCGTTCAAGCTCTCTTTCTGCGTAGAAGAAGAAAAGTATGTCGATAATCGGTTCTAAAAACGCGGCCTCATTCCCGGCGGCGTGTCCTTCACGGATAAACGTTTGTTTAGGTAGCGGCAAATCGGGATGAGTTAGATTCCTGTATGAGCCGCTTGTGATGTATTTGTTTGTTAGGTTTTGCGCATCCAAAAGAATAGCGTCCATATGCGCTATAAACTCAACCCCCATGCCGTCCAGGTAATAGAACTTTTGTCCCTGCAAAGCACTTTGCTCGGCTAATCTTACGTTCTCATTTGTAACCGTCATGGAAGAATAGCCCAAAAACGCCAAAACTATTGTCATAAAAACTATAACGATGAAAACCACACCGCTTGTCATGCCTGATAAAAACCTTATTCTCATATCAATTCCCCTATTTGTGGAAAGTACAATTTTGTATAGAAGTATAAAATCGGTTGCTCCATGCATCTCAAATCCCACACGTAAACGGACACATCGTAAAGACCTATAATGTCATATTCAAGCTCGCCACTGTGCATAATCCGCCTAATCTCGAATCGAAACGCTGCATCCGTGCCGCCGGGAGCTATCGGCGCGACCGATTCCCAATTAGCGTCATAATAGAGCGAAAGTTCAAACTCCGCGCCGAACTCCATCATAAAAAACAACTCCGAGCCAAGCACATAGCTGCCCGAAAAAAGCCCTGTTTCAAACAACTCGCCGGGCTCTCTTGCCGTTCTAAGCTCTTCTAAAAAATTCATGGCCAAACTCTGCGCCTTGTCAATATCTCTGGCCTGCGCGTTTACATTTGCGCTTGCCATAAACATTTGCAACACCAAAATGCCCACTATTACAATCATTCCAAGGGCTATAACGGCTTCTAAAAGCGCGAAACTGTTTGCGTTTTTATTTTTGTAACCCATAATTTTGCACCTTCTACAAAATAATAATCCCATCACCTATATCACTTCGCATCCCAATAATCCTAGTTAGCACGTGAATCATATCGCCGCAATCATAGTATATGTGGACAATGACAGCCATGCGTTCGGCATCAAAATCGACCGTAAAGTCGTGTAATTTGGCAATAACTTCATAATTTTCGCCGTCCGGATCCGGGCGCGTGTCAGGCTCGCCTAGCACCTCAACCAACATGCCGCCCCTAAAATATATCCATCTATCCAGCTCATAAGCCGCCGTCCTGTGGCGGATGAGTATCGCGTTATCCGCAGTAGCCACACGCCCAACAACATCATTGGTGCGCAGGATATGCTTGATATAATCCATGGCCAAACGCGCGTCATTTTGCGCGGTTTCTGCTGTCAAAATGCGCGTTCTCGCGTGCGCGACGGCGTCAACGAACAAAATCGCGACAAACCCGAACGCTAACAAGAGCCCAACTCTTATCACAAGTTTTATCATAATAACCACCTATCCTATCGCGCTCATCATCTCCGTAATCGGCAGCATAATGCCTAAAAGCATGACAATAGCGACAAACGCAAGCGCAATAATCAAAGCAGGCTCGATTAAAGAAATCGCGCGCTCACATGCCTCGCTTGCCTCCTGCTCAGCCATCTCGCTCGCTATATCAAGCATCTCATCCAGTGTGTTTGACCTATCCCCAACAACTGCCAGCCTGATAAAACCATCAGAGAAAATACCGACCGGCTCCAGTGCCTCGCCAATGTCTTTGCCTTCTCGAACATCCTGCATCGCCTGCATAAATCGTTCCTGCGCCGCATCATTTTCCACAAGCGGCGTAACAACTTCCATAGCGTTTACAATCCCTGCGCCGCTCCGGAGCAGTATCGCAAGCGCATTTGCAATGCGCGCGCTCAAAACCCTTCGGTATGTGTATTTTGTAAAGATTCCATTGAACTTGAACTCAGATAACCAAGCCGAGTTCGCGCTCTTGCGACTTCTCAGGTAGCATCTTACAACAAAAGCGAGCGTAACTGCCGCCAAACTCACAATAATAGCGGCCACGCCAACAACGCCGCTAAAGTTCATCATAAACTCCGCCGTGGCCGATAGTTCATGCCCGGTGTCAGCGATTGCCGCACGCAATATAGGCATCGCAAAAAACATCAAAAACGCGATAACTATAGTCGCGAGCACACAAAGTATCGCCTGCGGAACAACCGACGAAACGATTTTAGCAAAAAACGCCGCCTGCTTTTCATAATACTCCGAAAGGCTCTCAAAAACCTCGTCCAAACTTCCGCTTTGCTCGCCGATTATCGTCATGTAAACTAATTTCTGTGGGAAAATATGTCCATACAAACTGATGGCCTGCGAAAAATCATGCCCCTCGTCCATTATGTCATAAATCTCATTCAGCGCCGCTTTCAAAGTTCTGTTCTTACTCTGATAAGCCATTAATTGCACGACTTCAATCAGCGGCATTTCAGACGCGCAAAGAACCGCGAAGCGATTACAAAACTGCGCAAGTTCAGCATGGTTGATAAGCGTATACATGCCACGCTGGGTATTTGTCGCTGTTTCAAAAAAACTCGGCTCACTAATTCCGCGCTGGTCAAAATACGCGCCAAGCTCATTCTCAGACGCCGCTTTTTTCGCGCCCATGCAAACATATCCATCTCTATCCGTTCCTATATACAAAAAGGTAGGCATTATCTAAAACCTCCGTCTATGGGCGAATCACTTTGTCCGCCGCCATAAGTTTCTCTAAAATAACATACATGTTAGTAATCTCGCCAACGCTCAGCTTGAGCGCGTAAAAGTCAACGCACGCGCCACATGTAAGAATTTGCGCGCCTTTTTGCTCGAGCACCTTCAAATCATCCAAGCACTCGGATGTATCGCCGGTAAAAACCGCGCCTTTGTTATAAAAAATGACCATCCCAGGCGGATTATCGCTCTCAGAAAGCGCGTAAATAAACCCTTTCATCAACGTATGCCCAAGCTTCTCATCGCCCTCACCCATTTTGTCAGAGGTGATTATTACTATTGTTTGTGATTTTGGTGCGCTTTTCCCTGATTCAAGCGCGCCGTTTTTTTGTATGTTCACGCGGTACAAAGAAACGCTCGCATCCTTTTCCACACTATATTCGCAACCCTTCTTGCTCGCCAGTTTCTCCAAGTTCTGCGCCGCAATTTCATTATCGACTAAGACTAACAACTCGCCTTTTCCCATGCTCTCGAGCGCATTTTTCGCCTTTATTACAGGTATCGGACATAAGTCGCCAACACAATTGAGTTCTGTCATTTTCTCACCTCGATGTCACATTCACTAAACGCGGTTATCTCACCGACCTCATGTGCTTCGACCCCATTTTGCCGCAAGTCTTTTAAAAGCTTGTCCGCATCGCTTGCCGAAACACTTATCAAAAGGCCGCCCGAAGTCTGCGGGTCATACAAAATCTCTTTCAACTCAAAACTTATCCCATCCACATTCACACGCGTTTTCATAAAGTTCGCGTTTTTTTGCGCCGAACCGGTTATATAAAACTCTTTCGCAAGCTCAAGCGCGCCGGGTATTATCGGCACTTTATCCGCGCAAATTAAAGCACTTAGACCTTCCCCTATCATCTCACCCAAATGCCCCAAGAATCCAAAACCCGTGACATCCGTGCAAGCGTTCACATCATAGCCTCGCATAATATCCGCGGCGTATTTATTCAGCGTTTCCATACTTTTTACAGCTGCTTGATAACTCGCCGCGCTCGCCGCGTTCATCCGATGCGCGCTCATGATAACGCCCACGCCCAGCGGCTTCGTAAGTATAATTTTATCACCCATTTTGCAGCCGTTGTTCGGCAAAATCTTATCCGGATGCACAACGCCCATGACGGAAAGCCCATAAATCGGCTCCGAATCGCCAATCGAATGTCCTCCCGAAAGCACGCCGCCCGCTTCATGCACTTTTTCGGCACCTCCGCGCAAAATCTCACCCAAAATACGCGTATCCATCTCCTTTTCAGGGAAAGCTACAATATTAAGCGCAGACTTGACCTCGCCGCCCATAGCATAAACATCGCTAAGCGCGTTCGCCGCAGCGATTTTACCGAAAGTATATGGATCTTCAACCACCGGCGTAAAGAAATCGAGCGTCATAACGACCGCGATCTCGTCAGAGAGCTTATAAACCGCCGCATCGTCCGAAGAGTCGTAACCGATCAATAAATTTTCATCAAAGCTCTTAGGCAGCCCTTTAAGCACATTCGATAGAGCCTCCGGCCCTAGTTTGCTGGTTCAGCCGCCCGACAAGCAGTATTTTTTCAATGTATCGTCCATGAAAATTGCCTCTTTATCGCAAATTTTAGTATATCTAGGTAGTGTGGACATGAGTTTTGTATGCGAATTTTCAAGCTTGATTTTTCATCAATCGAGCATATGAAATTCGTAGCGTGTCCAAAAGATGCGCAAGGGTTTTATCAGCGAAACAATCCATGCGAAGAATGGTGGAAAATCAGGCGAAAAGACACATGCAAAACTCATGTCCACACTACCTAAATAATGATACCACATTTTACACAAATTTACCAAGTATAAATTTGTCCCTGTAGGAAAAAATTTATTTATATAAACCATTATTTCCCGGAGGGCCTTTATGCTTAACAATAAAGTCGAAATATGCGGCGTCAACACTGCCAAAATCCCCGTACTAAAAAGCGAAGAAAAAAAGGCACTTTTCGAAAAAATACTTGAAGGCGACGAGGATGCAAGAAGCGAATATATTTTCGGCAACCTGCGCCTTGTCCTTAGCATAATACAACGCTTCAACAACCGCGGCGAATACGTCGATGACATTTTTCAAGTCGGATGTATCGGGCTGATTAAAGCGATTGATAATTTCGACGTTACTCAGGGCGTGCAGTTCTCCACCTATGCCGTGCCTATGATAATCGGAGAAATCCGCCGCTATCTGCGCGACAATAACTCCATCCGCGTAAGCCGCTCTTTGCGTGACACTGCCTACAAAGCCCTCCAAGTAAAAGAACGTCTAATCAACGCAAACTCAAAAGAGCCTACCATAGAAGAAATCGCCAAAGAGCTCGAGATGCCAAAAGAGGACGTACTTTTCGCGCTCGACGCAATCCAAGATCCAATCTCGCTCTTCGAGCCGGTCTATAATGATGGCGGCGATGCTATTTATGTTATGGATCAGGTGCGCGATAATAAGAACACTGATATTAGCTGGATCGAGAACTTATCGCTCTCAGAGGCCATGAAACGGCTCGGTGAAAGGGAAAAGCACATATTGAATTTGAGGTTTTTTGAGGGTAAAACACAGATGGAAGTGGCGGACGAAATAGGTATTAGCTGTAGCAAAATGCATTACATATTTCAAAGGGGCAAAGATGGGTACAAGGGGGAGTATAGGTTTAAAATCAAGACCGAGGTTTTTGCATTGTATTAGCATTTCATGTTGATAGCGAAATCAAACAAGGCGCGCAAAAAATCCTTAGCGAAATTGGCATGGACTTAACTACGTCTATAGACCTGCTGTTGAGGGCAATCGTTTGCGAAGAAAGAATCCCCTTTAACCTGCAAACCAAAAAGGCATATCGCGTATCGCTTGCCTGTTGTGGAGAATTTTCATCTTTTCTTTGTTGTTGCCGGGGATAAAGTTGTGGTTCGGTGGGTTTTGCATGGGCAACGGCGGTTTGAGGGGATGTTGTAGTATTCCTTTTCCTGGTTCTATTGCAATAATGTATGAAATTTGAGCAAATTTTCCTTGTAATCACAAAGTTCTTGTGTTATAATGCACTCGGCGAATTTATTATTTAAACGCCTATCACACACGTGGCCGTGCCATAAGGTCTGCCTAAAAGCAGTATAGGCCGCGCAAAGATAGTCAATAAGCTTGAAAATGTTCCAGCGAAAGTGCGGCATTTTTTCGCAAGACAAGGAATTGCCGACAACGCATATCCGGAGGTCATCTGCCGGGAGGCACTGACAGAGACTGAAAGATATCGGCGATGCACCGCATCGTTTTTGCCTTAGGAGAAAATCATGAGAATGATTGTGAAAAAGGCAAGCTTTAGTGGAATATTTTTAAGCTTATTGACTAATCAACCTTAGGAGGTATTATTTATGGGAGTAATTTCAATGAAGCAACTTTTGGAAGCCGGCGTACATTTCGGCCACCAAACAAGAAGATGGAATCCTAAAATGGCGGAGTTTATCTTTGCTGAGCGTAACGGCATCTACATTATC
>Ga0131853_10019507_pt1 | contig 12339 bp, 12 predicted proteins | sample TergutLab28metaG_FD_92764 | JGI IMG/M metagenome (GOLD analysis project Ga0131853, IMG submission 92764) | Labiotermes labralis P1 segment gut microbial communities from Petit-Saut dam, French Guiana - Lab288 P1 (version 2) (version 2) | ecosystem: Host-associated > Arthropoda: Insects >...
GGAAGAGGGGGAATTAGTATTAGGACCGTTTCAAGGCAAGCCAGCCTGCATTCGAATCCCCGTTGGAAAAGGCGTTTGTGGGACAACTGCTGCTAGCAAAGAGACCATTGTGGTACAGGACGTGCATCAGTTTCCAGGGCACATCGCTTGCGACGCTGCAAGTAACTCAGAAATCGTCATCCCGATTCTAAAAGATGGTGAAGTATTCGGTGTCCTTGACATCGACAGCCCAGAATTTGGACGTTTTTCTGATTTAGAGAAAAAGTACTTAGAAGAAGTCGTTGCCCTTATTGAAAAAAGTCTATAGAAAGGAAGATAGCCTTCTTTTTGTTTGCCCAGCATGGGCAAACTCTAACGGGTGAAAGTCATTCGCTACAGGATAAGAGATGCTAAAATTGCGATTAGGACCTACTCTGCTGAAATTTTATCGCCTCACCTATCACTTCTTGAGTCATCCATCTGATCTCAAGCACTCTTCAAACCAGATATCAAGGCTTTTATGCCTTATGGTTCAATTTTGCCTCTAAAAGGCATAATTTTGAATGCTCAATGGCTCAAATTTATACCTTTTGATCAACTTTTCGCCCAATTAGGTATAATTTTCGTGATTTCATAGCTCCAAATTATGCCCTTTGATACTTTTTCTATCCTGTTAGGCATAAAACCTCTACTAAGCGCCAATGTGAAAAGATCCCTCGAATTTATTCGAAGGATCTTTTTTCTTACCAACTAATTTGATGGATTTCTGCCTGTGAGAACGGTGGTCTCGTAATGGCACCATGAATGTTATTTGGACTGCGAACGATGATGCGGATGTCGTATTCTGGTGAGAATTCATTAGCGTACTGTGCCACAATCTGATGGAAGCTCAGCTGTTCAGAGAATCCGAGAAAATGCATATTGAAGACGATGTTAACACGGTAAACGTCACGATTTACAATGTGGACCCGACCTGTCATCCCTGAATGATGGGGATAATGGGATTCGATGGTGTTAGCAAAGAAGGTGAATTCATCGTAAATGTTGGGATCGTACTCGTTGAGTTGACTACTTGGCTCTTGCAATCTGAAATGTCTTTCATGAACGGTCTCCCAAGAACCAAGACGATCGCTTTCTGCGTCTACAAGGTTGGTGGCAGCTAGACGGCCTGGTATGATTTCATTTTGGGATTCTAGAACAAAAATACTTAGTAGGATGGGAATGCCTTCAAGGAGCAGAGCGCCATCAGGACTTCTTAAATCTCGAAGTAAGGGAAGAAGCTCAGCCGCCAAATCTTCACCAATGGCAATGATTTCACTATCGCTCATGCTAAGTAAGTTTTCTATGCCTCTCGTGCGATCTATATATAAGTAATAAGGGTTCACGGCAAGAGCGATGGAGACGCCTTCTAATTGAAATTCTCCGTCTTCGATGGTGACAAAATTATGTTCCATTACGTAGCTTAAATGACGGACTTGAGCGTCTTGTCGACTGGTGGCGGTGTCACTTCCAAACCGGTGTTCTGATCCAATCGGTGGATTTAAGCCGAAGTTATTTTCGTCGTCATCGTTAGCAGGTTGCAGGATGCCTGAAACAAAATCCCGATCGAGGGTTTGACCTTCTCTAAAGTAGTGGGTATCTGGATCGAAGAAGTCCGTCGCAATTCGCATCATCGATTGTTCCAGTTGCTCCATATCGGCCCGGTTAATGACGATGGTTGGAGCATGGATGAGTCCACGCGTTGGACTTGGCTCAAAGGGAAGGGCTGTTTGGAAGTAGCCGACTGTGTTTTCGTTTGAAACGGGAATGATGCGGTTAGGATCAGCGTCTTGGATGGCTTGGTCCACATCTGGAACCGGCGGGCTGATACATCCAGTAAGAGCTAGTACTAATATTAGTGGTGTTAATCGTAATAAAGCGATGGGTTTAGTTTTCATTGGGCACCTCTCCTAAATGGGTTAAAAATTCAGTTTCTGTTAAGGTTTTGATACCGAGAGCTTGAGCTTTTGCTAGTTTTGATCCTGCCGCTTCTCCAGCAATTAAGTAGTCGGTTTTTTTACTGATGCTGCCGGTTACTGCGGCACCAGCTCGTTCTAGCTTTTCTTTAGCTACGTTTCGACTCATGGATAAAGTACCGGTTAATACAACGGTTTTGTCGGTGAAATAGGAGTTAGCTGTCGATAAAGGGGTTGTGCTTTCCATGGTTAAACCATGATTTTTCAAACGTTCAATCAATCGTTGGTTTTTCTCGCTAGCAAAGTATTCGATGATACTAAGGGCGATTTTATCGCCGATTTCAGGAACCTCTGTCAGCGCTTCAATGTCTTGGTTGGCGATGTTTTCCATGGTTTTAAATTCTTTAGCTAAGGTTTTAGCTACTTTGGCACCAATGTGCCGGATACCTAGGCCAAACAACAGCTTATCTAATGGATTTTGTTTACTTGCTTCAATCGCTGTGAGGAGGTTGTCTACTTTTTTCTCTGCCATTCGTTCTAAAGGCAAGAGTTGAGAACCACGAAGCTGATAAATGTCAGCCACATTAGAAATGAGGCCTTCTTCAAACAGTTGTTTGATAATTCGATCGCCTAAACCTTCGATATTCATGGCATTTCGAGAAGCGAAATGGATCAAGTTAGCAACGATAATGGCTGGACAATTTGGGTTAAGGCAGTAGTGGTCGACCTCGCCTTCAGGACGGATCAATTCTGCCTCACACTGTGGACAGTGATCAATCATTTCAAAGGGGAGGCTTTGTGCCTGGCGCAACGGGATGAGTGGCGCCACAACTTCTGGGATAATGTCACCGGCTTTTCGGATGATGACGTCGTCACCGATTCGAATGTCTTTGGACATAATGTAATCGGCGTTGTGTAAAGTAGCGCGGCTAACCGTCGTTCCAGCCACATGGGCTGGTGTTAAAACCGCGTTCGGGGTAATCATACCGGTTCGACCCACCGTAAAGACAATGTCTTCCAGTTTAGTGGTCACCTCTTCAGCTGGGAATTTATAAGCGATGGCCCAGCGTGGACTTTTAGCCGTATTCCCCATTTCAACACGTAAATCTAATTCGTTAACTTTAACCACAATGCCATCTACTTCGTAAGGAAGGTCGTCTCGTTTTTCTTGCCATTTCTGGACGTATTCGATCACTTCATCAATGGCTGCGCAGGTTTTAGAGTGTTCGTTCACGTTAAATGCCAAATCCTTCAATCGTTCAAGACTGTTATGATGGCTATGAAAGCCAAGATCGGTGGCGTTAACCAGAGAATAGGAAAACATCGATAACTTTCTCTCGGCTGCAATCTTGGGATCAAGTTGGCGAAGCGACCCAGCAGCTGCGTTTCTCGGGTTAGCGAATAAAGGTTCGTCACTTAGTTTGCGTTTTTCATTAAGGCGATTTAAAGCTTCTTTTGACATAAAAACCTCACCGCGTACTTCCATCGTTTCCAGCTGATCAATTTGTAGGGGAATGGTCTGAATGGTCTTGAGGTTCTGGGTGATGTCTTCGCCAATGGATCCATCGCCTCGTGTCGCACCGGAGGTGAATTTACCATCTTGATAATGCAACGTCACTGCAAGTCCATCAATTTTTAGCTCAACGAAATAAGTGAATTCAGGAGCGATTTTCTTAAGTCGTAGATCAAAATCTCGCAAGTCCTGCTCATCAAAGGCATTGGAAAGAGACAGCATCTCTGACGTATGCGTCACTTTTTGAAAACGGTCAAGCGCCATTCCTCCTACACGGTGAGTTGGGGAGTTATCAACTTTCAATTGCGGATTGGTGGTTTCAATGTCGATAAGCTCCTTTAATAAACTATCGTAGACCGCATCGCTAACCGTCGGTTGATCTAGAACGTAATATTGGTAGTTATAGTGGTTGATGAGCTTCGTAAGCTCCTGAACACGTGATAAATTCATCGTTTTAATTCCTTTATAATTTTACTACACTTAGTATACAACAAATGCGAAAAAAAAGACATCTTAGATTTGTAAGATGTCCTTAATCGTTGTTTCTTGTTTAACTGCATGCTCTTGGATGGAAGTGAAGATCAAAGTTGTTAGCTCTAAACCTAAGTCAACTTCATGAACCACGATGTCGCCAGCATTAATAATGCTAGAAGTTAAATTCATAATACCTTCGATTCCAGAATCTAGTAGCGAATCGACAATTGCTTGACCAACGTCCGAAGGGACAGCTAAGATCACATACTTAATGTTATTTTCTTTAATGTATTCTAACAAATTTTCACTGTGGAAAACAGGAATATTATTAATGGTTGACCCTGTGATTTCATGGTTAGAATCAAAGGCAGCAACGAGTTCCGTTGGCGCATGACTAATTTCATTTGTGAAGCGATCAGACGTAAAGAAGTTAATCAAGGCACGTCCTAAGTTCCCGACACCAACTAAGATACAATTTTGCTTGTCATCATTCTGAATGTGTAAAAACTTCTCAAATGCTTCCAAAACAAATTCTACCTTATAACCGTAACCTTGGCGACCCAGCTCTCCTAAATGTGAGAAATCTTTTCGAATGGTCGCAGGCTCGATGCCGATCTTTGTACTTAGCTCACTTGATTGTATTTTAATAACGCCAGCTGCTCGAAGATTTAAAAAACAACGATGGTAAAGTGCTAGCCTTTTTAATGTCGTTTTAGGGATACGTGACATAATAAACCCACCTCTTTTAATTGTTAAATTTTTTGCTATTTAGTAGTATAACACAACTTGATAGTATAACACAACCCGACATGGCTTTCAAATTTATGACAGATAAAGAATTCCTTCTTTGTAAGTTGCATTTTGATGTTTAAGCATCTTGCCCTCAATGTGAGAACTTAAAATAAGACCAAACATGATCATACTCGCTAAAACGGAGCTTCCACCATGACTAATGAAAGGCAAGGTAACACCAGTAATAGGTAGGAGTCCTAGGAGCATGCCAATGTTCCAAAACTGCTGTGCCATCAACGAAGCGAAAATGCCAACGCAAACGTGACTGTTATAATGATCGCGATTTAAAACCGCCGTATTTAAAATTTCAAAATTAAACAACAAACAAATACCAATCACGATCATAGAGCCAATCATACCAAAATCCATACCAATCACAGCAAAGATTAAATCGGTAGCAGCTTCTGGGAACTGAACGGCGTGACTTTGGAAACCGTGGCCGAAGATCCCACCAGAACCCATGCCGGTCAAAGCCTGAGACAGCTGAAGACCAACACCAGATCTAGTACCAAAGGGGTCAAACCAGCCATCAAAGCGATCAATTTGATATGGCTGGACACCTAGCGTATTAATGAGAAAGTCAGGCTGATGTGTAACAAAATAAATAAACAGAAAGGTACCAACCATGCCGATACCGGCAACGGTGAGGATATAAGTCCACTTGATACCCGCGGTGAGTAACATAAAAGCAGTCGTGATTAAGATTAAAATCGTAATCCCTGAATCAGGTTGTCTAAAAATAAAAAGGGAGGGAATGATCACAACCGTTAAAGCTTTAAGAATAAGCTGGAGATCAGATTTAAAGGTCCGCGTTTCATGAGGGATTTTTTCGTTGTGTTTTTGGATGATATCAGCAATAACTAAGATGAGAGCAATCCGCATAAACTCAGAAGGTTGTAAACTCATAAATCCTAAATTAATCCAACGTTCCGCACCGTTTATGTTTGGGAAGAGAGTCGTCCCACCGAAGAAAAAGATAAGGATTAGCAAAAAGAGAAAAAGACCATAAATGGGCCATCGGATTAATCGAATGTTTTTCATCCCTATCACTAGTACAATGACAGTGGCAATAGAACCAATGATAAAAAAGATAATTTGACGGACAACGGGATTGGCTACATCAGGATCTTGAAACCACACTAAAGGAAGAGCAGAAGCGATAGCAAGCAGGCTAATTCCAAGCAATAGGAAAAAATAGACGAGCATCGGGGTATAAAAGATCGTTGTAAATTTATTTAACTTTTCTCTCATGTTCATGATAAAAACTCCAGTGTTTATAAGGGTATGTAGAACGAATGTTTGAAAGTTCAAACTCTCTTAAAATTATAACACAAACGCCTTTAAATTATCAGCTTTTAGAAAAAATTTTCCAGTAAAGTTATGAAAATGTTGCCATTTGCTAGATTTTGGTTGGTAGGATAGGCTATAATGGTGAGAAATAGTTTTTAAAATAGGTCGAAAAAGATGATTTATAACATAAGTTATCAAGACGCACAAAAAATAGTGGATCTGTTTAAAGGGCAGGAGGAAACGCTGATCAGATCCTATTTAGAGGGACGTTTGGGACAAGCTTGGGTGAGTGATGGTCAAATAAAAAGTAGGTGTGAGGCGATGTTTATTTTAATTGCGACTTATGTTCTAATGTCGATATTAATGTTTTGGCTTGCTTGGCTTATTGGTAAACGAAAGAAAGTCAACCTGATAGCAGGGTACGTCCCAGGTAAATACGACGATGAAAAGTTAGCATGTACCAGTGGTATTGCGATAATAGTGATGGGAATAATCTGGCTTGTAACAGCCTTTTTATTTGGTATTTTCGGTGAGGAAAGGGTACTTATTATCGGAGCCATCAATGCAGCCTTGACCATTTTCATAGCTGTTGACACGGCATTCATTGTTGCGCGTACGTGTAAGAAATAGGATTTAGAAATTAGCGAAGACATGTTACTGATTTGTGAACGAATTGGGCTGGTAGACAGGAAAGGTGGCTAAAGGAATGATTACAACAGAAAAATTGGAGCTTATTCGCTTTTCGGAGGCGAACATCGAAGAATACATCAACGTCATGACCCAGCCGATGGTAAGTCGGTACCTAGGAAATGGCGTGGATATAACAAAAGAAGCTGTGAAAAATCTCGTTGACCAGTTTGAAACCGATTGGGACAAAGGTTACGGTGTATTTGCCGTCAAAGAAAAAACCAGTGGCCAAGTGATAGGTCATTGTGGCATAAGGCCACTTCCGGATGAACGGATTGAACTCCTTTATGCCTATGACCCGTCGAGCTGGGGTAAAGGGTATGCTACGGAAGCGGGAGAAGCCGTGTTAGCTTATGGAAAAGAACATTTTGGGTTAACCGAACTGATCGGGATTTCTTACCCACAAAACAAAGGTTCCATCGCTGTTTTAAAAAAATTAGGCTTCCAATACGTTGGGATGGAGGAATACTTTGGTAAAGAGTTAGAGGTATTTCGTTTGAAGGTGTAGGGACATATAATTTAAGAAAGTTTAAGAGGAATTAAATCATGAACGAATCATCATCAGTATGGAGTAAAAACTTTATCATTTTTGTTACCGCGCAATCTTTTTCTTTTATTGGCAAAGCGTTGATGCGGTTTGTTTTACCCCTTTACATTTTGTTAGAAACAGGCGATTCAGCGTTAATGGGTGGCATTCTTGCTGTTTCTATGATACCAGCGATTTTGATTTCTCCCATCAGCGGTGTGATCGTCGATCGCATAAAAAAGAATAAGTTATTGGCCATCGTCAATGTTACCACCTCGGTTGGAATTGTTTTATTCTGGTTAACAAAAGATGTGGTTGGGATTATTCCAGCGACCATTTTTATGATGTTAATTCTTTTAACAGCAGATAGTTTAACGGCGCTTACGGGAAAATCGAGCGTCTCCATTGTTAGTCCTCCTGGGACGTTAGTTAGGGCCAATTCCATTTTATTCTTGGCCATTAGTTTTTCTATCATTGTTACGCCGATATTGGGCGGTTTTGCGTTGGGAAGGATAGGGATAAATTCGGTCCTACTGATTAGTTTGGCTTTTCTTATCGTTGCCGCTTTTATTAACCTGATGACGAACATTCCATGTAAGTTGCGGGCGTCGGATTCAAAAGTCATGGCGACGGCAATTTCCGATATGAAAGCTGGATTTCGTTTTACGTTTACGGAAAAGCCGAAGATCGGTCGCGTCATTCTTTTTATTAATATGATGTACTGCATTACGTTATTTTCTTTGACCACCATTACCTTGCCAATTTTGGTGACGGGCTACTTCTCTGGTTCTGAAGAATTGCTTGGGATGACTCAGGCCATGGTTGGGCTAGGTGGGATTGTGGGAACATTATTTATCAACCATTTAGGAGAAAAGGCATCCATTCGCCTCATGCGTCCCATCATTATTTCGTCCGGTTTGACGCTGGTTCCGCTGACGGTTGCCTTATTATGGGGCAACAACCATGTGCTGACCTTTTTCTTGATGTGTGTCACCATCTTTGCCATTTTTGCTTTCAATGGCATGCTTATTATTTTAGGACGTGCTTACTTTGGTAACAAAACACCGGCGGATATGATTGGAAAAGTCATGGGCATCAATTCGACCTTTGTCTTACTTGGTGTGGCATTAGGTGGTTATTTATATGGTGTGTTATTTGATTGGTTTGCAGATACGCCTGGCATGGTTTTCCTTATTTTAGCGGTTGCTTCAGCAGTGGTTGGCTTTTTTGCAAAGGTTGAGAAACAAGAGGGGAAGGAGGCAGTTTAAATGTTAAATTTATACTTAGTTCGTCACGGTCAAACAGAATGGAATCTAGATAAGAGGTTTCAAGGAAGCCTTGATTCGCCCCTCACTGAGTTAGGAAAAGAGAAGGCGAGAAGTTTGGGAGATGTTTTAAGGCGTATAAAGTGGGATGCCATTTACGCTAGTCCTCTTGGTCGAGCGCATCATACCGCAGAAATCATTCGAGGCAACGGGCAGCAACTCATTATTTTAAAGGACGATCTAAAAGAAATGTGCTTTGGTGATTGGGAAGGCAGGCAATACGAAGAGGTTGGTAAAAAAGAGCCGCACCGGATGGAAGCTTTTTTGCAAACACCTGATACGTATCGGTCGACTACCGGTGAAGATTATTACGAGGTAGAAAAACGAGCGTTATGTGTGTTAAAGGAAATTGTGGAAAAATATCCAGCAGGAGATGTGTTGATCGTTAGTCATAGTATTGTTGTTAAATTAATCATGCTACACCTTGAACAACGTGACATTGCTACCCTTTGGCATCCGCCGGAAATTTATCCTGCTTCTTTATGCCAAGTCACTATTTCAGAGGGGCAATCGGAAATTTTCCTATACGGGGATACGTCTCATTATTGATCAAAAAAATCATGGCTCAGTTTATACTAAGACATGATTTTTTCTATTTAGGTGGTTGCCACAGCAGGTTTTTTAATCAGGGTTCCTTGTAAGACCGTTACGATTTGACTAACAAGGAAGTACAATCCCATGGCTAGTGGTGAGAGGATAACAAAGCTTCCGATCATGATCGCCAGTGGTAAATTCATGGCACTCATGGTAGCTGCTGAGGGATCGGGATTGTTAGCTTGCAGACGTTTCTGTGAGTAGTACATTAAAGCAGCGACCATTATGGCGAGGATATAATTTGGCATCAAGCTAACCGACGCTAAGTTGACGCCTAGAAAATAAGTTACTTCTGCTCCGACAATGAAAGGATGGCGAGAGAAGGCTTGGAAAAAGGCAATCATCATCGGCATTTGGATCAGCTGCGGTAAACAACCTGCCATTATACTTACGCCATTTTCTTGGTACATTTTATGGATTTCTTGTTGCATCTTTAGCTTTGACTCTTGATCATTTTTATTGTGATATTTTTGCTTAATTTTCTCAACTTTAGGATTTAACGCATTCCGAGCAGCCGTACTTTTTGTGACGTGGAGTGTTAGTGGTAGGACAATTAATCTAGAAAAAATGGTTGCTAGAATAATGGCGATGCCCAGGCTTCCTGTTAGTTGAGTCAACCACGTGACGAACTGTATCAATGGCAAGATGATCATGATCTGCCACCAACCGGATGCGCTGTCGGCAGTTAAATAATTACCCGTTTGCACGCCACAGCCTGCTAGAACTAAAGCAACTAAGCCAAGTAAAATAATTAATCTCAATTGTTTTTTCATCGTAACAACCTCTTTCATTTCATTTATGACGTGCTTGGAGCTAACAGTCCGAAAATAATCATCATTCCAACCACAATGGCGTCTAAGTTTTGTTGAAGATTGTAACGACTACTAAGTGATAGAGCCACTTGTTTGTAGGAAAGTTTCAGTGCTAAATAAACCTGACGATACATTTGAATAAGGTTACTCTCTGCCATCTGTGTCTGAGGCGTAGCGTGAACAACGATAAAGTCCACTTGCTCACGGATTTCATCTTCACTTGGATAACGTACTTTAATTTCTTCCTTCATATGGCGATCCCTCCAAACTTATTTCTAACTAATTTTACTGTTGTATAAAATCGTGTTTTAATCGTCGATTCAGGCATCTCCAAGTGCTCTGCTATTTCTTTAAAAGATTTTTGGCGGACCACCTTTAGCCAGAAGATGGCCTGGCGCTGCTCGTCCAATGTGGCAATAAAAGCTTCAATTTCTTCAATTCTAAATTTCATTAGCAATCCATCTAGAAAACCAGTCGCTTCAAGAGTATCCTCTTCTAGCGTATCCACTAAATTCTGCTGACGATGGGATTTTGAGCGATAATAATCAACCATACGGTGTTTAGCCACTTGATAAAGCCACGTTCTAAAGGTTGCTTTTCGGTCGTTAAATTGATGGATGGTTTCAAGGACGTTCATAAAAATATCTTGGGTTAAATCCATGGCCAACTCTTTTTCCAGGGTTTTTTTGTAGACGTAAGCATAGACTTCTTTGTAGTAATGCGTAACAAGGGCATTCGAGGCGGCTGGATCCGCTTTTTTCTGAATGGCTCGAATCCATTTTTTTAAGTTCTTCTCCATAGCTGTACCTGTTCTTTCATATACTCGTTTGTGTTTGCTTATTATACATCTTTTGGTGATGCCCTCATATAGGTATGCGAGATTTTAGATGGAATAGTTTTAATTTTGATAAAAAATATAAAAAATCATGCGGTTGGTTACATGAAGGCATGATTTTTGTTATAATATCTGAATGACTTAATGATAAAAGTTGCCAATCTGCTTGAAAGAGGGTTTTACTCATGGAACAAACGAAACATAGTGAGCATCAGGCAAAGCGTGCCATTTTCGTTTACACAATAATCGTAGCCCTACTAGGAATTTCTACGGGATTATCCGATCAAATTTATTCTAACTACTTTAGAGACGCTTACGAAGTCAATGCCTTTTGGCGGGGCATGATTGAGGTTCCTCGCGAGCTGCCAGGTGTGATTGGGATGTTTATTTTATCGGGCTTTGCTTTTTTGGGTAATATTAAACTAGGGATCATTGCTCAGATTTTGACCCTCTTTGGTCTGTTGGCCATGGGCGTCTTGTCTCCATCTTTTGGGGTCATGTTGATTTTCTTATTTATCAATTCTCTTGGTCATCACATGTTTATTCCATTGTACGACAGCATCGGGATGTCTTTGGTGAAGAAAAGCGAAGCAGGAAAGGTATTAGGAAGATTTAATAGTGTACGGGTGGCTTTTTCTTTATTAGCAGGGGCGTTAGTATTTTGGGGCTTTCATGCGGGTTTCTTTTCGTTCACAACCCCGATTATTGCACCATTTATCGTAGCGGGAATCGCTTATGTTTTCATCACGATTTTGCTCTTTTATTTGCTTCGCTTAAGGTCGGATGTTAAGGGGAAGTCGAAGCTAATTTTTAGGAAAGCTTATCTGAAATTTTATGGGATGGCGTTTTTATTCGGAGGTCGCAAGCAAGTGATGTTCGTCTTTGGACCTTGGGTATTGATTGAATTACTGGACTTTGGAGCAGATTACATGGCTTTGTTAATGGTAGCTAGTGGAATCATTGGTATTTTTGTGCTTCCTCGCATTGGGAAGTTGATTGATAAGCTGGGAACTGGAAAGGTTCTTATGATCGAAGCCATTGGTTTTTTATTGATTTATGCTGGGTATGGGCTCATTAGTTTTGGGGTGGTTAATCAACTGTTTACTGGTGTTGTTATTCTGGCTATTGCCATTGGAGTCAACATTTTTGATCGTGTGGTCGTTCACATGGGGATGGTACGAAGCGTGTATGTAAGACAAATTGCTCTTTGTGACGAAGACGTAACGCCAACGCTTGCGGTGGGGATGTCGTTGGATCACATCGTTGGGATTAGCAGTGCCCTTTTAGGGGGATGGATTTGGCACACATGGGGACCTTGGTGGGTGTTTATCTTTTCTGCGGTATTGGCAGTCGGTAACTTGGTGATTTCTTATCGCATTTCGAAGCAGGCGATTTAGGGAAGGTGCTTTTTCTGGTCAAAGCTGGTCATTTCCTCAAATTGCTTGATTTTAACTTATTTGGGGGAATTTTAGCGTTGAAATATCACGTTATTTCCCCAAACGATCTGATTTAGAGTATTGTGGGGGAATTTCAAGAAAAAAATGGAATATTTTTCCC
>Ga0131853_10019508_pt1 | contig 12338 bp, 15 predicted proteins | sample TergutLab28metaG_FD_92764 | JGI IMG/M metagenome (GOLD analysis project Ga0131853, IMG submission 92764) | Labiotermes labralis P1 segment gut microbial communities from Petit-Saut dam, French Guiana - Lab288 P1 (version 2) (version 2) | ecosystem: Host-associated > Arthropoda: Insects >...
GAGTGCGCAGAGATTTGTGAATGGAAACTAGATTGTATTCCTCAAGATAATAAAACTGAAAAGGGAAATATCATTTATAACCCGCGAATACTCATCCTTCAGCGTTCTTCTCTGTTAAAAGTGAAGAGTAAAGCAGGGCGCATCGTAAAAGTAAAGATAAGAAAGATGAGACGTAAACCTGCGTACTTAATTTTTTCGTGAATCAAGACAACAATCCGTTGCATAAAATTCCTGTGCAACTCACTGCGAGAGGCTGCCTTCAATTAGAATTTGATTGCCAAATTCGCGAATTTAGATCTTCAATAACCAAGGCTTATAATGAAAAAGCCGAACGTATGAAAAATGCCTGGTACAGCATGTGTGTGTTCGTGCCCACTTTCCAAAGCATGATGCGTGGGGAGGGTGCTAAACAAAGGAATGTAAATATCACGAGAGGGTATGAAACACCTACGAAGGACAATTGGCTATCGCTCTGTGTAGGGAGACGTGATGACAAGTTTTGGTCTGATGCGGATGGTACGTATGCGCAGCAAATATATAAACTACACTGCGACACAGAAAAATCATGCAAAGCGAAAGGTTGGTGGAGTTAAAGACTTGTTGTAACAAATAGATGCGCGAAATGAAATTCCGTAAAAAATGTAAAATGGACGTTAGTAGTATACCTACAGCCCTGGCCCGCCCCCCTAACGCATAAAATAAGTTTACCGGAGTTGAGTGCAAGAGTGGTCTAAGCCGAATTAATGTAAGAGTGGTGTAAGTGTGTTTGCCCCCTTACAGTTTGATAGAGGGTTCCTCCGTCGCCCCCTACGCTAATTGTTTCGACTGGTTTTCCAAGGTCCTTCATCAGGGTGACAGCCCCCGTACAGTCTGGTAGCGTGTGGTACGGTGTGGTAGAGGTTCCTCCGTCGCCCCTCTACGCCAATTGTGGGGTAGTGCAAGGATGAATTAAGTGCGTTCTTGGGGGCACTACTCGTTCTTGAGCAATATTATTAAAAAGGGAGTGCCTCCGTACAGTCTGGTAGAGGTTTCTCTGTGGCCCCCCTTCGCCAATTGTAGTGCAAGGAGGACTTAAGTGCGGCCCCCGCATTACTTGTTCTTGAGCAGCGTAGGTTTGGACCCCTTGTAGTCTGGTACTGGGGTCCCTCCGTAGCCACCCCTACGCTGATGGTTGAGTGCAAGGAGGACCTAAATGCGTCCCGCGCACAGCTCGTTCTTGAGCATAATATTAAAAAGGAATGGTGCCCTGTACAGTCTGGTAGAGGTTTCTCCGTGGCCCCCTACGTCAATTGTGCAAGGAGGACTTAAGTGCGGCCCGTGTAGTACTTGTTCTTGAGCAATATTATTAAAAAGGCGTAGGTTTGGCCCCCGTGCAGTCCGGTATTGTGGTCCCTCCGTAGGCACCCCTACGATGAGGGTTGAGTGCAAGGAGAACCTAAATGCGTCCCGTGCACTGCTCGTTCTTGAGCATAATGTTAAAGAGGAATGGTGTTTGTGTGGCAGGCCTCCGTCCAGTTTGGTCGCCAGGGCCCGAGGGCAAGAAGGGTGTAAGTTGCGGACAAGGCACAACTCGTTCTTGAGCATAATAGTGATAGGGTAGAAGTGTGAGTGCCCCCCGTGAAGTTTGATAGTGGGGTTTCCTCCGACCTCTACGCCCGAACTTGGGTGGGTTGAGTGTTGTGCCAGAAGGCCCTAAAAGCGTTCCCCCATGGGCACTACTCGTTCTTGAGCAAAAAAAGGAATCGGCTGTATCCATTTTGTAGCGAAGCCGGTTTTGGCAGCCGCGCAGTCCGGTTTGTGGGGGGTATCCCCTCGGGAGCCCCAGTGCAAGGAGATCGTAAGTACAGTGGAGGCATTACTCTGTATTTAGCTTCGCTCGCCTCCGTAGCCTACCTGTCGTTAACGCCGGAGAGAGAGGCGAAGTAATGAGTGCAAGGCGGAATTGAGCCTTCGTGATGATGGGTAAGTGGAGGAATGAGGCTCCGTCTGAGTAGACCCTTGGAGGTGTGGAAGTAGGAGAGATGGTCACCCCTGCGTGTTTGTCGCGTGACGTAAGCTGCAATGCTCGGGCAGTATTTCGCGACTCGCTAATCGGAAGGAGCTGAGGTAAGCGCAATGTTTCACGCTCGCGCAGGTGAAGGTAAGGAAATACTGATGGGGGGATTGAATAAGGTTAGCATATGTCAATCCTTTAACCATTTTAAATGATAGAAATTGCATATTAGTTTTCTTTTAATGTATACACATACATATTTACATCACATTAAATGGAAGTACAGGTAGTGATCATATAAAAAAAATGAGCACTTCACATCATCTCTTGGATGCATCTCATATTTAAAAAAGACAGGTAATGACCACATAATATCACCCTGTGTCAGTGAAAGAAAATGAACATCTCGTGTGTGCAGGTTACATACATCATATTAAACGTAAATACAGAAAATGATCACATCTTACCAACTTTTGTGTGTAGGTTAAAAGAACAAACAGCTGCGTGTTTTGAACAATGGCCTAGTACAGAAATCGCACCACCAATCATCTTTGTCATCACACAAAGTAGCAATAGCTTCCTCTGGGCTCTCACAGAACATGGTGTATGTTGCGGGCCAGTAGCGGTCGGAAGGGATTACGCAGTCATTGTGAAATCTCTTACTGCTCCCACAGCGTTTATCCCGTACAAAAGTACATTTCAATGTTGAAAATGTAAAAACTGTAAGTGGAACCAGCTCCTCCTCGGAAACTGTAGTCGATTCCACAGCATACAGATATTGGTGGTATAATGTTATGCCAGACAGAGTGAACTGCGATAAATTGAAAGTGAGATGGAAAACAGTGTGGGAAGCTAAATTACTGAGTGACGGGGCCTGCCGTGGGGACACATTACACCTGCACGAGCGGTCGGAGGTAGAGTTGCCAACGAATGGCTGTAGTAAATGTCGATATTCCTCCGAAAACACATCGCAGAGGCAATCAGATTTCCAACCATCGGTAGCAGCCCTATGATGATAGAAGTGTAGAACTCTAGGCGTTTCAAGAGGAACACAAATTAAAGCGTACATTTTGAAAGCAAATCCACACAAATATTCCCAAACGAATTTAGTCACATTTATGCTAGATTTAGAGCCGTAAGTTGTAGAGACTCCGTACGATGTAGAGACATCTATAATTGTAATTGAAAAGGAAACCGTCACATTCTCAAACGTAATGTCGTAGGTGGAAAAATCAGGGAAACCATCATACCCCTCTCGTTCGGCCAGACGGAACTGAAAAGTTCCGATTACAAATATATCAGATTTTCTGTAAATATTGTCTAGGATAGTGGAGGGTGTTCTAGCTATGTGAAGTACCCCAATGGCAGGACTAGTACGGTAATAGGACGTGGGTACACCTGGTATATAAGCAGGGTCAGTTCCTGTAATTGTGCAACAGATATCTAAATCACAGGATGTCTGTAACAGGTGATGCACGAACTGTAAATGACCGAGTCTCGTTGGAGTGAAATGTGGTAACAATAAGACATGCCCCGCTACATTCACCAAAGATTGTTGAGTCCGAAACAGACTGTCGGACAAGTGAAACGGTATGCCGAGAGGTCTCATGTGTGTATCTGCAAAAGAAAACAAGAGGGTATACATGGTTGCTGTAAAGAAAGGTGTTACGAATCTATCGCCAGCAAGTAGGATCTGGAGGATTCGCAAAGGCCTTTATACACAAGATTCAGGTAGACTGATCTGGAATTAATTTTCTCCAGATCCTCATCCGACATGACATTAGCGTATCGTTTCGGGAGAAATATATCAACAAGTTTCTCATCGACGTCCCGTATGGACAGCAGGACTGTAGGCCCATATTTAGTATTTATCCGCAAAGCGCAGACAATGGGATGCGGTCTATTTAGTATTAATGAGCTGATATTGACTGAAGCGCTGGAAGTGGCCCCTTCAAAGCGTTTTGCTAGGTCCATTACTTGTCTGTAAGGGAAAAAACCAAGTTGCATTATGCTCATGAAGCAGAAATATGTGCATGACGTAAGTATCTAAAAATAATAATTAACTCAAGTATCTACGTAACGTTTCGGGGGCAAACGAACAAGAGAATGACGTCAGCATCCTCCAGCAATAAATAGGGGTCGCGTGTAAATGACAGCAACAGTGTGGCTGTCTCCATAGGTGGAACTGTAAATAGCCTGACTTCAAATGAGGTAAGTGATTTCTTTTTGTTAGTGGTGTCGATACTAAATAAGTGTGTATCTTTTTTAGAGAAGAAAAAACATTTCGCGCAGAATCGAGATAATGGACACGAATACGAGAGAGTAGATGCGGTACAATGCTGTAGAAAGGCAGATTACAGTGCGTTTAATACCTTCTTTGGAGAATAGTGACCCTGTAGCACATTTTCTAGCCAACGTGAACGATCTATTTCAGGAAGTGTTACGTGACGTTGATGCAGCCGATATGGTGGGAATAACGATTCAGGATCATGTCAACCAAAATGATAAAACCATAGGAATCAGTTTTAGAAGGAAAGACAAGCTATCCGGGTAAGTAATTTGGAGTGTGTTTGAAAAAGTCTCCCAGTCGAATTCTAGGTTCAATGCTCTGGACACGATGGTCGTAACCGTGCATTCGGTCATGATGCCCGTCGGTTTTGGTGGATGTGCACTGAAGAGCAGAGGCAGACCCCTCTCCGTAATAGCGCATCTCGAAAAAGTATCGTGGAGGTGAAGACGGAGCAGAATTGTTTAGCTCACGCTTTGGTAATAGCAATTACGAAAGTAGATAATGATCCCAATTACAAAGCGTATCGGCAAGGCAGGAAGATACGTCCTGTAGCCCTAACCCTATTCGAGACAATAGGGATCTATTTGTTTAAGGGTGCGGGGATTCCTAAATTAGTCAGATTCCAAGAATACTTTCGGGAGTACAAGATAATTGTCTATCACTGTCTGAGATGTGAGGATATAATATTTAAAGGGCAGGTCAGTAGTATGCATGGAGGTCTATACGGCGCAAAAGCAATTCCCCGGGCCGAAATTTAAAAAAATGGGGGTGCAGTGAGACTCAAAACACAAAAATGGGCAAAAGCCCGCGGGTAGTGTGCCGACTGGTAGAGGTTTGGGGTTGAGTGCATGGAGGACCTAAATTCGATCCGTGCACTGCTCGTTCTTGAACATAATACTAAAAAGGGAAGGCAGGCCCCGTACAGTCTGGTATTGCTTTCCCTCCGTAACCACCCCTACGCCGATGGTAGGGTTGAGTGCAAGGATGACCTGAATGCGTCCCTCGCTGTGCTCATTCTTGAGCATAATATTAAAAAGAGTGACAGACCCCGTACAGTCTGATATTGCTTTCCCTCCGTAGCCACCCTACGCCGATGGTAGGGTTGAGTGCAAGGATTACCTAAATGCGTCCCGCGTACTACTCGTTCTTGAGCGCACAATTTTATTGAAAAGGATATGTTTTAAGGTTATGTCCCCGTGGAGTCTGGTAGTGTGGCGTTCGTAGCCCCAGGACGTAAGTGATGCTGGGGCATTGCTCGTTCTTGCGTAATAATAATAATAAGGTAGGATAGGTTTCAGTCTGGTAGTGCCGATTGTAGTGTGAGAAGGTGTTTGACGTTGAGGGTGTCGGCAGCCGCCGTCGCAGCCACCACCGCAGCCGCCGCAGCCGCAGGTCCCGCCGCCACCGCCACCGCGGCCGCCGCCGCGGCCGCCGCCGCCGCCGCCGCCGCAGCCCAGTTTTGGTCTTTCCGGGGGGATGCGGGGAAGGTCCCGGGCATTAAACTTCCTTTAGCATAATAATAAAAATGTTAAGAGGCGTAAGGCAAGTGTGTTGGTCACCCCTGTGGTAGTCCATGAGGAATGTAATGCATCGTTGGTCTGGGGAAAAACAGTTGCCAGTTACGCGCAGAGTTGGAATAGTAATTAAACACGTTCTCCTTCTTAGGTATCTAACTGCAATTAAACACGTACAGAGCGTGACTCTTTCAGCAATATCAGTAAGGCACGTATACCAGGGCTTGCCACAGGTAGGAACGTGATGTCACCAACTGATGAAGACACCTACATTTGAAGCCACTGACCTAACATAGAACATATAATAGTCTTGTGATATATAGAATGAGGGAAGCGGAATCGACGCCTAAATGTCTGTATAAAACCTAACCCCGCCCCATCGTAGCATTTTTGTGGTGTACGCTCGAGTGTGTGCATCGGAAGCTGCTACATTCCCAGCATAGTGAAAGAAGCTGATAGTTTGTGTGTGTTTGAAGCTGCTACTGTGTAGACAGGAGGTATGTGAAGTTTGTACATGATACCTCAGTGCAGTGAGTTTTTTTGAAAGGTTAACGCACATGTTTCAGCATGAACGTCAAGAATACACTCGTGCAACATCGCTTATGTTTCCATACAAAGCGGCTGTGTTTGAAGTGCCTCTGCTTAGGGTGGCCGAATGCATAGGGCAGATGGTAATTCGTATGGTTCAATGACCCACCGATGTAAACATACATACCGAGAGGAAAAGTACACGTAAGAGGAAGGGAGGGGAAAGGCATCGATTGTCACTCTGCCGAAAATAAAATATATCGAATTACATTCCTCAATAGGCGACAATCGATACGGTTCTCCCCCTTCCTCTTACGTGTTAACCTTCTTCAAGATAGTTTGTTTTTAAAGAATGAAAATCGATATATTTTATCTTCCGGTTGGGTGACTATCGCTATTGTTCCCCTTCCCCTTCCTATGCCGTTTAATTTTTCTCTCGGAAGGTGCTTCCAATTCGGGTCATTGAGCCAAACAATACTCCTCTGCTTCCCCCTTCGGTAACCACAAGGAGAGGCACTTCAAACACAGGTCTGTATGTGAACGTAAGCGATGTTACGCGTTTGTATTCCTGAGATCATCATTCTGAAACATGTGCGTAAACCCCCTTGAGAGAGAAATGATGTCAGACTACACCTACGTGGTTGTTGCTGCATCCGGTGGCTGTTATATTCGTGTCGGTGGCTGCTGCTCCTGCTGCTGTGTGAAGAAGGCGTGGCGGGTTGTCGAGAAAACAAAGGTAAGTGCAGTGAATATTTTTAATATTATATGTGATCTTCCAAGAAAACACACAATTCAGATAAATTAGGCGTGTTTTTGGTTAAGCGATAGAGATACATAAATTTATACAGCTGTCACGGGTTCCTCGAACAGATGACGATATTCTGTATGGTCACTGGCGCTAGGCACGGTTTCGACATACGCCACTGAAATTACGGACGATGTCACATACGGCAGTACATCCGGCAAAGCGGTAGTGTAATCGCGCAGTTGTTGTTGCACTATGTGAAACATTCGGCCGAGATATTGTAGGTCCAGTATAGTTAGGCTATTATATTGCGTGCCGAAATACAGTCTTCCTGACCCGAATTTTTTCGGCGGTGATAGGCGGAAGGCAACGCTCACCCACCCTTCCCTGTCCCTTCTCCATTGCAGACGGAAACGATCATCTTGGGTAGACAGTCTACCAGCGTGTCGATATGCTCGTCCTTGAGAACGATGGATTTCGACCCGCCCCTCCGTATGGCGCAGAATTCCACCAGCCACTGATAGTCGCGTGCACGGTAGAAACCGACAGACACGTACTTTGTCCTGTCGGAGTTGATGAAAAACAGGCGTCAAAGGACACTCTCTGGGGAACGATGGCTGGACTTGCAGGCCAGTAGGGACAGATGTTGGACGAGACGTCGGGTAACAACTGCTGCAGGTTGCGCTTGCCCTTAGTAGCAGATTTTCGACTAGTAGCCATCGCAGCAGCAGCAGAATGATGTGGGACGTGCTCGATGGGAGATTTTTAGAGAGCTGCAATAAATTCGGCAGAATTGCGTGTCATATCAGGTGTACATTGGACAAAATCCTTGTTCTGCGGATAGTGCATTAATCAATCGTAGAAGGAATGCGCGGATTTGTTTGCGCAAGTGAATTTGGGAGACTTGTGGCATGGCAATGTACACCAGCGTTCGTGATGGAAAGAGCCGGGTGAGGGGAAATTGATATACTCCACGTTATGGAATCGGCCGTCCCGTGAGTCCTGTGGGGAATGTACTTTTCGAGACGCCGTAGGCGTAGAGGTGAGCGAATCCCGCCACGGCTTCGTTAATGAGCATGTGTAATTCGTTATATTCAATATGCCCATCGGTCAATTTAAGCCGTTTTCTGACGTGCCATGATCCGCCATTTAGTAGGGCTCTTGAAACGGAACGTGTCGGACGCGGCGGCGCTAGCCACGCTCAGTTCTTTTCGACCGTATCGTTCTCCCGCCCTCGCAAGAACTCGTAATCAATAACGACCTCCCTGCCTCCACCCATGTTAGATTAGGAATAATTAGAATCGCAGAGAGTACCTAACTTTTATAGGCAGCTGCGGCATCATTGAACCCAGCCGCCCTGAGCCATCTGGGCCGCGAATTCGGCAGTGAAATACCGCTCAACTTGCTGGTTTGCTGCATTGCAAGCATTGAAGCGCGAGATGAATTGTTGGGGCGTGTAGCTCCTATCGATGTAGAGGGCGAATATATAGCAATAGTTCCCGCAGGCGTCGGTCGTCATGCCTTGCAACTGTCGCCTGTTATTGCCACCGGTCGGGCAGTTGCGTTTGAGGAATGCCTGGATGCTGGGTACGAGCGGTACGATGCCATATGAATCAAAGTAGTAGGCACTCGAAGAATTGAATCGGAAGTGCACGCCTAGCCAGTGTGAACCACCCTCTGTTTTGGAATCGGCATTGTTGATGTCGTTGGTGGTATAATGCGTGATTGATTGTGATAGGAGATCGTATGGGTAGACGTCGAGGAAGGAGCTGACGTCACGCAGCGCACACAGTATCTGCACGTTGTCCATTAAACGTTGGTCGTGACAGTACGTTCGAAATCTATGAGGACTGAATTGTCGAATTTTTGGGTACAACAGACATGTGATCGCCTCGGGGAATGGCTTATTGAATTTCAATTCGATCCTGATGCTACTGTTTTCGTGATGGAACGTTTGACCTTCCGACGCGCCCCTATCATGTGTCAGATCGAAGAGTAACATGAAATAGCCGTTTATATACATATTGCGTGTTATCTGCAGTCCCGTCTTCGAGTGGTGTATGCCGGACGACTTGAACGGCGTTTTGTAACCCATGACGGACGTCTAGTATTAGGCCCTCGATAGGGAAATGTTTATCGTTCACCATCAGCGAAAAGTCGCTGACGTCTTAATGTTGAAATTTGTACGGATTTATATCCAACGACCCTATGAAATCTGTGCCCTTAACCATGGTGAACAACAGACTTTTAGGGATGGGGCTAAGGACGGCGTTGTCTATAGACAGGGATTTTGATCCGGCCGTGAATGTGAACGTCTTGAGTTCGACACTCGTCAGTTTACAGGGCGCCAGACTCCCCTTTTTCAATGTCGAAATGTGAGCCAACAATATGGCGGGGTTCGGCCTGACGCCCTGACCAGTAATTGTGCGTCCTGAAATTTGAAAACAGTCTTGTTCTTCAGATAGAAGTTGGGTCGAGCTTTGTTCAACCTGCAATGCAACCCGACGCCCGGCACAAGTAAGGGTCACGTTACATAGGCCGATATGTAATCGACCGAATAGGTGTACTTCCCTACTCTCGCTAATCCTGTTCCAAAGAAATATGAATCACTTTTTCGTCATTGCGGTCATTTTCTCGGACGAGTGGAAGACAGGCTCCATGTCGCCAGTATCGTGATACCAGTAAGTGTTCGAGAGATGAGTGGCTGCGACATCTGAGCCATAGATCAGGAGCGTCTCGATATATGAGCGATAAATTGTATTGCTCGCTGACCAGCGTGATGTTGACGCCCTTGAGTGTGACGTTACATAGACTGAATAGGGAGTGGAGGAAATTATTTGTCCACATCCTTTCCCGAGGCCGACATCAATTTACCCCTGACGTACAGTTTGATATCGAAATCGATGTACGTTTCGATATCGGCAGGTATTAAAAATTCCAGATCATTTTGGTCGACGGGGCGATCGGTTTGCATGCGACCTCTGTTGTCCCGAGTACAGACGTCTGTATCGGCCTATGTGCAAAGATGTCAAACTCGCTACTAACGGACGCTATCTCGTTGGCGTCGGCACACATGATGGACTGAAAAAGAGTGACTGAACTGAAACTAGAAAAAGATGTCCCTTTTAAATATTTTTTTCGGTACATTTTTGGCTCTTTCCAACTACACTTTTTCTTACCCCCCGCCACCGTCTAACCGCGGGCGCCTTCGCGGCCCCTTAACCACAATTTGTTAATCAAATTTAGGGCGAATTCAGTCACGTGTTTAGAAACTATATACCCGGCACTCACGTCGTCGCGTTCAGCGATATCAGTAAGGATTTTCCCACCGGTACGCATCGTCTCGCGCCCCACTGCTCTAGTCCCGCTCCACAGGTGGTGGCGAACCCGAACGAAGAGACTAATGGAAAAATTGCCGATCCCGTGTCCTCGCTGAAGGTAGAGCGGGACGGAGTGGACGGGACCGATCCCCGGAGTAGTTAGGCCGCGACCCGCCTGATTTAGGTAATACACTTCTAATGGATGCATCGCTCTAAATAACTTATTCAAGATGGAGACGCCCCATTTTATATACGGTTTTTCTACCACTTGTAATTTCTACGAACATGGATAACCACTTTCGTGGGCGTCGTGCTGTCCTCGAAGGGGATGTACAGTCCTTCGGTCGTCAGAAATTCTATTCCGATATCCTGAAATTTCGGCTGCTCGAAAGGCACGTAATACACGTATGGGAACTCGTGCTGACACGTTGATGATGAAGATGGGAAGTCGTATGTCCGCATGCTTCGGAAGGTACTGTCGCCCACGAATTACGGTGTTATCAGATTACAGTACATTAGGTCAAGTGTTTCCTCGGGGCGGGGGGTGAGGAACACGAAATTTCACACAGTCCCACATCCCAATTGGAGGTCGAACGCAGGTCCAGGGCCTGAGCCAGTTACACAGTGAAATCGGCGAGCGTATTCTGTTCGTAGATGTCGCGCGAGGCGTTGCTGAACAGAGTGACGTAAAATTAGCTCTGCGTCGCCATGCTTTCTCAGATGTTCCTCGCGCTACTTGCAGGCATCCAATAGTCGAAGTCCTGACTGTAACCTCGCCAGCGGACGAGATATTCGCGAATGCCGCGTCGGAATCTCTTGTCTAGTATTTTATCTATCTAATAGGAGGTTCTGTCAGCCATTCGTACTGGTCTGGGGAAAAACAGTTTCCATTGCAAAAGTCACGCTAAGAGTTAGAACAGTAATTAAGCACGTTCAAATTGGCACTTATCGAACTGTAATTAAACACGTACACGAGCGTGCCTCCTTCTACAATATCAGCAAGGCACGTACACCTGTGGTAGTTACAGAAGGCGATGTCACCAGCTGACGCAGACATCTAAGTTTGAAACGTCTGACGTAACATAGACCCAATCATGGTGTTTGTGATGTATCGAAAGGGGAACCGACGATTATGGGTCTGTATACATAGTAACCCCACCTCATAATAGCATTGTTGTCGTGGGCGCTTGAGAGTGTGCATTGTGAAGGAAGCTGCTAGTATGCGTGTGTGTGTGTTACAAGTTGAGAAGACATCCCCATCAGAGTATTGATGTGGTGTTCGCCTGTGTGCATCGTGAAAGAAGCTGCTAGTCTGTGTGTGTCTGTTAGAAGCTGTGAAGACGAAGCGTGTTCGATGTAGATGAGAACGATGGATTTCGACCCGCCCCTCCGTATGGCGCCGAATTCCACCAGTGGCTGATAGTCGCGTGCAGGGTAGAAACCGACAGACGCATATTTCTTCCTGTCCGAGTTAATGAAAAATAGACGCCTCAGGGGCACTCTCTAAGGATCGAAGGCGGGACTGGCAAGTCAATAAGGACAGATGACGGACGAGAGGTAAGACAGCAGTTGCTCCAGGTCGCGCTTCCTCTTAGTAGCAGGTTGTTGGCGATTAGTAGGCTTCGCGGCAGCAGAATGAAGTGGGACGTGCTCGATCGGGGTTTTTATACAGCTGCAACAAATTCGGCAGAATGAAGTATCATATCAGTGGACATTAAAAAAATCCTTCTTCTTCGGTTAGTACATCAACCAATCGTAGAGGGAATACGCGGTTTTGGTTGCGCAAGCAAATTTGGGAAACTTGTGACATGACAATCTACACAAGCGTTTGTGATTGTAAGAGACGGGTGGGGGCACTAGAGATCCTCTAGTTTAAGGATCGGCCGTCCCTACAGTCCGCCGAGGAATGTGCATTTAAGATGCCGTAGGCGTTGCGATGTGCCAAACC
>Ga0131853_10019509_pt1 | contig 12338 bp, 5 predicted proteins | sample TergutLab28metaG_FD_92764 | JGI IMG/M metagenome (GOLD analysis project Ga0131853, IMG submission 92764) | Labiotermes labralis P1 segment gut microbial communities from Petit-Saut dam, French Guiana - Lab288 P1 (version 2) (version 2) | ecosystem: Host-associated > Arthropoda: Insects >...
TAATGCCAATGCCACCTAATGCCAATGCCACCTAATGCCAATGCCACCTAATGCCCGTAATTAAAACAGCTAAAAACTTTTGTATTTGAAATACAGGATTATTCGAAATGATTGTCGGGGTTTTAACAACTGCCACCTCATTCTCCAGATGCAACCGCGTGTGATTTCTTTCTATGGGGTTACGTCAAGGATCAGGCTTATGTTCCTCCTCTTCCCGCAAGTATCCCGGAAGTGAAGGTACGAATCAGAACCACCATTGAAACCATCACCGCTGACATGCTTCAAACAGTTTGGAACGAGGAGAAGGTATGTAGTCAAACACAACTTAATCACTGAGGTGTATTTAATGACTGTGATGGACTGTGATGCACAACGCCACACCTGCCGAGAACAACCCCCCAGCCCCCCTTCCACAAATTAGAGTTATGGTCTAGTTTATATTTCATGTATTTTGTAGTACTACCTGTATCTGTTATGTTTCATAGTGTTTTATCTGACCCCTGTTTTGATTCGGTTTGTCAAACTGTGCGTATGTAGAGATCTCTACACCACGCGCGCGCGCATGCATATAGCTAGCCCTTAAGTTCCCTAGACAACCTGATGATGGCCAATACAGGCCGAAACATGTAGTTGTTTCCTTCACAGTCATTAAATACACCTCAGTGATTAAGTTGTGTTTGACTACATACCTTCTCCTAGTTTCACACACACAACGGGGATGACACACTTCCTAGAGTTTGGAACGAACTCGATTATCGCGTTTATGTTTGTAGAATCACAAAGGGTTCACATATAGAGCACCTGTAAGGTATGTAACAAAACTTGGAATGTTGTTCTTTTAAATAAAAAAATACATATACTCCTATCTCAAGCGTGTTGTTAAAACCCCGACAATCATTTCGAATAACCCTGTATATTAATAGCCACTTGTTTGTATGTAGGGATGACAGGGAAAAATGTAGTGTATACATTCTGTAATGAACACATTAACAGCCTTACAGGTAACGTGAAAAGTAACAATAACACTGGATATAAATACATCTTTATAAATCAGGGTTTACAAAACAACGTAGTAAATAAATATAACAGGTAAAGAGACATGCAGTTTACTGTAATGCTGTGTGACAGCTGCATCAATTAGTATATCGAACAAACTGGCAAATGGAACACACGTTTCATCGAGTATAGTCTGTAAATAATATCTGAATGTTCTGGACAAGGACGCCAAAGATTGTCAACAGCGGGTCACATGATATTAAGTTTATATGTGCGGGCGCCACGAGTATAATTGAGAAAGGGGCAGAATTACTTGTATATATTGTTACTTTTTTTTTTGACTGTGCATCTCGATACACCCGTGTAATGAAAACCCTCTCGATGCACTATTTATCATCAGTTTCTTTCGTCAATCAACCTCTACATGTTTCGGGCATATTTGTAAACCATCATCAGGAGGTGTAGTGTATATATACAGTTGGTAAGTGTTGTATATATAAAGTATACCTCCTGATGATGGACTGCAAATATGCGCGAAACATGTAGAGGTTGATTGACGAAATAAACTGGGGGTAAATAGTGCATCGAATGGGTTTTCATTACACGGGTCTTGGTAACTATTTAATTAAATTTCACTCTCCAAAACTTTTGACGGCGGATAAATCCGCACTTGTCTTTGGTTTCCCTTTCTGTCAGACAAATGTCCATCCTGTATACGCAGCCCTGAGAAAGTACATTGAAGATGTTGGCTGATGAAAATGCAGCTGCCGTTGTATGACGTGGCATATTGACAGGACCGGTTTAAGGCTATCACAATGCATGTAGTTGCATGGGGTCTCACCATTCGTGGACCCCAGAAAGGCTGGCTGTTTTCCAGGTTTTCTATCAAATGTATTTGGTGTAAATGTGTGCTATCTGCTTTGTCGATTGAGGATTACATACTGGTAAAAAAGCCCTCCCATTACAGGCTTGGACAGGCCCAGAGGGTTACAGGAGTTTGAGGCTACCAGATTTCAAGACAGTCGGCACATAAAGGTGGTAAGGTTGTCAGCCCTACGCACCGGCCATCTTTATCCCCAGGAAATATTCCTGGTACTAATTTCTTTTAAAGGCTGTGTCAACCCCAGGGCCATAGTGCGGCCAGGAAAATTGTGCTAATAAAAAATTCCAATGACACCATCGGGAATCGAACCCGTGACCTTCCGGCTTGTAGCGCAGTGCCTGAACCAACTGTGCCACCGCGTGCCATTACTTATAGGCAGTACATCAAAATTTATTTTGTGTCCACAAATATTACAAAACAGTCCTGAATATTCGTTTCGATTTCTCTGAATCAGAACTTGTATTTTTATACGAGCGTAGTTTATGTTATAGATAAACTTCCCGTTGTTTCCTTTGCTAGTTTTTCCAGTTATTTCCTAAAAATATGACAACAGTAACACTATTACAGTTACATACACCTTACTGTAAGTAGTGTGGTGGCCTGAGAACGAGTGGCTACACCTCAAACCTTGCTTATGAATTCCCAGCTGCTCTTTTATTTGAATTGTGTTGAAAAGGCAACATGTATTCAAACATCACAAGATTGCGTTAGAAATCGGTTCGTATTTATTAGCCACCCTGATTCGTGTCATGCCCAAGAAGAGTATAAATTATAAATGTTAAATTTACTCCTGTGAATATTACTGCAATTTGAGCTCTAGTCTTTTTGGGATTATGGTAAGTCCAGTGAATAATAATAATAATAATTTGGGATTATGGTAAGTCCAGTGAATAATAAAAATAATAATTTGGGATTATGGTAAGTCCAGTGAATAATAATAATAATAATATTTATTAACTGCAATTGGGTTGTCACCCGGTGGCAGTGGTTATTTTACATGAAATTGGTTACTGATAAATTTAAGTCGGGAGGGCTACATGAGCAGCATGCAGTGGCAACTTGGAATGTTGGGAACCATCTCAGCATTTGCTTATAAACAGAGGGAAACCAAGAAAACCCTGTGTCGAGGTGTCCGGTCGCAGGACCTTCCGAATACTGACTTATAGCCAGCAGTCCGGTATTTAAAGTAAAAACAGCAATACACACACAGTACAACAATGGTGAGAATCATTTGATGAATCGTGCTGTGTTTGCGAAAGCTGTTATATTGACAAGACGTAGTGGAAGTGTACTACTGCACAGTAGGTATCATGTAGTATTGTATCAGTCGATGGGTTTTCCTAGTACTGCACCAGTTAATCCTTCTATTGTGCATAGAATAATAATAATAATAATAATACAGTAATAATGAGATGGGCTGGGCATGTAGCACGTATGAAAGAGAAAAGAGTCGTATGCAGGGTGTGTTGGGGAAACCTGATGTAAAGAGCCCACTTGGAAGAACCAGGCGTAGATGGGAGAATAATATTAAGATGGATCTTCAAGAAGTGGGATGTGGGGGCATAGATTGGATTTATGTGGCTTAGGATAGGGACAGGTGGCGGGCACTTGTGAATGCGGTAGTGAACTTCCGGGTTCCGTAAAATGCGGGGAATTTCTTGACTAGCTGAACTGGTTAGGTACTCAAGTATGACACTGTTGTATGGAGTATGGATTATGGAGTATCGTGAATAGAAATACAAACCCTATTGTTCATGAGCAGGTTGCTATGTATATTAATTGGCACTTGTATATTGTTGCAAGCTATCTAAAGGTTTTGATTCCTGTTGGTACAGCAATAATTATTGTTGCTAATGCAAAGTATGCTCGTTTGACACCGTCTCTTCCGACCGTAAATATATGTTGTGCTCATAATATGAGTCCTAGTACTCTAATTGCTTTTACGGCAAAGATTGTTCCCAGGTGTAAATTAGTTTATATTAGTTTATACTAGTTAGCACTACAAAATATATAACCTGATATTCGAATGTAATATCCGAAATATAGCATATTTAAGTGCCATCAGTAATGTTGCAAATTTGTGTTGATATATCCTTTTGTGCTACAGTAACAACCAAACTGTTCGTTACACTCAACTACGTATTTGGCAATCACAAATTCAGCTACATGTTTCGATTTAAGATTAATCCATCATCGGGCTGAGTGTAAAAATTATAAAGGTAAAATTGACAACTTGAAATCTCAACTTGAATGTTCAAAAATTATAGTTGTAAATTTTATCTTTCTAATTTGCCTACACCACGGCCTGATGATGGCTTAATCTTATGTCGAAACATGTAACTGATTTTTTATTTCCAGATACATTGTTGTGTTTGAAAGATATTTATTGGTTTTGATATCGAAAACACCGAAATCTGCTTTCACTTAGATTCGTTTGTGATGCCGCCCCGATCCCCGCTGATGCTCACTGTAGTTCGTTGCTACCCGGCAGACGAAAGGTGGAGTGGAGTAGCTAAACCAAGGACTTCCACTTGAAGTTGGCTGTGTGGCTTCATGATTTATTGGACGAATACCGTCCACGTCAAGTGGGTGTTGAGGTCTAAATTGACACAAATGACAAGCAACTGACTCGGGCTGACCAAAGCGCTCTCGTCTTATTTGCGCGAGTCTGCCTCCAGTCTGTCATTCTTGACTCCTTCATCTAAAGTTACGGCTTAGTGATTCCTTCGTCAGACAACACCGCTAGAACTGCCTCTACCACAGCGCACTAGGGTCATATAACCTACTTGTATGGGTGCATTTATCCTAAGAAGGTTGGACTTCCACTCTGAATTGGCCCACACCCTAACGATAAATCACGCACTAAGAGGAGATGCTTGGAACAGCAGGGGTGAACAAGTCCCGGGAGCAAGATCGCTGTGGCGCATAACTTGTGTACAGTGGCACCTAATATCTGTTGGTCCTCAGAATTGAAATTGGTCCATGACAAAATTCAGGCGCTTAGAATTTTGAGGTTCCTTCTAGATTTTTTGGAAAATTTGTGCACTGTTGTCTTGGAGAGAGAGAAGCGTAACTAACACTGTTGCTGATTCCGTGGAAGATGTTGGGTTTCCAATGCATAGTACATATGAAGATTACAGTGTTCTGGTGTATGACGCCGTGTATTTTGATGGATTATTACGGACGTTTTTGCAGAAGTTTTTACTTTTTCCATCATGAGGCGTCAGTTTGTGTGGAAAGTAGAAAGTGTTACATTTTCTGTCGCTTGTCTTGGTCTTAAACGTGATAAAAATCTCAGTGAAACGTCGCTCACGTTTGTTGCTGTTTCCAGAAACTCGTCAAACTAAAATTAAAAGTTGATCCTTTAATAAGCTGCCTGGTGGGACTTAAAGGTCAAGTCTCTCATTATAGTTTGATATTGAGAATGTGTAAATAAGATCTTCGTTCCCTTGCTTTGAGACGTCTTAATGTGACGTCATTTTATGTTCAGTACAAACATGAAACTTCTCCACTCCCTTTAAAATAATTCTGGATATGTATGAAGGAAAATCAAAGGTCAAAGTCACTCGTATAGGTTCTGAAAAAAGTCATAATAGAGTTTGACGTTCAGGTGACCGTGCATCGTGATGAATTCTTATAATAAAACCAACTAGGTGCACTAATTTCTCAAATTTATTTTTGGAATAAAACTCTACATATTTCGGACAGTTCCTCTGTCCATCATCAGGAGTTTTTCACTGTACACACAGCAATGGTATATGTCATACAGGACAGCTTGCTGTCAGCAAACCTGTATGACATACACCATTGCTGTGTGTACAGTGAAAAATTCCTGATGATGGACATAGGAACTGTCCGAAACGTGTAGAGTTTTATTCCAAAAATAAATTTGAGAAATTAGTGCATCTAGTTGGTTTTATTATAAGAATTCATAATACAGTGGTTACCGTTACTTTATTTTGCAGTGTATTTCTGTGTTTTCCAACGCGTTTGGTCGAACGGCTTTCATGTTTCCTGAGTCCGTTGGAATGAGGTGTTTCGCTGGCGCTTAACTTGATCTTTCGCACGGACTCTCCATCACTTGTATTCATTTCAGAAGCGATTTTATGCTATGTGATCCTTCGGTTTTGCCGGATATGACAATCAGTCCTGTTTTCACTACTGTGTACCTTGCAGTCGATGGCAACCCAAAACCCGCATAATTGACAACAATGGTCGTGCTTTGGTACAGCCGTGCTCACTTTGTCGCGGTGTTGTCAGTAAAACACCCACATTCCGTGTTACCACTTCCGTAGTTACAAGTGATAACATAGTTAACATGCGCCGTATTCTTTCAGTGCTGCCAACGTCTCTTGTCATGGAAAATAAAGGTGTCTTTATTTTTCATTTCATTGAGTATTGTTCTGTCCTCCGTCTCTGTTGTTCAGTACTTTTACCCAAACTCATTCCAACTTCGAATCATTTTGTGTATTTTCTTCTTCTTTCTGTGTACCCATTTTCTTTCCAGTAAGAAATAAGTATTAAAACTTCTGACCGTTTCTTTAAGCTTGATTAAGCACCTATCTTTGCACTTCTGTGTTCCTTTATCTAGTGACTAAGCACTTCTTTTCGGTTATATGATATTTTATTTTCATAATCTGTTAAATCCCAAGCTGCACGTTATATTTTATCAGCTTTATTGGAACAATATATTATATCTCGCAAACAAAGTGCTTTTTGTGGAAACAGCCTTCCGTGAATATCAAATTTGACGTTCAGGTGACCGTGCATCGTGATAAATTCTTATAATAAAACCAACTAGAGGCACTAATTTCACAAATTTATTTTTGGAATAAAACTCTACATGTTTCGGACAGTTCCTCTGTCCATCATCAGGAGTTTTTTTTACTGTACACACAGCAATGATATATGTCATACAGGTTTGCTGACAGATTGCGATATATACCATTGCTGTGTGTACAGTGAAAAACTCCTGCTGATGGGCAGAGGAACTGTCCGAAATATGTAGAATTTTATTCCAAAAATAAATTTGAGAAATTAGTGCATCTAGTTGGTTTTATTATAAGAAGTGTATGTCAGGTCTCTGCTTCGTTATGGCGTACAATGTATTACGTTACAGAGAAGCAGGTGATGAAGGTGGTTCATTATTCATTGCTACGAAATGTTCACGTACATACACACACACCACACGCACACACACCACACACGCACACACACCACACACACACACATACACACACACCACATACACACACACACACATACACACACCACACGCACACACACAAACACCACACACAAGTCTCTGTTCTCACGGTATTCAGATACAATCGCAGAAATTACTGTCATGTCATGCTGGAGGGCGTAATTATGACTAGGCGCAGTCAGTGAGCTGTCTAAAGAATGTATGAAAGCAGATAAGGCAGTGTTAAATAATAACAAGACAAGCAACGTACATCAGACGTCACTCTGAGACGCGTTCGTGCAACCGTTGTTGTAGTAGCATATCAATAAGTATTAAATATTCTGAGAATGTATTTGTAGCCTTGTGTATCCAGCATGCGATGCGCATGCGCCATATTCTACTGTCGTCTGTGGCCTGCCCTGCTGTACAATATTTTTCCACATTATCTAAAAAAAAAGGCACGATTTTCGGAAAACGTTATGGAATATAAAACGTGTGTTTTGGTTTTATCTACAGCTTTTGTCTGAATCCTTTCTCATTCTAAGAAGAAATGAGCGAGATATGATCAAAAACGTATATTGGTCTTCATGTACAGTGGCCGTCATTCTTGTCAGATTGTAATGAAACTTGAACTTCCTCGAGAGATCTTCAAAAAATATGCAAAATTCATGAAAATGCGTCCAGCGGGAGCCGAGTTATTCCATACGGACAGACAGACAGATATGACGAAGCTGACAGTCGCTATTCTCAATTTTTCGAAAGCGCCTAATAAACAACAGGCCGATCACCATGACCGCGCGGCCTGAGGGTGGGCCTGCAGCCGCTCAATTGCTTGGACTGGGAGGTTCGAATCCCGCCGGGGGCATGGATATCTGTCTCTTATGATTGTTGTGTGGTGTCAGGTAGAAGTCTCTGGGACGGACCGATCACTCGTCCAGAGAAGTCCTACCAAGTCTGGTGTTTCTGAGTATGATCTCGAAACCTCACCGATAAGGAGGCCTAGGCACACTAGGCACACTAGGACCGTCGAGCCATGAAGAATAAATAAGTAACCAAAAGCAAATGGCAGTGTCTACGCAATCGGGTCTACAGGTCGTTATGTAAGGGAAATGCGCGGCTCGCGTAAATACAGTTACAGGTCAACTGAATCAAGTTTAAGGGGTCAGTGCAACTGCATTGAGACATCTTAATGTCAACTGCACATTCTTCTGATTTGCAATATTTTACAAACGAAACCTCGTCAGTTGGAACAAAGCAATACAAATATTAAGTCTGTAATAGGTCAGACAGAAAATGCCACTACTTAACTCTGGAAAAGTTTCCGCGTTACATATCACACATATATGCTGCATTAATGGGGTGGGTAGTGAACACCACTCCTCCCACCCGGGCACCCATTGTACAGGTAGGTAGCTGGGTGGGTCCCAGGGCCTGCGTGGCCCGGTATGGAGAAGAGAAAATCTCTTATCCCCAACAGGATTCATACCCCGAACGGTCAAACCCGTAGCGAGTCTTTATACCAACTGAGCCATCGCGGAAAACTGAGTCATATTTCTGTAGTTTGCCAGGATGTATGTGTTTGTGTACAAAATGTCACTATTTTTTGCAGAAGAACAGGCAATGACAATGTAAGAATTGCATAAGGTGTGGGGTAGATGACACAGCGTATGTTTAGGTTAATTGTAGCCTGAAACATGAAGTTTGCTTCCCAGTTTAAGCGTTATGGTGCATGTGAGTCTGTATAAGACGATCATTCGCTAAGTGAAAACGAAACATTATTGACAGCAAAAGCGTTCTTTTGAAATACGTCTCAATCAATTTAGTACTTTAAATTATTATTATTATTATTTTTATCATTATCATTATTATATAGATGTCCCTTGTCACAGGCCTTTTCTTCCCGGTACTTCTCTTGAGCCAGCGGTGATCCCCACCGCTCAGGCTTCAAGTTTCACACTGCAGTACTTTCCGTATTATGTGTGATGTTCCAAGTATAGCTGTCTTTTGTAGTGAATCTATCGAATGTGTTCCTGATACAGCTTCCAAAGTTTTCCTTAAGCTTCTTTTTACTATTCCACTGGCACCAATTATTACTGGTACAATAATATATTTATTTTTATTACTGTTATTATTATTATTATTTGGAATTTGAAGACGTTTGGTGAACCGAAATAATACGACATCTTGTACAGAAAACACCGCATTTTGAGCAGCTGGAACTCATTACAAGTGATTTTATTCTAATTATTTTAATATTTGTGCCGTGCATCTTTATTATTTGTATGATATAATTAACAAACAAATGCCGCGCACTGCCAACAGGTTGACTTAGACTTGCCTCCCGTGAAATGTAGAGTTTGTACCTGGCCGCCATCCCAAGGAAAATAGCGTTTTCGTAACAAACACGAGGAACGAACAAAAACGTCAAGAGCCCAGTAATTCATGGGTGCAAAAATATTCCAGAAATCTGGAGCCACCTCAGAACTGAAAGCGTCAGAAGCGTGACACGAGGTGTGGCCCATACTAAAGACCTACAAATACAGGTATGCGCCGCATAACGACGTTTCGGTCAACAACGGACCGCATATACGATGGTGGACCCATAAGATTACGATATTATAATACTTACCACTTTGTTACAATTGCCTACAGTATTCAGTACAGTAGCATGCTGTACAGGTTTGTAGCCTAGGATCAATAGGCTATATATAGCCTAGGTGTGTAGTAGACTATACTGTGCTATCTAGGTTTGTGTAAGCACACGTTCGCACAAAGAGGAAATCGCCTAACGACGCATTTCTCAGAACGTATCCCCGTCGTTAAGTGACGCATATCTGTATTAGGCCTCACCATACATAATTTAGTCGCAACTGCGACCTGGCCCTTGGGGTGAGTACAAACTGCAGTTAGTGGGCTTAACGTCGTTAAATTGTTCTTACAATAAAACCTATAAGACGCACTAATTTCTCAAATTTATTTTTGGAATAAAACTCTACATGTTTCGGACAGGTTTTCTGCCCCTTATCAGGAGTCTAGCACTGTACACACAGCAATAGGTACATGTCATATAGGTTATGCTGACTGCTTACTAGCAAGCAGTCAGCATAACCTGTATGTATTGCTGTGTGTACAGTGCTAGACTCCTGATGTTGGACAGAGATACTGTCCGAAACATGTAGAGTTCTATTCCAAACATAAATTTGATAAATTAGTGCGTCTTATAGGTTTTATTGTAAGAATATGTCACGATGCACGGTCACCTGAATCTCAAGGTCGTTAATTTGATTTGATCCTATTTCAAGCGGCATTATATGTGTCTAGGTGTGATGAGTAAATGAATCGTTATGTGATTATCTTGGGTATCCGCTTGGTGAAACAATCTCTTCTGGTACGGGAGGTGTAACAAGTGATAGAAGGAAACTGGGCGTACGTGCACAATACAGGAATTTGCTCTCAGCGTCTCACCGGCAACTGTAAACGCATGCACGAGGACTGAAACGCAGTGGTGGCGCTGAGCCCCAGAGGGTCAGCAGGTTGCAGTGATAGGGATAATGCCGTGTAACTTTGTGGTTCAGTCGGTGGGGACTTTCAGATAACACCCTGCAGCACCCCACTTCGCTGTGTTATGGTTACGTACACCGGGTCAGTTACTCTTCCTCCTCAATAATAATTTAATGGTGGAAGGGAGAAACAAGTGTTGTAGACAGTTTTAGTGCCACAAATGCTGCGTGGTGTATGTTACTGCTGGCTACGAACAGCTAACTGAGCTGGAGAGCTCACTGGTAACGTAACACGGTCTTCGGCTTAGGTGTTATAACCAGACCCGACGTGATAAGCAAAGTTGGTGGTGTGGTGATCATACGGTGTTCAGTGTTGGGCTTCTTGCCCTCGATTTAAAGGGAAGTGGTCTATAAAACTACAAATTTTAACAGTTTATTTTGGTACGACATTCAGTGGGAATAAGAGAGAATAAGGGTCTCAAAAATCGAATAGTGTACCGGCGAAACGAATAATTTTGTAAGTAACCACTGGTCACAGCGCAATTTAAGCGGTAAGATGGTTAAGTAAAACCGTTTATGCCACGAAGAATGGAAGTAATAGCTTCACTCATTCTCATTCTCGGCCCTAGATGACGGAGAGGGGTGAACTTCACGCTCCTGCCGCTTTATCCCTGGGAAAGGATGCCGGTACTCATTTGGTGGGAGGCTGGATGGGCCCCAGAGCCGGTCTGAACGTTTCGGAAAAGAGAAAAATCTGTTGCCCCTATCGGGACCCGAGCCCCTGACCGTTACGTCCGTAGCCCAGTCGCTATGCCAACTACATATTTAGCTACTCCTACTCCCCTCTGTGAAAGCAACTGTTAGGAATCAGAATTTACTCATCTTTTTCCCCTGAATTACCGTTTGCAATTTGCTTCTTGAGAGCATATTTTCAACCACCCTGTAGCTGTTAATACTAGCAACATTTATTTATTTTTTTATGGAACATTAAGTTCAAAAATGCGCGTTATTTTTCTTCGTTTTTGTCTTTTCGCGATTTAAAGGGTAATTTGCTTGTGAACATATACATGTTCGTCGATTTAATGTATCAACAATGTACCCTGCAATGTACCACAATATGCATGTTCAGACCACTGCTAAATCTGCCAGCCATATATTTTATCTGCAGTATATCAACATTAAGATCAGTGAGGGATGCAAAACCGCGAAGAATGCTTTTGGGGGGGGGAGGGTGGGGGGGTGGACTAGAGGTTGTATATCTATAGTTGCTATTTTCATATCCCAAATCCCTGTTGTACTTGTAGCATATTTCATGATTGTTTTTATGCCTCACAGTTACTTCTTTGTGTTTGTTTTCCATTATGTATTCAGGACAATGTCGGATAGAACGCTGAAGAAATTTCTTAAATCCTGCTATATTTACTGTAAATATACAGCTAGAATTCCAAGAGCGTACATACTTCTGACCTAGATAGTTGAGTATATGCAATAAAAGCTTAAGAACTAGGCTTAACTCTAATTTAAATCAAATTAAGGAACACTTGGAAGTGTGCCACCCCCCCTTCGCCCGAGACGAGGACTGCGAAGTATGCAGAGTTTCTGAACTGCACTCATAACTGGGGACTTGTACTGCCATGTACCACTGATGGAAGACATTCTTCGCCGCTAGGTTACTCGAGTGGAAACTGCTGCAGAAGTTAATAAACATGGCTCAAACTTCTGATATCGCCACTCGGGTCTCCGATGATCCAAGAGTGACTCAAGTCTGTCGTCA
>Ga0131853_10019512_pt1 | contig 12337 bp, 5 predicted proteins | sample TergutLab28metaG_FD_92764 | JGI IMG/M metagenome (GOLD analysis project Ga0131853, IMG submission 92764) | Labiotermes labralis P1 segment gut microbial communities from Petit-Saut dam, French Guiana - Lab288 P1 (version 2) (version 2) | ecosystem: Host-associated > Arthropoda: Insects >...
ATGTAGAGAGTGAATGACGACTACCCATGAAAATAAAGGATAGTCTACAAGTGACATCGTGTTGGTTATTTTAAAGAATTACAATGATGCACGGAACAATGAATGTAAAAAAAAAAACATATAACAATTTTTAGATACGGTAAACATTTCCAAATATCCACCAAAATATCGCGAGACTTTTGTCGGGCAACCGATGATATTGGAATAATCTCCGTTCACTACCGGCTGTCTTTTATTCTGCTTTGGTCAGTTACATTACACTCGCATTTAGTTACACTGTGTCCGTGAATGTTTTGCATTGTGACAGAGCCGCCTCTCTCACCGATGGTGACAGAAAGGCGCCCCGCCATCCAACATTTCCTGGAAAGTAAACCGAGGTGATCCTCCGGGTACGAAAACACATACTGGGGGTTTGTCCGTACACAATAAGTCGATAAACACTGAAGTAAACACGTGATGTACTCCGAACTCCCATTATATCAAATTCAGGGAATGAATTTTACTACATACGATAATATGATCCTCCTCTTTTCGGCGTAATTACATTTAGCTGCAATAACCCCTAGTGGGCCAGGACCTTCTCATTGTCGAGGTTACACAGTCACACTATAACACACTCGGTAGGACTCCTCTGGGCAAGTGATCAGTCCGACGAACAGACCTCTACCTGACAACACACAACGCTCAAAAGAGACATCCAAGCCCCCGGCGGGATTCGAACCCACAACACCAACAAGCGAGCGGCCGCAGACCCACTCCTTGGACCGCGCGGCTATTGGGACCGGCTGTAATAAAGAATACATGAGGCAATCGTACGTGGTCTGCCCCTTCCACCATCTCCGTTGTCATTTATGTTATGCAGACCCATATCCCCTAATTTACATTGTTTAAATCAACTCTGTGCTGAAAAACAAAGCATTACACACATTATACGCCACATCGATATTCTACTGTTCTTACTAACATCAATCGCTTCCATCCAAAGAATCTCCGCCCAACAACGAACGACCTTCTGTAAACGTCGAGCACCTGCAGCTATACTACGCCGTTTCGTAGCAACTGGTCGCGTCCTGCCAGGCCCCCTACTAACAGCACTCTAACAGTAATTTTCTGCAACCAAGTACGCAGTACACATTTTATGGTTCTGAAAAGATGACACTCTACCAGCAAGGTATTTCGGAGATCCTTTTAGTCTAGGTCCCCACGTAATAAGAAAATGAAGATGCCTGTTCAGTTGAGAAATCTAGATGAAACCCAATGTTGTACATATCCAGACACAGAAGCAATCCAAATGGTTGACTACATACAAAAAGCGCCACCAGTAACGATCGCGAAGTATTCAGTCTACCGGCGGTATTTTGCGCAGTGTTTTCTATTATTATTTCTCCATTAATAATATATATAGGTAAAGGTAAAGATAAATCACACTAGAACAGGCTAAGAAAGCCCAGAGGGGGAGTAGAGGTAGCGCTCCACTCGTTCTTTAACCTCGGCGCTAGATGGGGTGGATGGTAAACGCCACGCCCCGGCCACTTTACACCCGGGAAATGCCCGGTACCCATTATATGAGGCTTGGTGGGTCCCAGGACCGGTCTGGACGGGTGCGGAAAATCTCGCCCCCACCGGGATTCGATCCCCAGGCGGTCCAGCCCGTAACGAGTCTTTATACCGAATGAGCTATACCGGCTCCATTTACGTTTCTTCTGTAATAATCCTTATTAACCACACACGCGCGCGCGCGTGCGGTTAACAATTACGATAACAGAATCAACAACCCGGTACCGGTGGCAGTAATAATAAAATTTAACATCAACCTCCCAATACTGCGATTTACGTAACACGCTCCACACGTCCGGCAAGTAGCCATCGCTATGCGAAAATGATTGTAATGTACGCAAAGTAGTGACCCGGAATTAAGAAAACCACACAACACAGAAATAGCACCAGGAATGAGACTACTGATCTTCTCAGTTTCATTTAGCAAACCTTCTGAAGCACAACATGCCCTCCGCCCAACAAATCAGCAGGTGTGGCCGATGTGCAGGGCGTGTAGCCTACTTCCTGCCCATTAAAACAGCTGAATGGCAACACACTGATGCAGGAAGTCACAAGAGCAAATGAACGCCATGTAATTCAAATGACCCTGAAAAGTACACTCTACGAACCCTCATCGCTGTAACACCTCGTACTACTCACGTTTATAGCACACAAAACCCCTGCCGTCTCGTGTCCCTCAGCAATGTCACCGCAGACGACGAATTCCAGGGTACAAGGTACTTAATTGTATCTACTGAAGGAAGCCTGTTCCACACGTAAACACAGGGTGATTCGGGAGGAAATGTCAATATTTTGGGTGGGGACAGTGTCGGTCGTTGTGAGAAAAAAAGTTTATACGAACATGTGGCAAATTCTGTATGGGTACCGAGACAGAGCTGTTTGAAATCTCCAGGACCTAACTCCGTTAGACTTTTATTTTGTGGAGCTGGACGAAAAGCAAAGTTTACAGAACAAAGGTGAATACACGAGACGTACTGCTTGCTCGCATTCTGGATGCTGCTGTCCGCATTGAGAAACGTGAAGATCAACTCAGACGAACAACACCCGATATTCGCCCACGAGCTGCAAGGTGCACCGAGGTTGACTGTGGGATTTTCGAACATTTATTGCCAACTGTAACAAATCTGTCATTTCTGTGTCACAAATATGTCATTTAAACATTAAATTAAAACTAAAATGGTGTCACTGGAATTATTGACATAATCTTTCCGCCCGTACTATGGCCCTGGGGTAGACTCAGCCTCTTAACAGAAATGAGTACCAGGAATATTTCCTGGGGGGTAAAGACGGCCAGTGCGCAGGGCTGACAACCTTAGCACCTTCATGTGCCGACTGTCTTGAAATCTGTGAGCCTCAATCTCCTGGAACCCTCTGTGCCTGTCCAGGCCTGCAATAGGATTGCTTTACGTTTACCATTCACAAGGCTGTTGCATTTGTAGATTCAAACAGCTCTATCGCGTTAACCATTTAGAATTTGACACAGGTTCAAAGGAACATTTTATTTTTAACGAAGACCGATACTTTCTCCTTGATCTTTCCACCTCAATCACCCTGTACACAGTTCTTTTAAATTATCCGGCGATTAAAGAATTTCGCTCAGTTACGCAACTGAAAATACCCTAATCCCTCGACCAACATAGTATTTTGACGACAACGGAATTTTTCACAATAGCATCCGCAAACAACTTGGCAAACTGCCATAGTGGTGTCCATGATGACTGAATTCCTCTTACATTGCTTGACCCTGAAGATGAAGGCACCACGATCTTTCGCAACGTCGGTAACCATTTACCAGGGGACGACGTGAATGTTCAACTTGGTCATCAACTCGGATGCACCTCGTTCCATACTCAGCTGTGTGTGTGTGTGTGTGTGTGTGCGCGCGCGCGCAACTCCCGCTATCTGCAGCACAGTCCTTGAGAAGGGGACAGTCGTTAAGCTGCTTAACATGTCCCCGGAATACCGTTTAGGTACCCACAACAGCCTGTCACTGGACAGTACGCCGACTACCTTCACACCTTCCTTTCTTTAGCATTAGACCATCTTGCACGCCTTCTCTCTCAATTGGTCCCTTGCCTTTGGGTCTTCGACTAAGAAGTGCTTCGGACTCCCATCCCAAGTTTCGATCTTTGACATGACGCTGGACTGGACGGTTTTACCAGCATCCCCACTATGGAGCAAAAGTGCATCCACGTGGTGACTACCAATGTGTGACACATACATACTGCAGTACGCAGTGTAAAACACACGCTGTTACGTAACATGGCCAATTCCAATGACCGGAGTTGGCACTCAAAAGTAACGGTCGCTCCGCACATTAAAAAAATAATGGCCTATTATGGAACACGAAAAATCGTTGCCGTGTTCACAACCAGGGGTGCACAAATCCCAGACGCCAGGTCGCCGTCGCGACTGAATTTTGAAGGCTGGCGCCTAATATTCGTAGGTATTCAGTGTCACCCTTTTGGTGCGCACTATTTTGAGGTGCCTCCCAGATTGCTAAGAACATGTGCACCCCTGCTCGTAACAGTCTACCACTGGACCCCATCCTGAACCAGATGAGTCCATCATAACCTGTTCATTCAACATTCGCGCATGTGGAATTGCCCCATTAAAATACTGTACGTCGTGTCTACCATGCGTTCTACACACCCAACCTCCGAAACGATGGTATCTACATACAAACTATATGGTATAACAACCCAGACGGATTTAATCTTCAGCATTCTTGTTATATTACAATTTCATGAACGAAAAGCAGACACTTTTAATTGGCTGTCCGTATAAAAACGTTGTATCAAGTCACTGTTTTTTTTAGCGAGAATAATATTTAAGCAATTAGAATAAATGGTAGGGAGGAGTTCATTATGAGGGGAAAACTTAAACCTTAAATCGACTTACAAAAAGCCCATCGTTACTAGCAGTATTGTGCTCTAGCACACAACAATGTTCTTCGAACAATGGGAAAATAAATCTTCTCGAAACCACCTTCCTCTACACCCTCTGAACTTGCATTAAGCCCATCAGTAAGGACCGGTCAGATCAGCTCCACGCAGCAACGTCCACAAACACTTGCAGGGCCATCTTGCTTTGAAACAGACAGCCATTCAGATGGTCAACAAATTTCACATCTGTGGAAACCGAAGGTTCATGTCCATATTCACAACCTCCTCCACCAGACCCTACCCACAACCACATAAATCGAGTACCCGTTCACACACCCCGCTTCTTTAAGATATATTCCATACTTCCTCTACAATTACGACTCCTATGTAGTCTCTTCTCTTCAGTTCTGGAGCAAAATTCTGTACTTATTTCTCAATATCTTACGTTCAATTACAAACTTCCCTCTACATTTAGGAATACGAATGCATGTTATTCTACTGATAAGATTATTCATGTCTCAAAAAGCAAACAATGTAGTAAGACCACACAAAGTTCAGGTCAAAACACAACACTGTAACGGACAACCATTCGGTGCCTGAGATAGTCAAATCCGGTAGAATATGAACACTGCAGTATTACCCAAACGCACCAGAAACTTTAGCTAAGGTTTACGTTTTCATCGGCGACGGTCGGGCAGGAAATAAAGGAAGGAAGGCAACTGAAGAAGACCGTTTCGTGACGCGCATTCTACAGTGAACCAGCACGGAGGAAGTAGCCATAAAAGTGACAACGCTAGGAAACTAGTAACTCCTAATTGACCTGCCTAACTTTGAGGGGGGGGGAGGTATATGTGGAAATACATCTTAAAAAAATATGTAACTTTGGTGTACGAAATTGACTGGCATAATATAAAATATCAACATTGTATCTACAGCGTGACCGATTGTTATCCGGAATCGTTCGGCTGCTCAGGCCTCAGAGACAAGCTCCTGCACTCGCATCAAATCGAGCCGCATAGCTTCGAACTGCAACGGTCGAGACTAGCCGAGATCCAACAAACAATAAGGTTCCCCAGACGCTCAACAGTAATGCACAATACTACTGAGCGTAGTTGCGCAATAAAATGAATAATCTGTGTATTGCACTGCCCAATACTCATTCAGCTGCCCTCTGTCTGCCGAGCAGTAAACACGTCTTCACCACAGTTATTCCAGTTGACTGAGATGTAACTCTCAAGAATTTCAGGTTTTCAAAATTATTTCCAGTGGTCAAATAGCGTGGCGTAATGGATGAACGTTGAATGTGTGTGACTGACTACATCTCGCATGTTAGTATTGCCTTAGCGACTGTACGGGTAACAGCAATCCTGAGTATACCATCCAATGACTGACCGTCTAATCGCACAAAAAAGAATTTTGTAGTCGTCTGGCTCACTCAGCATAGGTATAAGATTTGCGTGTGTGTATTGTGGTCTGCGTTGGTACCACTCTTGAACCCAGCGGCGGTTCTTTCCGTTAATTAAACACAGTGCTAAAGCAATGGCCACACAAGCCACATCAATACCACTCAACACGTTTTTTCTCATCCTGACCCACGAGCAAAATAAAATACTGCACAATAATATTGCGTCGTCTAGGGAGAAACATATTGCGCAATATTAATTAAAGGCAATAAAAGTGATCGTCTAGGGGCCGCTTTACAATTTGTCTTCCACATTGCTTCAATAAATCGCTAAACAATCGTCCGAGTACTGAAAAATGGACGGCAAGCGCCGTCACTTTAACTACCAGCGTTATCAGGCACTACAACGAAGTTCGATGCCCACTCGTCGGCAATATCCACCTTAGTACTCAGTCCATAGACACTTTCATGACGACTAGACGGTTGCGGTTAATTGAACGAACAAGGCTTCTTCATCCTGAAAATGAGGACTGAATAACGCAACTGTGAAAGCCACATGCGCAGGGCAGAAGAAAGCAGTAAAAAAAACACTGCTGTTGGTCGAACTGAGATCGAACAGCGGGTGGCGGTGAAGCTCCAGAGGCACAGAAGGATGGTTCAGAAAGTGATGCAACCCAGATCACCGGTCTCACTGCCGATGTGGACGTCAATTAAAAAAAAAACGCACACACGCTTTAAAACTATACCAGTAATTTGATAATGTTTTCTCCGTTCTCGCCAATACCAGCGGCCGCTCGCCTGCTGGGATTGCGGGTTCGAATCCCGCCGGGGGCATGGATGCCCGTCTCTTGTGAGTGTTGTGTGTTATCAGGTAGAGTTTTCTGCGTCAAGCTGATCTCTCGTCCAGAGGAGAACCACCGAGTGCGGTGTGTCTGTGTGTGATCTCGAAACTTCAACAATGACGAGGCCTACGCCCCCCTCGGGCTGTCGAGCCATAAAAGGAGTCCATTCTCTCTACTGATTAAACGTGTTCCGTTGCAAGCCTAACGCTGAGAAGCTGCTGACTGATATGCTAGTTTGTAGGTACGCACAGCGATGCACTTGGAGTCTCCGTTAATCTGGGAGGTGGCGCCGCGTACTGAGTGATTGATGACCGACGTTGCAAGACAAATAGTAGTCTCTCGAGATCGACCCTTGAAGATGTTTGTGGATTTAACGCGCTAGAAGTCGTTCCTATGCAGGGAACGAAGGCATATATGGGGAGGAGAGGTAGAGCTCCACTCATTCAAACCTCTGCACTAGAGGCAGATGACTAGTAGCTTCAAGCTCCAGCCCCTTCTTCCCTGGAGAAAGAGGCCCGGTACCCATTAAATATGAGGCTGTTGGTCGACAGCCAGTTTGTAGGCTTCGAAGACGAGTAAAATTCATCGCTTCGCGGGGAACCGAGCACCAGATCTCCAGCCCCCAGCCTAGTCAACATAACCCATATACCATTCCGGATCCACAGGAAGGGGAAAGGGGGAGTCTGTATGGACGCTTGGGAGAAGAGATGAATTTCTTGGCCCTATGAATTTCTTGGCCCTGCTGGGAAATCATCCGCCCAGCCCGCAGAATAGTCACTATACAGCCAGTCCGGCTTGTATTGTATCACACTACAACTGCCACAAGCAAACCTGTTGTTCTGTGCGTGAAACTTTGTCCCTCGTTCTGAAAGTAAAAACAGGGCGAAGGAGTTTGAGAAGAGAATCTTGAAGAGCAATGTTGGGCCTAAAATGGGAAATAAAGGACGGTAAAAATTAAACATACAGAGTTTCACATCTGTAGTTCTGAAAATATTATTATAGAGTCCAGTGGCGGGTTAATGTGAAAACTGTAATGAATGCTACGGTTACAGAATGCAGCTAATTCTATAACCATCTGGGCGACTGTCAGTTTGTCAAAAGAGAATCATACTAGTGTAAGACATCCCGCTGTGATGCGTACATAAACGCGTGGTTAAAAGGGCCGTCAATTATAACTACATTTGGACAACATTTCTGTTGCTGAGGGAGCTATACGTTTCGGCTAATTCACATGCCATAATCAGGTAGAGGTTAATGTGTGTATGTATGTATATGTATATATATATATATATATATATATATATATATATACACACACACACACGAGAAGAATTTATGTGTATGTTATGAATTAAAATTACTAAGATCTCGGTCTTAAACTGTTCAAAAATGTTTAGGAATTATTCATCACCGCCTCAAGACCGACGACCTCTGATTCGTGCTTCCACTTCACCTTATTCCGCGCGCCATCGGTAAAAGCTCGAGCAACATTAAACTGCTTCACTGTAAATTGACACAGAAACCAACAGCACACCACCTCGGAACTTAGCTACAGTCAAAACGCTCCATGCAGGAGACGCATTCATCATAAACTGCCAGCTACTCAGCTAATAAGCGAATCCTCCGACTGCTAAGTACCGCACTGCTCACAACCATGTTATAATTCCTAATCACATTTCTCTCCCGTTCCTTGCATGCACAATGCCCAGTCCGGTCCACATCCATGGACATGAACATCCCTAAGGTGACTTATATTCGATACATAATCACACTAATCTGCATTTCGACTGTCATGTCATTGTGTGTCGTACTGCAGGCATGACCTATATATAATCAGAGTCACTACGCACTGACTATTGCAAGGCAATTATTAGTGCAGCAAATGTTGCCTTTATAAGGTCATTATTTACTAGCAACCTAACAAATATCGTGAATCTCAAGCAGTGTTTATCAATATTTATTTACCTCAGTATCATCACCATTATCCTTACAAAATATAAGTGTCAATATCGTAATATTATTACGAAGGTTTTGTTTGTTTTCGGTGCAACGGCCCCCAAGTGGGCCAGGGCCTCCTCATTCACGAGGTTTCTAGATCACACACACAACGACGCACCATACTCGGTACGACTCCTCTGGACGAGTGATCAGCTCGACGCAGAGACCTCTACCTGACAACACACAACACTCACAAGAGACAAACATCCATACCCCCGGTGGGATTCGAACCCAAATCTCAGAAGGCCAGCGACAGCAGACCTACGCCCTAGACCGCTACTGACGCAGTACGGCCCGTAATTACTTTCGCTTTGAGTATAAATCCTCGACATTTCTGTTACTTCCTCTCCCTTAGACCCAAATATTCTCCTCTGCAGTCTGTTCGCAAACAACCTCAATCTGTTTTATTAATGACGAGATATTAAGTTTCACATCCATAAAAATTTAAGGTTGAAATATGGCTATTAAGAAAATACGAAGTCTGTGTTGGACCCACCTTTGTCTTCATTTTGAGGTACCGGTAGATCTTGCATAAGGGACCTGGTGCTTTAGGCTTAGGCATTGTGTGATGGGCTAGACAAGCAGAACTCTCTTCGGATAACTTCTTTTGACACTCAGCAACACTACAGGAAGCTACACAATCGTGCTTCGGGAACGGAAAAAAAAAAGCCTGAACGTAAAGACGCAGAAACCTGCAGATTCTTCCGATATGATATGTTCGATGCAGTCAATTTATGAATTCACAAAATAGTTCCCGTTAAAGCTACAAAAACCTACAACGATGTAAATAAACCGCAATTTTAGAAAGTAATACTATAACCGGCAGGGGCCGAAATAAATCACAACAACGCTTTCAACAAGGTTCTTAAGTTATTTTCAACACAAGACAATTTTCATCGTCACATCGTTTCAGGCGTCCTTCCTTCCACTCACTGCAGCTCAACTGACATTATGTCGACAGAGGCTCGGCTGAAGACGGCTAACACCGACGGCTCACGTCTCTCACAAGGCACACTGCACTGGCCACACACTTGTCCCACTTTCCACTACACTCCCAGCATGCTGAAACACTTTATTCTAGCAGAGATGAGCTGTCAATTAACAACACCCCTGCCTCGCTGCATATCCACTAGACGGCCGCAGGGGGCGGGGCAGTACGGTCGGTTACATTGCACTACAAAATTATCGACTGAACTAGTCCCCTCCTACCTTCTAACCGAAATGAATCACACAGAAATAAGTTTTCGTCACTACAAGCTGTTTTGTTCCTATGCAAGTGAATTCATCAATTAGCCAATCACGGAAAAAGATTCCAGCAAAACTCTGTGACGTCATAAGAGAAAGCTAACTTTTGCAATGCTGGAAAGAATTTACAGTACTATAGGCATTAAATCATAGCAGCGGCGCATGCGTTACGGTATGAAACAAGTTTTAGGTTCATCGGCCGGTAGGGAAATCATTATACCAAGCAAACAGACAGACCTGTTTTGAATTAGGGACCCCTGTACAGTCCATCTAAAAATACCAGTCCTATTTGACTGTCCGCAGAATACAACCATCAGTTGGCTCACTCACCACGCCACTACTATGGAAATGCAGTCTTGCGACGACTGGGGCCCCGAATCTAAAGAAAACTACGGAAGACTATGATTCGAAACAGCCACACAGCACTGCATTATTCAAATGCTTACATACACTCCAAAATCCACCTTTTTACAATCGCCGGGCGGCGGACGATGTTGGATCCTTTTCAGGCGCGTTCGCAAAATTGCAAAAAGCGACTACTGTCTTCGTCATGTCTGTCTGTCTATCCATCCGCATGGATCTCGGGTCCCGATGGAAAGATTGTCATAAAATCTGACAACAGGTACTTTACATGAACATTTACGATAATACTTCGCTGAATTCTTCTTAGAATGAGAAACGTTTCACACAAAAGTTGTACAGAAAGTCAAAACACTCATTTTATGTTCAATAACTTTTTCCCGAAAGTCGTGCCGTTTATGAGACAATGTGGAAAAACATGGAAGAATCAGACGGGCCACATACGACAAAACGGCGCATGCGCTATGTGTGTTGGCTAACTACGGCTACAGACACTCGGAATATGAAATACTTATTGCTTTTCCATGGCAACAATGGCTTCGCGAAGGCTCCTCAGTGTGACGTTTATACGCAAATTGCCTGTCTTGTCTTCTGACCAGACATGCCTGAATAGCTCAGTAAGCCCACTGACAGCGACAACTTTCTCAACACCTACCCGAACAGATAACCTTCTTACCGAGTACCATCCTCCTTACACTAGGACACAATCACGTGTTCACGTCATGGTACATACAAAAAAACAACTATGAAAGAAGCTGTAAAAGTGGCATGCAGCACGCAAGGATAAATTACATATGTACTGCACATGCAACAAAATTCTGTTGAAAAATTTGGTCCATAGAGAAGGCCTAGGCGTAGGTTGGAGGACAATTTTAAAAGGAATTTGAGGAAACAGGACAGCAGAATATGAACCTGTTAACAAGGATCAGGATATCATTCAGTGGCGGCTCTTATGCTCTTCCATACACCGCAGCACTGAACGTTTCCCTACAATGCTGGGATGTAGCTCCTGTTCAGCGACAGCGTCCTTCTGTTATTCTGAAACTTAATTTCTGTAATATCGATAATCTGAACTGCACTTCTTGTTAAAAAGTTCATCACCAAATTGTCTCCATGCAAGTCCATCCACGAATACAAATAAAAAGAATTAAAAATCCCTACCCACTCAACCAACGACATACCTATAGAGTAAAATAGACTGGCTTGCTTGTCAAGTTACAAATGAATACCGCCCGCTTACAGTTCACGATAGAGTGATCGCAGTAAAGTTCACGGAAATGAAAAAAGTCACACCCAAACAGTAAATATAATACCGCAATTTACAGGTCACAGAGCAAGTACAATGGGTGACAGGAAGGCGCAATCAGTATAGTGACTAGGTTATGGGCTGGACGACCGTGGAATCGTGGATCGATTGCCGGCAGAGGTTACAGATGTCTTCCAAGCCTCCAAACCAAATCTGGGGCCCATACCGTCACCTGTTCAACGGCAACCGGGTAAAGGTGATACTGATCACTCACGTTCGTCTAGCACCGAGGTTACGAACGCGTGGAACCGCACCTCCAACCCCCCCCCCTTCCAATCTTCATGGCGTGCCTCAGAACGACGTGATCTTAGGTGACATCGTCCGCTGTGTATTGCGACTAATTAAGGTGGTATATTAACCGACGAACACAACTGTGCGGATCTAATATTTTGGTCCTGTATCCAGTGCTACTACATGTTTCGGCTGTTTACATCAGCCATCATCAGGTAGGTGTCAGGTCACAAAAATAATACAAAGAGGAGAGAGGCCTCCCCTAATAAACAGTGGTGCGAAATCGTATAAAATAATAATAACTGTTATTCCGAAAATAGAATAATAACGTTAATACACTAATACAGGGTGGCAGTTACGTAATGCGTGAGGAGCGGCTGGTCCACTAGCAGTCCAGCTGTGGATCAGCCGCCCATCACGCAATACGTAACCCCCCCCCCCCCACCCCCCACACACCCCCACAAAAACCACCCAAACCCTCCAACTAACACAAAACCACAAACCAACAACA
>Ga0131853_10019513_pt1 | contig 12337 bp, 5 predicted proteins | sample TergutLab28metaG_FD_92764 | JGI IMG/M metagenome (GOLD analysis project Ga0131853, IMG submission 92764) | Labiotermes labralis P1 segment gut microbial communities from Petit-Saut dam, French Guiana - Lab288 P1 (version 2) (version 2) | ecosystem: Host-associated > Arthropoda: Insects >...
CAACTTGATGTCACTTGCTTTTTATTTCATTATTTAATGCTCAACATGTTTCGGATGTTAATACATCCATCCTCAGGAGCTTGCGACTTATTTGTTGAGTTATTTCATGGGTTGTATTGTTCTCGTTCGATGTCTGTTGGTGTTACGTTGTGGTTTGGCTGGGGTGGTGTGGTATCAGGATGCAGGCTAAAGCACTAAGTAGTGCTTAGCCTGCATCCGGATACCACACCACCCCAGGCAAACCACAACGTAACACCAAAACGCATCGAACCAGAGCAATACAACCCATGAAATACCTCAACAAATAATTCGCAAGCTCCTGAGGATGAACGTATTAACATCTGAAACATGTTGCGCATTACATAATGAAATAAAAAAGCAAGTGACATCAAGTTGGTCTCTCTTTATTCAACTATCAAGATGATGTACGGTTCAATAAACCTAAGATTTAAAGAATTATAAATTTAAATGTTACTGATGAAGAGAGTTGTTACAGGCAAGTGGAACCAAAATTATCTTTCATCGCATTTTAGGGACAAATTTGTCCCTGTGCAAGACATGACAACATATATGGGAAATGAGGTACTGCTCAACGAATTCTTAACCTCTGTACTAGATGAGTTGATTGGTCATGTTCGCACGTGAATCTCTTTACACCCACAGAAATAACTTCTTGGGCCACTCCAGTATGATGTAACACCATCCACTGCAATATTATCATCTCTTCAAATATAGTTTTCTAAGGTATTATAAAGTTGTCTGCAGTCAACTACTCTCCTTTACGTGACGTCTTTCTGTTGTGTGGTTAGTGTAGTGTGTAGGATCTCAGTCTACAATGCGCGCAACTTATTCCTCCAGTATAACACAGAATAGACACTAGATGAGAAGCAACCACACACTTTATCAACATTTGCTGTCTCTATTCGATTTTTGTTTTATGTGCCTAACGATAACATATTTAAATTTCGTGGGCTGATTCTTACTCAGGCTGTTGGTACTAAGAGAATGAGCGTCTTCTGAGTTGATATATTTGACCTGCAGGATAAGCAAAGGAACCAGGAGTAATCCAGAATGCATATAACTTTCAAGGGCGAAGCGCCGCTTCATTGCTACGCACAATTTCGACACTTCGGCGACTTGGTCCGTCTCCATGATTCTTAATCTTTCCTGAAGATGGAGCAATGTCAGTCGCAGTGAAATCTTCAAGCCTTACACTTATATTGCGATATTGTTACAAGCAACCGTTGGTCTGAAGTTTTAAGACAGAAAACAGCGTGCAAAAGAGTCGTTATTCAAGAGCCGACGTTACCCCAGTTTTATTAAAATCACCGGCCTCCTACTGATATATGTCTATTATCGTATTCATAGCCTGTTTGCTACATTTCAAAATATCTTGTAAATAAAGCCAACTTGACGCACAGTTTTTCTTAGTATATTTATTTCTTTTCTCTACATGTTTCGGGTGACTAAGTGTCCATCATCAGGAGGAACAACTGTGTTTATGCGACACTTGGTCCTTGTTATTCTGTGTGGATGGCTGTCTGGTATGCAGGGTGGAAATGAGTTTCATTCCACCCTGCATACCAGACAGTCAACCATACAGAGTGAGAAGTACCAGGTGTTGCACAGATACAGTTATTTCTCCTGATGTTTGGCACATAGGCGCCCGAAAGACGTAGAGAAAGGAAATAAACACACCAAAAAAAATGTTGCACCAATTTGGCTTTATTTACACGATTATACAGAAATTGACGGTCAACAAAACATAAAATTTCAAAATATGTTAGTTTTGGTAAGAATTTGATACCTGTTGACCAGCTCCCAAACCTTTTGTCTGACAAGAATTTTTTAATCTACACGCTGCTAGCTTTTTACCTGCGTTGATAAGCTGGAAGGAACGTGAATTCAACCTCTCTCCTCCGTCCACAGCAGAGGTTACATTTGCCAGAAGCCATAATTCCACTCTCTCTGTGGTTTATTAGAAGCACAAATTTATATTTATCTCTCTCTAGGGGAATAAACAGGAGGAATATCCAAGCGGATGTTAAAGAGGACCAGTGGAAGACAAAAGATTTCACAACCCAGTAGCAAAAATATAAGTAGCAAATTCAAAAGGCGACATGACAAGAAATTGTGTAAAAGGGAATGAAGTAGGCGTAAAAATAAATTACTGAAATTACCGGGAAAGAAATGGTAGGATATATTTTTAAATAGAATCACTTTAAGCGGATGTTCACACTAACTTTATTGGTATTGCTATAACAGTTGTCAATTATTTCAATAATCGTTAAACCAACTACGAATAAAAATTGGACGTGGGTTACGTCACATCTTACTAGAAAACGTAATATGAGAGGACCACAAGTAAGGCGGTGTTAAAAAATAATGGATTAAATCCGTCTACATAAAATATATCAACAATAAAATTTTATTTCATCCTGAACAATACAATGTACACTTCAGTGGTTCCAAATTACATCCATGCGGCCAGGAGTGTTACAATGTTAAAGAGAGCCCTCGGAAGTGTTTAACAAATCCTAAAAATATCGTAATCTTGAAAGTTTAAATTTGTCTTTCTCTTTGGTCCAGTATTTGTTTTGTGTTGAACACACACTGTCATCCATCCAAAGAAGGAGTTGAGTGAAATGAAGCATGCCACATAAGATAGCAGATGAGGATGAGAGTAAGAAGACGGTTGACGATGTCTTCAGACATTAATCTTTCTTGCAGTGGTAGCAGGAACAACTCTTTGCCGATTTGAAAACCAGATCTCGAGTCCCATCCAGGCACATGACGCGCACTTCGACCTAGCATGAAAACAATTAAGTATGGTTGACAAAACGTCAGTCACACATGAACCATTCATAAGTTCATTAAATTTATCCGAACATTGTGAGATATGACGTTCATAAGCCATCAGGCAGTTTCAATAACATGACGTCAGAATTTTAAATAACCCCGCGATATTACATCCAAATGTATGGACAATATAATTCTTCATTAATACCACAACTTACAATTCTAAAAATATTATTATTCTCTCTACATTTTAAATTTTATTACTTACAAATTTTAACCTTATTGCCTATGTTATTTTATATCTGAAACTACATTTATCTTTAATTAACAATATATATTAATAACATGTAAACGATATTCGTACTGTATAAAGCGTTGTTAATTCTATATAACACATTTTAGGGTTCAGCCTTAAGATGGCTCTATAAGAGGAGCCGAAACATGTTGCTGTTACAAAGGATTTAATTATCTTTAATTGTAATTACTTAATAAAAAGTTGTGTTAGACTGTTTAATTATAATATACATGCATATATATTTTATTGATTTATGAGATGGGCTGGGCATGTGGCGCGTATGGGTGAGGAGAGTGGGTGTATAGGTTCTTGGTGGGGAAACCGGAGGGAAGGAGACAACTGGGGAGACCTAGTCGTAGATGGGTGGATAATATTAGGATGGATCTCCTGGAGGTGGGATGTGGGTATATGGACTGGATTAGGCTGGCCCAGGATAGAGACAGATGGCGAACGCTTGTGAGTGCGGTAATGAACCTTCGGGTTCCGTGAAATGCGGGCAATTTCTTGACTAGTTGCAAACCAGTTAGCTTCTCAAGAAGGACTCTGCACCATGGAGTAAGTAAGTAAGTATATTCTATTGATTTAAATGACGGGTTTGACGGAAGTCCAGAATTTCTTCAGCGACACTTACTTAATTGTGACTGCTGGGCTGTATGTCCAATTCATATATCATTATCGCAATATGGACAGTGGAATGTAATAAAACCATGCTTTGGATTTATTAAAGTCGTTCGATAGTATTTTATACACATGGAGTGTTCTGCCTGAAAAATTTCCCTCTAATGCCAGGTCAGACTTTTGTCGCTTTACAAAGATATTTAATTCTGTGTAAATTTATATAAAACTGGCGCACTTAAACTTCGTCATATCAATTTAATAAGCTTACTGTATTGTTAAGGAGCCAATTAGGGACATTTTTATTTACACGTGTGTTTATAGCTTACATAGAGACAAAGAATTATTTTAATTATAGATGCTGTCAGTTGCTAAGATTATATTGCGTCCGTAATATACAGGGGTGCTGATAAGTCCTTAGCCCGACCCTGGAAAGAAACAAGTTACAGAGACCAAGACTTAACAACACCATAAGCCTTGGAATAGTGTCGTAAGTCTTGGTCGCTGTAGCTTGTTTCCTTCCAGGGTCGGGCTAAGGACTTATCAGCACCCCGGTATGAATGAAATAGGACTATGGAATATGAGTGCAGTCTTACTGATTGGGAAGAACCGAGAGATAGGAGAAGAGCCTCTCTAGTTGCCGCTTCGTCACGAACGCCTCAGAGATTAGCCTGGCACCCAATCCCAGCCACAGCGGTAAGAAGTTTGCAGTTAACCTCCTGAGCCACGCCGTGGTCTATAGGTATATCGACTCTGACAATATTACACCAAAAGACTGTATCATGTAATTGTCCCGCAGTTCACGTTTCGACTTCGAAGTATGTTGCCCACCAAGCTTATAACTACACTGCGATTTCAGAAAACCAATTTCTTTTTAACGTAAGGAAGAGAGTAAACCAGAAGAAATGTGTGAGCTATGGTACGTGGGTTGACCATGTACCAGACTTAATAGAGTAAAACAACATGAAACTTTGCTGAAGTATAAGAAAATTTGCCATCCGAGACAGCATCTGTTCGGAACGTGTGAAGAGTTCTACTCACGTCTTCTGTGTCCATGATATTGCAACACTGGCCGACAGAAGTGATAGTCTGGTGGGGGTTGACCCTCAGCGTGTCAATAGCCGAGGGAACGGCCCAGGATTCGCAGTAGCCTCGACACGCGTTCGTCGTGATATGGAACTCGACGCAATCCGGGATGCTGATTTTACGAGTGTGACCTGGAAAATTACCAGCACTGACACTTAAGGTGAAATTCCACCACGCCACACTACACCACGTGAGATATGTTTAACCATTCCGAAATAAGTTATTTTATAAGCCAGAATTCCATTTGTCATAGGCAAATCTGGGCCAGCTTATTCCACGCCTAGTTCAAAATAATTTCGCGACGGTTATATATATAACACGTGGCGTAGGTAGGTGCGGCTTGGGGTAAGATGGGGTATGGGGGCCTCACATTCCTCCAATGACACTCCTTACACAAAACGCACAAAGGGAACGCATATAAGAAAGGTCGTCTGTGTGCTTCCATCAGTCTATATATTTCATTTGGGAAACTATTGAAACGATTTCGATTAATTTATGTCCTTGAAATCTGCACTTAAATGACAACGAATATAATGTGGTTCGTATTCGTGATATAAACCTTTCTCACGCAAGATAAAAAATTAATTTTTATCTATTCTTAAAATAGTCAGTTTACTGAAAACTTTCTATGCCACAGACCATAATATGTATCTCCAGTGTGTACGCATACATGGCTTAATTCGCATTAAAATCTTTGATTTACCCTAGCCTAATATAAATGGTATTAGACAGTGTGTACGCACAGATGTTAGCCTACTTATTATTCTTTTGCCTGTAAAAATTTCAACCGGAAGCTTAGGAGCGAGTCAATTGTACACAGTACATGGATATATGACTGCCGGAATAAAGAAAATAACGGCTTGCCACTACCACGTCTGCTGCACAGTAGGCTCGTCTGCCAGCTCAGCTGCGTTCTTCAGTGACCAAAAACTAACAAATGGACTGTACCCGAAAATTTTGTGCGTAGAATGCTTTTGCGACATAATTTTTTTTAAATCTTGAAAGAATTTTTTCACTTATTTACAGTACTGACACCCTAGGTTGAAGTCACTGTTTGTGGTATGATGTGTGTCGTCTTAAGATTCAACAGCGACGTCAGCACTGACGCAAGAACTATGTCATATCCTGTTTGGGATTTACAGTAAGTGATAAAGTATACTTATAACAGAATGTGCCAAAATTCCTAGGGTTTGCAACGTTAGTGCAAGTAAAATAATGAGTAATTATGCAATGAAAATGACTTTTGAATAATAAAGTGTGTATGTATGTATGTATCGGTCACTAGGTAAACATGAACTGATTTCTATCACCATTGTCTCTCAATATTTGAGTGTACTACTTTTCTTTAATTCATTGGGCATTTTTAAACTTTGGTAGTAATTAAATTTGGCACTTGTGTCTGCAGTAAATTTCCATTTATATCAATTTTTAAGGCAAATTAAATATATTTCCACTCTATTTTGAAGTGAATCTCTGTGTCAGTAAATAAAATAACCCTTCACGGCAAAGTGGTTACTGAACGTACAGTACCAACTTATATCATATTACCAAAGACGGGCAATTTACACAAAAACGTAGCATTGAGGCACGTCCATGCTACCATTGTCGCTGTGGAAAAGCAATACGTATTACACATTCTGTGTGTGTGTGTGTGTGTGTGTGTGTGTGTGTACAGCCTTATTTATACAGCATGCAATGTGACTTATTATATTGTCTTCTGTGGCCTTTCCGTCTGTAAGGTACCATATTTTTCCACATTATCTCACAAACGGCACGATTTTTGGAACAAAAGTTATTTAACACAAAATGTTTGTCTCAATATTCTCTACAAATGTGGCCTAATGTATTTCTCCTTCTAAAAAGAAATGAGAGAGATATTATCATCATATGCTTAGTGGTCTTCATGTAAAGAACTCGTTATTCGTGTCATATTTTAACAAAATTGAAGTTCCCTCAGCAGAATCTTATGTTTATTGAACCGTGCATCATCTTGATAGTTGAAAAAAGAGAGACCAACTTGATGTCACTTGCTTTATTATTTCATTATTTACTGCTCAACATGTTTAGAATGTTAATACATCCATCCTCATGAGCTTGCGGCTTATTTGTTGAGTTATTTCATGGGTTGTATTGCTCTTGTACGATGTGTGTTGGTGTTACGGTGTGGTTTGGCTGGGGTGGTGTGATGTGGTATCCGGATGCGGGGTGAAGCAGTGCTTCAGCCTGCATACGGATACCACATCACACCAGCCGAACGACAACGTAACACCAACACACATCGTACCAGAGCAATACAACCCATGAAATAACTCAACAAATAAGACGCAAGCTCCTGAGAATGGATGTATTAACATCCGGAACATGTTGAGCAGTAAATAACGAAATAATAAACAAGTGACATCAAGTTTGTCTCTCTTTATTCAACTATTCTCTCAGCAGGTTTTCGAAAATTACTTTAACTTCAATATCCATGAAAATCCATTCAGTGGGAGCCGAGTTGTTCCATGCGGACGAAACAGACGGACAGACAGACTGACGAAATTAATAAACGCTTTTTGCAACGCGCAAAAAAAATCATTATTTTGCCCACGCACATTTTCATATTGTTTCGTTTTGTTCTCAGAATAAAAAAAAAATCATCTCTCTACACAATGTTAACCACTTTTTTGTAGCGAGGAAGCAGTCTTCATTTCAAAAACATTGACGCAATAACTGAATTTTTATACACTATTTTGATTAAAAAAAATCGTTTCCAAAGTTTAAATCACCGGTGTTTCTCCCCGGGTAATTTCCCATTTAGTGTTTTTATTTACTCTGACGTCAGCTCACTACAGCATCAGTCACGTCACGTCACGACACCAACTAATTTCTCTGTTCATGATTTAACCAAAAGTAGAGAGTACGCCTGCCAGGCACTCTTCAACTACCCGCCTCACTGTTATGTCAAAGATGTTGCCACTACAGAACGGCAGGCTCTACCAATGAACAAGCTAGAATTCCAAATCCTGGTCCTCTAAAAGTGCGATGGGATTTTTTTTCCGAGTGCCGAAAAAATCTGTTTCAAAACAAATGTGGGACCCCAGTTTTGGTGAGGAAAATTCTGACCTATCGTTTAACATTGACTAAACTTTACTAGAGGTAAGAGTCAAAGTAAATTAGTCCTTACTCCTACCATCAAAGCGTATGGAGGGAGCAGATTTACAGTTCCACTCATTCTTAATCTCGACACTTGATGGAAGAGGGTAGTGTTACACCTAGGTTTCTTTATCCACGAAAAGAACCCATTGCATAGGATTCTGTATGGTTTCCAGAAAATGTCGGGACCTTTTGGGGAGGAAAAAAATTTCTTGCCCTTACGGTGAATCTACCTAAGGAACGTCCAATGCTCAGTCTTAAATTCTGATATAATTTCCAGGTCTCTTATCAGCGTCGTCAAACTGTTACAAGTGATTGTAGCGTCCTGTCCAGAAACTATCAAGTTTAGAGCAGGCATATTCAGTGAAATCGTTCTGGCATAGTGTCACTTCAGATCCATACGGTAGACAGCACACGTCTGCATCAGAGTGACATACGCAGAATAAACAGAGTGCGGTGATTGTTAGGCAAGGCATCTCCGTTGTGTTTAAATATACTAACAAATAAATGTAAATTACGTCTAAACACAACTTAATCTATAAGTAATCGTCAAAAACATGTTTCGGCTATAAAAGCCACTTTCAGGCTGAGCATGTAATGAAACATTTTGTTGATGATTAATTATAGATAAAGTTGTGATTAGATTTAATTTACATTTTTTATGGGTAAAGTTATGGTAAGAGATATGATTAGCAGCTGAAATTTGAATGAACTTTATACTGACATAAAAAATTACATTACCAATGAAACGTCTCTGAATGAAGACAATGCTACTGCATTACATGAAGGGCGTGGGAAATATTGACACATAAGTAATTTTATGGACTATATTCGGTGGGAGAAGCTACCAGTCGCAAACCCAGTCACGAAATCAGTCGTATTTTATGGAACGAACTATTCAATACTGCCTTTAAAATATCCAATTAATTTATCGTGCCCTGAGCCACCTTAATCCAATTCGCGTATTCGCATCCTCATTTCGCATCCTTATTGTGTGATATCAAATTTGTTATTAGCAGCATATCGGAGCCTGTGTCTTCAAAATCTTAACGTACTTTCCGGTTTGAGGGTTTTTGACCGTGCATCTTCATCATGAAATAAAGTGAAATGCCAACTTGATGCAACAATGTAATTTATTGAAGTTTCCTTAGCTCGACATGTTTCGGGCGCATACGACCATCAACAGGGGCACTAGAAGTTAAGTTGCAACATATGGTTATCTGTACCGAGTTTGCAGATGGGCGGTGGTCCTGAAGGCTCTCAGGACCACCACCCATCTACAAACTCGGTGCAGCAACTTAACATCTAAAGTTCCTGATGATGGGCGTATGCGCCCGAAACATGTCGTGCTAAGGAAACTTCAATAAATTACATTTTTGCATCAAGCTGGCATTTCACTTTAATGCCTTCCGGTCTTTACAACGAAAAGTGCGACTGCAGTTTAGTCCTGTTTCTTAAACACTTGATGTTGTTGTTCTTAATTTTATGACCCTGACTCAGTCTTTAATAACAAATCTACATTGAAGACAAATGTGTTCAAAACAAGCATGATAATCGCCAGAGGTTATAAACTGACAATAGGGGTATGAACTGCAGAGAGATTTTACGTTTTTAATTCATGGATAACTCCTGTTGATTAAGGTACTGAAGAGCAGCTTACAAGAAAGTAACAAGATTTTGAGACTTTATTAGTTAATTTTGCAAAACAGATCGCTTTTTATTTTTCCTCAGAGACAAAAAAAAAGCATGATGTAATTTGAATATTATTACAAATATGGACATGTTTCTTACCAACTTTGTGACAGCCCGGTCTCTCCCACGCGTCTTTCGCGCCGGTTCTGGATGTTACGACTAACAGAGCAATGAATACAAACGTCAGAGAGCAGCCGCGCATCCTCCAACTAACAGGAAACATGGCGAACTCTCTCTATCCCGTCCACAGGAACTGCAACAGACACTATATTGCTGTCAAATGTAGTTACAATTAACATACTGAAATGCTTTATGAATAAAAAATACATACTAAACTTTTATCTCTAACCTCTAGGGAGGAGACTCGTAAAATACTAATGTGTAGATAATAGGATAATATTAAAATGGATATTACGTAATGTGACAATGTGTGGATTGAATTCATGTGGCTCAGACTCGGAATATTTGAATAGTTCTCGTGAACAGAATAATGAGCATTGATAGTTCACAAAATACAGGTAACTTCTATATTGTAAAAGTAACACCTTATCTTCTCACGAGGAACTCAGTGTTATGAAAATATCTTAGATTTTGTTGGGTTGTGTGTTCGTTTTTTCTTTGTTTGTTTTTTGTTCGTTAGTAGATTTACCACGTGTGCGTGATGGGTTGCTATTTAACTTACACACTCTTGTTCTCTGACGTACACTGGTAACCACATTATAACGGATATTGTTGCCTCAGCTCATCCGGCATGCTTTATATGGCGTCGTAAAATACTATAAAATCCTCTATAAATTATAAGAATCTGAATACTCTAGTATAGCTTACTATTTATTTCTGCGGTAATTTATGGTCAAGTAATGGGCAACTCGCATCTAGGTATTGTTGTGTAGAATATAAAGGAAAGCGGTTACCTTCCTTCCCGCTATTAACTTTTGTGTTTATAGCGAAGATACATTGTTGAGCAAAGTTTTAAATTCGTTATGGTGAGCTGTTATAAATACAGCATCTTCTGTTTGAATATATTGTGAAATTTATAAATTATAAAAGTGAAATCTTCAACGTAATATCTGAGAAGATGCTGATGGAAATTGTGCATAACGACAGATCACTGACTTTCATGGTTATGAATGCGTCATTTCCGTTATCCTCCCCCTGCGGATGGATTAATATAGATGCAAGAAGGAATCATAACTTTTTCGGAAACTCTTTTATAGTCTGGATTTTAAGGTTACTGTTGAAATCGAAATGTTGGTTAACAGTTTGTTTCAGCGTGTATGTTAGCAATATTAGGCGCCTGTAGGAAATAGCAAAATTGGGGTTTGACCGAAAAACCTGCATTTTAATGGGTGTGGTAAAATCTTACGCGCTTTAAAAAATTTTCGAATAGCGAATATTAATTTGTTTTATGTGACCCACCGTCCGTCAGTCCGTCTGTTTGTCCTTCCTTCCGTACGGAAAACATTAGCTCCAGCTGAACGAATTTGCGTGAAAATTTTCTTTGACACTTTTACTGAAAAATGTGGCTAATAATTAAATTTATTTAAAATGGGACTAAAATTGCAGACTCTGTACTTCAAGACCTACTGAACATTTATGACCACTTTGTTACAAGTTTTGCTGTGACTGCCTTCGATTTTAATCAATGACAATAAATAACACGGGACAGTATTTTATTCAAGTATATCTTATTTAGTTACGCAATTGATATGATTCCTATTTATAAAAATTCAAATTTTCAAACACAAGTGTTATTAATAACATCTAGGAACTTCAAATTTGACACACATATAGAGTATCAACATACCTAAATATATGTGTACAAAACATTGCCTTTAAACGAGAAATCAAAAGTAATACTTCAGTGCTGCAGATCATCGAGGTAATGTATGACCAATATACTTAAAACATAAAAACCCATACAGATTCAAAAATAATAAGTTTGCACATAAATATAATAAAAAACTTTAAGAATTTCCGTAATATTCCTTAATGTGCGTAAAATTGTAAACACCGTAAAAATTGTGGCCCCGGATAGATTAAAGATTACGACCATCTGTGAAGGATCTAAGGTGCAAAGATCTTAAGTCCTCTCAGTGTTTCCTCTCGCTATACTTTCTACCTTTCCTATCAGTCACATTTAATGTCTGACGGCCATATAACGTGATCCGCTGAGCTTAAAATTGTTGCGATATCTCGCGGTCCCTTACAGTTGGAAAATTAAATTGATAAGCGTGTACGACTGTTGAAAAATAACTGAAGGCCACGGATAAACCACGTGGCGTATGGATCGAAATGGGCCGGAATAATCTGGAATTGATATAAGCGTTGTAATGTACCACAAATAATTATATAAAGAGAAAAAGTTCTGAAAAGTTGGTGGTGGTGGTGGTGGTGTTTGTCGCAGTAGCAGCAGCAGCAGTAGTGGTAGTAGTGGTAGTAGTAGTGGTAGTAGTAGTAGTAGTAGTAGTAGTAGTGGTGGTGGTGGTAGTAGTAGTGGTAGTAGTAGTAGTAGTAGTGGTAGTAGTAGTAGTAGTAGTAGTAGTGGTAGTAGTGGTAGTAGTAGTGGTAGTAGTAGTGGTAGTAGTAGTAGTAGTAGTGGTAGTAGTGGTAGTAGTAGTGGTAGTAGTAGTAGTGGTAGTAGTAGTAGTAGTGGTGGTAGTAGTGGTAGTAGTAGTGGTAGTAGTAGTAGTGGTAGTAGTGGTAGTAGTGGTA
>Ga0131853_10019514_pt1 | contig 12337 bp, 3 predicted proteins | sample TergutLab28metaG_FD_92764 | JGI IMG/M metagenome (GOLD analysis project Ga0131853, IMG submission 92764) | Labiotermes labralis P1 segment gut microbial communities from Petit-Saut dam, French Guiana - Lab288 P1 (version 2) (version 2) | ecosystem: Host-associated > Arthropoda: Insects >...
TCCCAAACCTCTACCTTTGACACAAAACGAGCATTTTCCATCTTGCACAATAAGCAAGTTAAAATTTGAAAATATTTTGTCGAAAAAGGGTTGACTTTGTCTTAACAATGTGATATAATAGTCCAAACAATGGAAAATTTGGTAATGTTTGGAGTCGTCCCAAAGGTAGAGGTTTGGGACAGAATCGTCGCACTTTTCACGCAAAAGCTCCTTGACACGGCAAGAAATATATGGTAAAATTATTGTAATATATTGGAGGAGAAAAAGAAGATGAAGAAAATTTTGCTGAAAGTTGTTTCGGTGGTGATGGCGTTGGTGTTGCTGGTGCAAGCACAGCCATTGCATGGGTTTGCGATAGAGGTGCATGCGCGCCGAACCGAACCGATTCCGGCGGCAGTTGCGCCGCCAACTTTCGATGATGAAAATCATGTGCCTACGCCAGTGAGCGAGGTTGAGGCGCTGCGCACGGCAGATACACGTCATTTTTTGAATGATGATGGCTCTTACAGCGCGATGATTTATCCGCATGACGTTCATTTTCAAGATAGATACGGCAACTGGATAACGATAGATAACACCTTGGTTAGCCAAGGCGATTTTTATACCCCTCGGGCGAGCGGCACGGATATTCAACTGCCGAAAGAACTCGGTGGTGACAACAGAATTACGCTCAACCTCGGACAATTTGGTGTTGCGATTGGTGTGCCACAAGCCGCCGCAGCCTTGCAGTTACCCGAACTACCATCGCTGGAAATTCTCGTGACTGAGTCTATGACAGAAACCGAGCCCACAACACAAGCTTATACATACGAAACTACTGCCACAGCAGTTGATGAAACTACCGCGGAGTATGAAGAATTTGAAGTCGAATTTGAGCCTTACTTGACATACTACGAGCCCCAGCAACTGCAAGCGCACGACTTCACCAGCCGTGCTGTTGTGCCAGACATGCCCGATGCGCAGACCGATGACATCACCGCGATTGATACCCTTCACTCCATGCTGATTTACCCCAATGCATTCCCCGGCGCAGACTTGAAATACATCATCATGCCGGGGCAGCTGAAAGAATATGTGATTGTACACGCACCGAAAGATGAGTATGTGTATAACTTCACCCTCGATCTACAAAACTTGATTGCCGTGCCGCAAGACGTGCGCACGATTCATCTGTATTGCGACGCCAACGGCACGCTGCAAATGATTATCTCGGCCCCCTACGCAATTGACGCAGCGGGCGTGCAAAACTTTGAAGTACTGACGCTAACGTTCGATGACGGCACACTGACGCTGATGGCCTGCCCGGTATGGATGAACGCGCCTGAGCGTGTTTTTCCTGTGCTGCTTGATCCAAGTTATATTTATGAATTGAATAGAAATGACTTGAGAACTAGGACAGTCTCATCGAGATTTCAAAATGAGACTTTATCGGGTCATTTGCGGGTAGGTCGTAGGTCTGGCGTGAATTATATCTCTGCTTTACGATTTCCTCTGCCTGCAATGCCCAATGATGCGGTAGTTGTGAATGCGCAACTGTTGTTGATTGCCAGAGAAGAGATGCCGCAGGAATTGCCGCTATTAAGTGCGCATCAAATCACCAGTGCATGGCCTCAACATGTAACCTACAACAACCTACCTGCACACAATAGTAATGTATTCTTAGATATTGGTCGCCGCAACGCCAACTTGCGCGGTGATGATACTTATAATCATTTGTTATTTTTTGATATTACCGCTGCCGCAAAGCAGTGGCACGAAGAGCCAGGCGTGAACAATCACGGCATTTTGCTTCGCGGATTAACTCCGAATACTCCTATGCTGGAATTTATGGCACCAGATTTTGTTTCCGAAATCCCATGGTGGGTGATTGGGGTGGATAGGGACATGACACTTGCAACGATTATCATCACCTACCGCAACAACACCGGTTTGCAACCCCATTGGACATACGAAACCATCAACATGGGCCGTGCGGGTTCGGCGCATGTTAACCACCACAGCGGTGGTTTGACGTATATCCACCCCAATGCAGTGCTGGGCGGCGAACGCATGCCTGTGGCCGTGGCGCACACTTATGTGTCGGCACGCGAGCATTTCAATGCACAAGTGTGGAACATGCGCTTTGGTATGGGTTTTCGCTTGAACTTGATTGAAGAAATCTTCCGACATGGCGACTTCTATGCACTGGTGGACGGAACAGGCACGGTGCACTATTTTGCGCAAATAGGCACGACAGGTGTCTTTCGGCATGAAGACAATAGCGATTTAACGCTGCGTGCAATAGGTAACAATCGCGAAATTCACGATGCACAGGGTAACCGCAAGGTGTTCATTCCCGCGCCTGAGGGCAGGTTTTTCTTGCATCAAATTATTGATGCGCACAACAACACAACAACGATTCGTTATACAAACGGCCAAATTGAGTACATCCAATGCACGATTGATCGTCAAATTCATTTGGACTGGAACGAGCTGGGTTATCTGACGCAAATGCGTGTGCCTGTCAACACGAACGTATACCGCCGCTTGACGTTCCACTACGACCATCAGCTTAGCGCGTTGCGGTATATTCATTTCTACAACGAAAACGGTGAACTGGAGGGGAAAACTTATCTGCTGTTTGCGTTGTTGGGCGGCGTCAACCCGGCGGATGGCCACAGCACGCACTTACAGGCAGTGATCAATGTTGCAATGAACGATGATGAGCCATCTTCGCAATATGTCGTGTTTGATTATATCGAACGTGTTTCTCATGGGCAAACGGGTTATCGCGTGCAGCGCATCCGACGCGGAACCGGCGACCACATACAGGGTACGCGACGAGTACATGAGCCTGATCGTAATACCTTTGTGGCAAGGCTTTCGCGCTTGATTTTTAACGTTTTGCACAGTGCATGGGGCCAGCCTTCGTGGCTGAGCATCGATCGTCACGGTCGTTGGTATATCACAGGCAACCCACCGTCAGATAATCGATTCCGCGACGAAATCATCCATGAAATTGAGTTTGGCACCCTAATTGAAGAAATAACACTGTGCTTTTCGCCCGGTGTTACAGTCGTGACCAATTCGCTGCGTCCTGACCAACCGCTAACGTATTTGTTCGACTTTGCAGGCCGCACCATTGGCGTGAACGATGCCAACGGTCAAGTGGCTGCGACCTCGTTCATCGACCAAGATGGTGGCCGTAACTTGCCCACGGGCTCCGCAGAAGGCCGCATGGTGCGCAACCTGCTGCGAAATCCCAGCAATGAAATTGGCGGCAATGCTTGGACTGCCGTTCAGGCGCAAACTTTTGTAGGCGGCGCTTACGCTGGCAATCGCTCGTGGGGTTTAGATGAAAGCGGCTTCATACAGCAGACGGTGGAACTTGAACCGGGTACCTATACTCTGTCGGCATATTTTCGTGGCAGCCCTGCACGGCTGAGCGTGGCGACAAGCGACTTCCTTGGTCGTGAATCAGAAATCGTAGGCATTGATACAACCTACACCAGCGAATGGCAGAGGTTTTCAATCACTTTTGAACTGGATATCAGACGCTCGGTAATCGTTCAAGCGCAGGCGCTAGGCGAGTTTGTGATGGTGGATGCATTCCAGCTTGAAGCAAACGGCGGCGCAAGCCCATTTAACTTTGTTGACCACAACCGTTGGAATGGCGGTGACAGTAATCGCAGATTGCAAGGCGATCCGAATGGAGAACGCTCCATTCAACAGCACATTGAAATGCGCGGGCTAATGGGGCAAATGGTCACGTTCGGCGCGCGCGCGCAGGCCATTGCAGTGCCCAGCGGCACATTTAATGTGGCAGCACGATTCTACTTTGAAGACACGTTTATTGAAGAGGCTCACGTCAACTTCAGCACCGATGTACGCGGCCACGCACAAACGGTAATCACCAGTCATTCGCTGCGCAGCGACATCACGCACATGGTCCTATTTGTTAACTACCACAACCAACCAAGCGGTAATGCACACCGAATGACGTTGCATGATGCCGTTGTCACCTTGGGCGGTATGGGTTCACAGTACACATTCATTGAGGGCACAACGCGCATCGAAAGCATGACCACCGGCGCGGGCACAGCTGTGTTTACGTATTGCACCGTCAATCCGGCGAACATCGTCCGCGTGACAACGACTCGCCCGGATTTCACGCAGCATGAGAAAAACATTGAATGGAACAATAGAGGGCTGATTACTGCCATCACCGAAACGCAGTACGTGCAGGTGATTGAGTTCTGCGAATTTGGACTTTTGCTCACGAATGATGATGGCACCCCACTGGTGCGTGAAATTATCACACGCACAGAATACTCGTACCACACCACCGGTGTGTTGACTCGTGTGCGCGTTATTGAGACCATTGACGGCCGGCGCACAATCTCCGACCAAGTGATCACTTACCAAAACTACCACAATGACATTCACACCGTGACGATGGATGGCTTGACTAGTGAGGCTGTGGTTAACCGATTCACCAACGTGGTGGAAAGTTCGCTGGGCTTTGACGGCATTGCGCGTACCTATAGTTTTAACGCGCAAAACCTGCTCACCTCAATCTCTAGTGAAGAATTTGGCAACGTCTACAACTTTGATGGCAGTGGACGCTTGACCTCCATCGAAACCAATGGCACGAACTATGTATTTGAATACGATGAACTTGGGCGGTTAATGCAGACCAGCATCGCCGGCCAGGTGATTGCTCGGCATTACTATTGTGACGAAAATCCGCATATTTTGGTGAGAACGACCTATGCCGAAGGCACAATGGGTGGTCACATCCCCGAATTTGATGCACGCGGCTTCTTGGTTAGCGAAACATTTTGGAATGCCGGACAAACACCAGGAACACCGCAGTTTAGATATGTCTACGCCGACAATGGCCAGCTCACGCAGATTACAAACACGAGCTTTGGCAACAACATTGTCACGCGCTTTGGCCATGATGCCGCCGGGCGCTTGACGGATGTGTTGACCATCCGTGATGAGCTGACGCAGACCCGCGCAATGCTGGCTTATGACGCCTACGGTAATTTAGAACAACTTACGCTAACCCATGATGGAGATGTGCTTTCAGACACAGAGTTCCGCTATGATGAACTGCAACGCCCAATGGCAGCACACTTCAGTTCTCTGGGTGGCGCATTGTTGAGCAATAGCTATGCCAGCTTGAATCGCTTGGCACGGCAAACGCTGTTCTTGCCGGATGAATCGCCGGTGGTGACTACGTTTGATTATCGCGGCGACACGGGTTTTGTGGAGCGCATGCAAACCCTTCTACCCAACGGCGATGCATGGACGTTTGACTACGAGTGGTATGGCACGAACATCGTGCAAATTACCGAGAACGGTGAAGTTACGCACGTATTCGATTTCGATGACATCGGTCAGCTTATCCGCGAGAACGACCTGTTTTTCGAGTATGATGAAGGCGGTAATTTGACGCATATCCGCAACTACCACAATCGCAGTGTTGTATACCATACATTCCGCTATGAAAATGCTTGGACTGATCAGTTGAGTAGCTTTGATGGCAGAGAGTTGCGCTATGACGCGCTGGGCAACCTCATTTACTACAATGGCTACACCTTCACATGGGAAAAAGGCGGCTTGTTGACCAGAATTTATGGCAATGGGCTGGATGTGTCATATACTTATGACCACGCAGGGCTACGCATTGGCCGCAGCATCACCGACACCCGCGGTGATGTATTACGCCAGAATAGTTATGAATATATTTGGGTTGGCGGCTTGCTCATGGCACGCATTTGTGATGACTTCACCATCGCGTGGAGCTATGATGCACGTGGCCGCATGGTGGGCTTTACGCTCAACGGCATGCCTTACTTCTACGTGCGCAATCTCATGGGTGATGTGGTAGGCATTCTTGACGAATTCGGCAATCTTGTTGCACGCTACAGCTATGATGCTTGGGGCAATATCCTTGAAATTGAATGCTTCATGCGCGAATTATGGCTTGCAGATTTTGAGTGCTGCGGGTACTACGATTGCTATGCTTACATTGATGAGTGGTTTATCGGGCATTCCGTAGCGCACATCAATCCCATCCGCTATCGTGGTTATTACTGGGATGCCGAAACTGGATTCTACTATTGTCAAAGCCGGTTCTATAACCCACAATGGCGGCGGTGGATTAGTGCCGACGTGTTCTTCGACACCGGGCAAGGCGTGCTGGGCGCGAATATGTATGCCTATGTCAACAACAACCCGGTCATGTTTGTGGATCCCACGGGGAGACTCGGGAGAGCCCTCGATTTCCTCGAAAATTTAATGTTTTGGTTAGATTTTATTGTAGATATACTAACCGTTATTAATCTTTTGTTAGATATAATTATTCTTACGTATCAAGTGGTTGGACTTTTTATAACTGTCGTGGAGCTACTATATCGCGGCGTAAACTGGCTTATCAGGAGATTGCCGGAGCCCAACACGCGTTTCTTGAGGCTTGTGCATGGAGTGCTGGGATCTGTGAGCTCTGCTTTAGATTCAATCCTTAGTGTGGCACAAATCGTGGCTGTTGCGCTGGGGACAATTATGCCCTATGTTCATGCGGCGAGGCGGGTGATCGGCATTGCATTGCGCGTTTTGCATGGCGTGCGGTTTGTGCTGCAAATCACGCACACTGTGTTGAGCTTCTTCTATGATATTCATAGGGCGAGGAGGGATAGGAGTGGAATAGAAATAGTGGATGGCGAAGGCGAAGTGCTTGGGACTAGTAGCACATTGCTTGGCTTTTTCCAAAACAACGGAACTATTGCTCTATTATATGGAGCTTCACGTAGGCTGGGAATTCGCATGCCAGCACACGGCCCTAATGGAGGTTTCGGGCTTCCAACTTCAATCACATGGATCAGCAGAAGTTCTCAGAATCTTAGATTGAATAATCAACAAGGTCGCATTTCTGCTACAGGTTCAAGCTTATTATCGATTTCTGTGAGCTCAGTAGGGAATGCCAGAGGGTATATTGATGTAGATGTTGTTTTTCGTGAGTATTGTAGGAATGGCCTAGAGTTTTTCGGAACTTTCTCTCGAAGAGCTTCCATTTACGTTGCGTTTAGTCGACCTGTTGCTGTACAAGAAGAACGCATTGTTACTCGTAACGGCCCGCTGCTTTTGCGGCCGAATGTGAATTATAGAAGCAGCAGGAATTTAACCGGTCGCAGTGCCCAAGGTGCGATAGTTACAGTTATCGGTACGCATGGAGAAAACTTCTTCTTTGTGCGCACAGGTCATGGCGGTGATCGTCGATATATGTTTGTTGAACAAAGCAGGACCGTACCTCGATTGAGCTTTGAAGAAAGAGGAGGTATCTGGACATTTTCACCAATGGGTAGAACATATAATGTACCCGAGGCAATTGATTTTATGCCGCTATGTATTGCCATAGCGTATGCAGAAATTCGGAACAGCACTTGGTTTTTGCAATGGATGAATGATTTTTATGACGAACTAGCACTTAGTAACTTCTTGAGTCTTATTATGTTAATGCTAGGTATAGCTTCAGATACAAGTCTTGCATCGAGTCTGACTAAGCTATTTGTCAGAGGTGTAGATCTCGCTATAAACTCGGCAGAAGCTAGAAACATGAACAACGCAGTTAATCAAGGATATGGCTTGCGAGCGCAGCGTACTCGCGCGGTTGTAGAAGAACACAATATTTCACCAGTTCGAACAATGTACTCTCGATGGTCTGGTAATTTAGTAAGCCCTAGACCGTTTTATGATTTAAATCCAAGCTTCGAAGTATTCGAAAGATGTGACTGCTATTCAGGTATTTGATTAATTAAGGAGATGTTCTCATGAAAAAAATATTTATTTGCGTTTTTATCTTAGTATTATTTCTAGTTGCTTGCACGAACACGGCATCAACCGATTCTAATCAATTCCGAAATTGGCCAGAGCCGAACACACCGGAGGTTTTGCGAAATACGGAAATTATCTCAGCAGCACTTCCGTTTCTTGAAGAAGACCAAGTTGTTTTAATGGCTATGGAAATGTACATCACCTATATGTCAGAAATTGAAAGGATTACTATTCTTGATCTTGAAGCAATATTTGCTGATGACCCACTCCCTGCTGATGAGCTGGAAAGCACATTGTGTATTCAAATCGCAGATAATCTACACCACATAACATTCGTATTTGTTGACGGTGAAATGGGCTCTACATTTGCACATTCAATGTTTCTTGGCACAGAAGGCGAGCATGTTTTTTTGCGAACACCCGCAAGTGCAAATGCGCCCGCAACCACTGGGCATGCCACAACCCAACCGCCCGCACCGCCTATTGATGAAGTGCAGTTAAGTTTCCCGAGAGAGTATATCGTAAACCTAGAAAATTTAGGTGAAAGTGTCTTGGGATTTCAGCGACAGTTTAGACAAGGGTTTTACACGGTAGGAGGCAACGAATTCCTAGATCTCGCCGAACGCGACGAAGGCTTTGATTTTATGAACAACATTTTTATGCCGTCTGTCGGACGCGAATTAAGCGAGCCGATGATCTTAAGTTTCATCAAACATTTGGATTTGGAATTTGACGTTTTCTATCGCGCGGTTCAAGCGCAATATCTTCGTGCCCAAAGACGAGGCAGCAACATGAGCCACGAAGCATACGCAATCCACAACCCATACATATTATTCACGTTCAATCTTGAGCGTATCAACGATTACCACAGCATTGACCCAGCAAGACATCGTAGCGCACGGCTTTGGCTGGACGAATGGCTGCAAACAAACGAACCCTATGCGTCGTATTCTGCGTTTCGTGCCGCAAATCCTTAGTAAAAAGAGGAGCTCACCATGAAAAAACACCTTACCCGCCTACTATCAACCCTACTGGCCACGCTGCTGCTGGTGCTCGCGCTGCCCGCCACGCCCGCCATGGCCGCTGCAGACATCAGCCCAGCCTTCGCTTGCATGAATTTGGCAGCAACGGTGCGCGCAAGTTTGCGTTTGCCTGCTGGTGCGCCGATTACAGCAGCGCAAGCAGCAACGGTGACGCACTTGGACGCCTCGCGGCGGGGTGTCACCAGCTTGGTGGGCATTCAACACTTAACGAATTTGCTGGTGTTTGACGTGTCAGAAAACACGTTGGCGACAGCAGATTTCTCAGCTGTGCCATCGTTGTTGCGTGTGAGCGTGTCACGTAATCCGTTGACTAGCCTGAACATTGCACAAAACACAAACTTGACACAACTGAATGCTGCGCAAACGCAATTGACTACGCTCAACACCGCGCAAAACTCACGGCTGCAAAACCTGCAAATTCCCAGCAACCCACAATTGACTACATGGTCGGTGGCACAAAACCGTGAGCTGGTGACCCTCAATGTGGCAGATAATGCGTTGGCAACGCTCAACGTGGTGAACAACACAGCCCTTGAAGTGCTTGTTGCCGCGCATAACGAGCTGGAAAGTTTAAGTGTGAGCCACCTTGGTCTGTTGCAATTTTTGGATGTTGCACATAATCGGTTAACATCGCTGGATCTGCAAGGCCTGCGCGAACTGTCTACGCTGGACGCTGGGCATAACCAGTTGCGCAGTCTGGATTTATCACCCGCACCATGGTTGATGTCACTGAATGTTGAGAACAACCAGATTAGCTCGCTAAACACGAGCGCAGCGCTCATGCTGTTCCACCTTGACGCGAGCAACAACAGTCTGCTTGAACTGCAAGTTTCGGACAATGAAATGTTGCAACGATTGAACGTAGCGAACAACCAACTTGCTTTTTTAGATGTTGAGCGCAACCATGATCTAGTTACGCTGGACGCTTCGGGCAATCAGCTTACCTCGCTTGATTTGCGTAACAATACGCGGCTGTATGAGTTAAACGTAAGCCATAACCGCCTTGAGGCACTAGATATCACAGGCTTGAATGTGTTGCATGACTTAGACGTGAGCTACAACCGTATGCCGTCACAGCAAGCCATCACCGGCCTGCAGCCGGACAACCTGTTCTACTTCACGTTCCATCCGCAGCAGCCAGTTGGCACAGATATCACAGGCAGTTTCACCTGTGAAGTTTTGCTCAATGCGTTGCGCGATGTGATGCAATTGGGAGACGACTCGCCCATTTTGGCTGAGCAAGCTTCGCTGGTGACCAACCTAAACCTGTTCAACCAAAGCATCACGCGCATCGATGGCCTGCAATATTTTAGCGTACTTGAACGCGTGAATCTGGCCTACAACAACCTCACGCACGCAGATTTCGCCATGCTCCCCAGCCTGCGCGAAGTGGATGTGTCGAACAACGAATTAATCAGCCTTCATGTGAGCGGCAACGCCAATCTTGAACGCCTTTGGGCCTCAAGAAACCACCTAGAGCACCTCAACCTTCAAAGCAATCCAGCATTACACACACTTGACGTATCGGGCAACTTGCTTGCGTCGCTGGATGTGTCGCGCAACATGGCATTGACGAACTTGAATGCCTCGCGCAACCTGTTGACTAGCCTTGACTTGGGTGCAAACGAGGCGCTTCGCACGCTTGATGTGCGCTACAATTTCATGGCGGATGTAAGTGCAGTGCAGTTGCACCCGCAAGCGTTCAGCTCCACGTTTCGTTTTCATCCGCAGCGTGGATCAGATCACGACGTGAGCAGATTTTTCGCCTGCGCGAATTTCCTCGCAACGGTTCGTGAATATCTCAACTTGGATGCAACTGATCCCGTGACGCCCGCGAATTTGCAACAAATCATCACCCTTGATGTGAGCGGCCAAGGCATCACGAGCTTGGCAGGCCTGTCGTTTTTGACGAATTTGCAGCGCCTATATGCCGCGAATAATACCGTGGCGAATGTGGATATGACCAACAACCGAAGCTTGACGTATTTGGACGTGCGCGGCAATTGGCTGGAAAGCCGGGATGTCATCACGGGCTTGCGCGTGGGCGTGCTGCTGAGATTTGACCCGCAAGCGTTTAACGGCCGCAATGTTACTGCGCAATTTGCGTGCGAGAATTTCTTGGCTGCGGTGCGTGAAGCGATGGGACTGACCGACGGCGCCCAAATTGGCGCAGGCGATGCGCTGACAGTGACGGAGCTGAATCTGGCCGGCCGCAGCATTACTAACACGGCAGGCATCGCTAACTTTGCCAACCTCACAACGCTGAATCTAGCCAACAACCCGCTGCGGCACCTTGATCTTTCAAGCAACATTGCGCTGCAAAACCTCAATGTCTCAGGCGGGTGTTTGAACACATTAAATTTGCAAAATAACATCAACTTGACCCAGTTGCAGGCCAGCCGCAATCACCTTACGCAACTAAACTTGACAACGAACACGCAATTGCAAAGTGTAGATATTCGCCAAAACTTCATGGAAAGCACAGGCGTGATTCAATTGAGCAGTACGCCAACGGTGCAATTCAACCCACAACACAGCCGCGTGGTGGTTGCGCCCACCTGCACCGTGAGAGGCTTCACCATCTGGACAAGCCACTGCGGGCACACGCTGATTACCAACGAAACCGCGCCGCCGGGGCATTTTTTCACCAGCGTGGTGACACCGTCGACCTTCACGCAGCGGGGGTTCACCACGCGCACTTGCACGCGTTGCGGATACAGTTACATCATTAACTGGCTGCCGCCGATTGCGCTTGACTATGCGCCCATGCTCACGTTACGCCATCGTCAAGCAACGACGGTATTTTCGGATATCGCGCACGACTTTCCGCAGCTGACGTGGCATTCCAGCAACCCCGAAGTGATGACAGTTGACGAACTGGGGCAGGTGAGTTATGGCCGTGCGCCGCGCCGTGGCACCACAACCATCACCGCCATTTGCGCCGAGGGTGTGACGCGCATGCAAGTGGAAGTGACCGTGCGCTTGGCGTGGTGGCAGTGGATTATTATTGTAGCATTCTTCGGCTGGTACTAGCAATTCGTAATGCGTAATTCATAATTGGGGGGATTTAGTGATGAAGAAAATGTTTAAGCAATCCTTAGCACTACTCTTGGTGTTTGCGTTGTTATTCACGGCCAGCAGTGGCATGGGCGCATTCGCCAATGAAGCCGTAGCGGCATATGAGCTCGCTGCGGCAATTGCGCCTGTGTCTGCGTTGCCGGGAAATCGGGTCAGTGGCAGTGTGCAATTTGATCAGTCATACATGATCCGCAACGTCCAGACGGGACTTTTTTTGACGGCCACGGAGCCTACATACCGCACACGACCAATACTAAGCAATTTTTATCTTGGTTATGTACAGATACAACCATTTTCTGGTGCAAACGATCAAGTATGGATGGTATCGGATGAACGTTCGAGTATTTGGGGCTGGTCTGGAGTTGTGATTAATTCGGTACCAAATCCGTATTTCA
>Ga0131853_10019515_pt1 | contig 12337 bp, 13 predicted proteins | sample TergutLab28metaG_FD_92764 | JGI IMG/M metagenome (GOLD analysis project Ga0131853, IMG submission 92764) | Labiotermes labralis P1 segment gut microbial communities from Petit-Saut dam, French Guiana - Lab288 P1 (version 2) (version 2) | ecosystem: Host-associated > Arthropoda: Insects >...
CCCTATTCAAGATGAAGTGAAGGTCAAACGCCTTGGCGTTGTGTGCGATCGCTACAATCTTATTGAGCCAAGGGCGTGGTTCGCATAAATATTAAAGCAGGTCCACGACAGGATGTTCCGAGAAATAGTTCTTCCTCCAACCGCCTCGCAAGCTGTCTCCTTCTTCCAAGTACTCGCACCGAGAACAAAATTATTGCACGCAGACAAAGTTAGGTACGCGTAATGTAGCCTTGACCGTGTACCCGGTAATTTGCCTAGTCTCAGAATCATTGAATACGTATAGTACCTTATCACTTGCGTTTCGCAACGCGTCCTTCAGTAGTCTCATGTTACACAGGTGATCCACGACTTTGTTCAGATTACTCTTCTCACAGAATCGTTTATTACATTCGTGATTTCCGTGCGTCACGAGCCATCCACACGTCGCGCAACATTACTTAAGCTCACATAAGTATTTTCTGTACAATTTGCGCTGCTTGTGATTGTCGTACAACGTATGGCTTCTATAATGCCTGTTGCATTCGGCGCAGGGGAATCGAAATTCGCAGAACGCGCGCGGAGGGCAGGCCATGCAGTATCTACACGTCTGGTCACAGGCGTGCGTGATTTCACGTGTACATTCCATGTTGCATCCTTTACAAACGTAAATTTTAGCCATTACTCTGTAACTTTAGGGTGATTGTAACGTAGGATGTCATGTACCAAGGTCCTAAGAAACCTTTGGCAGCCAGATGGCTACTCATATACCCTGAGATTAATATGACACACTAGCGACGAGAACAAGACGAGACGTTTTTATCTAAATAGGTAGGAGAATTCGTGATTATCGCAGCAGACACGCATTTTAAACCTTCATAATTTAGGTGAAACAGCCCTACAATATTCATGAGGTATCAATAAATTCCATTTAATAAATTGCCAGCGACATACTGGCTCGTTCAACGGAGAATTCACAACGATTCTCGAGGCTTAAAAGAAGCTGTCACACATGGAGGCTTTGTAACATTTCTCAATTAGCCTTTATCCTACGGATCTTTAATTCAGTCTTCGTGCTCAACTCAAGAATTATCTTCGCGACTGCTTTTTAAATTTTTGCCCCTGTTTGACAATTTGCGTTTATATATAATGAACCATATATGAGGATATAATGAAGTAATCTGCACTGCCCTGCCAATAAATCAGAGTTATTTCCGTTCAAAATTGTATAAGTAGAAATGTTTAGTGCCACATGCAGGAAGTCAATTTAAATATTTTATAATTTTCAATTTATTTTACTTACGTTTATGTTTCTGGCCCGATGTGTGCACAGGATATTTCTACTTCACGATTTCTGGCGTTATGCCTTGGTGTGACTTTCAGAGAAATCATCTTACTTCTCACACTCTCCATATATTCTCAGAACTTCACTAACGACTCTTTTCTTCGCACCACTCGCAGTTCACACGGAACATTTTAGCTCCGTCGTTGACATGAACTGAGAATGGCCAACCTTTGGTTCAATGCTGTTCTAGTCTACCGAATTTCGCCATCATTTCCAGTGTATTATTCACGCGGAGTAATCGAGAGTCTCTATATGATATTTTCTTATTCCGTCAAGGGAAGAATAACTAGGACAGAGACATTTCAGCGGTTCTCTGAAAAATGTATAAAATTATATTGCCTAAAATGTTTAATTTGAAATTTTAAATTTCTTTTACTTATATTTCCAGCTGAGGCCACAGTTTTAGGTAAGGAGATCTGTCTGAACATCCTGAAATGTTTCAGGAATCTGCCTTGTTGTGGTAGTCCACAAAACATTTCTATCACAAAAAAGAGCTATCACTGAAACTTCTGGTGACACCATTTTCCGCACATACACGACATCTTCGCGTGGCAGAAGGGAAAGGCCAATGCTTTTTGTTAAGTTCTTCAAATCTAACGACTTGAGTGGCAACAGCAGGTGATCTTCCTTTTGGCCATTGCACATTCCGTTCATGTGCAGCGTGTGCCAGTAAATTCCCCAGTAGGATGTTCTGAAAATCGCCATGCGAAATTTTCTTACCCCCAGTGAGGAAAAAAGGATTCAGCTGTTCAGAAAGAACAGGTCAAACAAATATTAGAAGACTTTCTTTGTCCATTTCCATGTGCGACGGTTGAATGAATAGGAATTTGCCATTCTATCTCCCTTACCTACATAGCTCATGGTGCTGACAAATGAGTACTCAGTCCGGCCAAGACTTAACGCAGTGAAATGCCATATTATGTCTGACTATTTAGAGACCAATCTGTTTATTCGTGTATATGTAACTGCAATTGGAATAATAGTCCCAGTGGAAATGGCCAGAGTGTGGTTTCTCACGTTCAATACAAGAGTAGGGCATGGGAAAACCATGACGTCACAATGCAGCCATTAATTGCCTTAATTTATTGGCGTGGGCGAGTTTATGCGTCCTGTTTAATTCATTTTTCAAACCGTGCTTCTGTGATGGGCCAGAAACCGAACTGAAATGGAAGACTGAACTAGAGAATCAATATAATATTTGCATTTCTCGTATACATACAGTTGGTGCTTAGTCCCTCTTAGCAGTAATATATCATGCGATCTCAAATATAATGTGCGTCTCTGTTACTTCTATAGAGAGTAAGATCGCCAAATAAGCAATTCTTAATTTCAGAGCGGAGTACACGTCAAGCAAATTGTTATAGGAAGCACTCCGTCACAAACAGAATTACTATAGGAGCAACACATTTCAGAGTGAATGAGGCTTTGGGTTGGAATTCGTCTTCGAAGCAATTCGAATGGAGGGGCATGGTGAGAAGAAAATGAAAGGAGTCAGTTGTTTAGAAAAAACAAAGAGACAAGTGTTTGGAATAGTACAGACTGACAACAAATTTGGTGTACATGAGTCGCATATTTAAGTTACTGTGTAATTTGGCCGAAACGTGAATCTGACCACAAACAAATATATAATATGGCGAAAACTAGCGGCACTATTATTCTAAGCCTCTACATGAGTGTGCGGTGTAATTCAAAGGCCAGCGGTTTAGTGCGTTCGTAAAATGCCGATTTAAAGGGATATGGTGCCTTTTTAATTTTAGCACATCATGTACATAAAATGTGAATAATACAGCAACCAAATACGTTAGAATTATGAAAAAACTGCATTTTGAACAGAAAAACACGGAGATTGTATACCATGTTTAAAATGTTCAGTACATATATTTGTTGAATTAATGTATAAAATGAAACATTGAAGGTTAGCGGTGCGGTATGACGACTATAATTTATATTTGGCAACAAAAGGTTAACATAAAGATACTACATTCCACATAATCTCTTTTCTACATGCACAGTACATACTCCAAACATTACCGTTTGCATTACAACCTTCCTGATTGATTTGCTTACATTACGTTTACCTCCGTCTTAACACCATTCTACACTGTTAGCCTACTCTTCTGTCTGCATGTACAACCGCGTTGATTCAGTTAATTACCATACACAGCCTTCATTCCACATAATCTCTATTATACATGTACAACCCATAGTCTGTTACTCTCTGCCCAACAGCGTTACTGAATGAACTAATTACATTATATTTACCGTTAGCCCTAACACCATTCTATACGGTTAGCCTAATCTGTTTTGCATGCACAACCTACCACATTGTGCGTTGAGTCGGCTAATTACCATTTACAGCATAGTTTCCACATAATATATACTCTACATACACAACCGATATCCATCATTACTTTTTCAATTATAACCTTATTTAAAGCACTTCCTAAATTACTTTTACAATCCGCCTCAGCTCCGTGCTACATGACAACCCTAAAACGTACAGTATCAGAACCCCTTTAAAAGAAAATGTGGTAGCATTATTGGTTAATAATTGTAGGTCAGAATTGAATTCCCGATGTGCAATTAGAATTTTTCATTTATGTAAAATCTCTCTGATCACTCTATGGATCCTAGTGTCGTTCAGCAATAAGTACCAGATATATTTCGTAGGAGGTAAAGGCGAAGAGTTAACAACCTTATCGATATTCTGTGCTATTTTCTTGAAATCTAAGAGCCCCGGTATTTAATGTGTTTGCGATGATATCGGCGTAATTGATTTTGCCTGAGGGGTGAAAGGAACAAGTCGAGTAAGTGGGCCATTAACGCTAATAGATTTGGCCTGTGGGTAACCAGGTGTCTGAGTGGGTTTGCGATTTTATCGTTCTCAAGTAATTTTAATAGGTTTAGCCTGGGGCGTCAACAGATCATTAAACTACTCGACTACGGAAATCAAGACCACTACCTCTTCAGTTAGTAACTAGCTCTCGAAACATGTGTGTGGAGTGTAACTTGGGAGGCAACTTTGTATGTGTTCCGCTATCGCCTAGTATAAACCTAAAACATTTAAACTTGAAAAATGTTGTTGACCGTCGAAAAAATATATGAAACCTAGCGTGTGCCTTTCATGGATGAAAATTAGCTGCCAGCTACAGGATTTTGCTTCACAAACGTGAGGGATATTGTTCGTTGCTGTTTTTTTGGTGTGGAGTGGAATTAAGCTACTGGACGGAAGGGGATGACGCCTTGAAGGAACATAAGCGTTGGAGTCCGTCTTGCGGGTTAGGCAAGGTTTTGTGGGTTGGAAACATTCATATTCTTTCTGAAGTCCAGCCAAAGATATCATCTCAACAGCATACCCGAAGCCGCGACGAGTGCGGGTCTCATTTCGAGTTAAGACCAAATTCCCTACCAGAACGCAGTAAGTACTATTATTTGTATTTCTTGATTTGTTATGCTTGTGTCTTTTGTTATTACGCACAAATTGTCAATGTTCTTTTACAGCTTCAAGTCCCAGAACATTTAAAGACGTGATAAGACAAAACAATTGTAGCCAATTGGACGGCCCCCTCTACCTTGAATTCGGAAGACTCAACGCCCGAACGCAAACCTTTGTCCACCTGGCCCGCTTTGTTCAATCAAAACGCTGACAATCTAAGTGAAGGTGGATTCTTTTATACTTGTAAAGTACTTTATAAACAAAAAAAACTCTTTATTACAAAAACAAATATTTTCTCGAGGATGGAGCCTATTAATATAAAATTATTTTTGTTACAGGAGAAGTCCACACAATATGTTTCCATTGCGGTGTTGCTCTAAATGACTGGAAAATTACTGAATCGGTTGGGCGGGAGCATGCAATATGCAAACCGAAATGTGTTTACACACTACATATAAAAGGCCCTGCATTCGTATTATTCATTGCTCCTCGAACAAAGTAATGTACAGCGAGTGTGATTTGTTACAGGCTTTCCTATTTCGTATACAGTTATACCAGGTAACATTTTCAGTGTGCATGTTCTAACCTGCTTACACTGAGGCAGACACGAACCCCAGTCTCTGTAGTGGTAGCCTAGTCCACTCTGGCAGTTCACCAGCAAGTCTCGCTGTGATCAGTCGTAAAAGCTACACACAATGGATTTTCTAAATTTTCGCGACGTTTCGTTCGTTCCAAACTCTAGCATCCGACGCTTATGTGAAGACTTGAATGATACTGTAGGTCAAGGTGTTTAGTACGATACATTTGAAGTTCATAACACAAAGTGGTTATGGCTCGTGAATGATATTGTTACGACCATGAACAGTGATAAAGTGTTGTGTGGTTCATTTGATCTGTACCCGAGTTATGCGGCTGATATCCTAAACTCTGTGAATGAAATTCATTTCTACGTGTTGTGCAGTGAAAAGTTAAATTACGCAGATTATATTGAAAAATGTATTGCCGGTAAAGAGTATAGTGCTACTTATAAAACGCATACAGGAAATTATTTCGAGTTATCATTGAGTAATGAGACAATTGCATTATCATTTGAAGAAAGACAGTTTCCAAAACTGCCATCCGAACTAATATTTGCGCAAAGTGTGCTAAAAAGAATGCGTTTATCTTCGCTAGTCTACAGTATTTTGTGAATCAATAAGCGTGTGACATATATCACTAATCAAGTACTGACGTCAAGGCATGATTATGTGTTTGATTTGTTTGATATTGATTTATATCTGCCTAAGCGACTATCAAACTCTAAGTTGTTTACACAAAGTTGCTCAGAACACCCTTCATGCGACTATTATCCTGGTGCCACCATCTATTGTACTAAACAAACGCATCGTGTGCTTAAGGAGCCTCGGTGCCCTTGTAAATTTTATGAGAAAGACGGACCTGCAAGTTTAAAATCACCATGTGTTAATAAAATTAGTGAATTTATTTTCTACCCAAACCGCCTAAGAAAAAGAAGACATTGCAAGTTTATAAACAAATTATTTTAAAAATTTCCTGGCTTTTAATCACACCGCAAGCTAGCTTCTGTCGGCTACCAAACCATAATCTGCTGATTAATTAATGTAACTGTACAAACAATAATAAAATTCTACATTGTATATGTTTGTAAATTGAAAATTGATTATTTATTTTCCTTATACCAATATACCAGGGATAGGATCCTTTAAAAAAGAGATGAATAAAGCATCAAGATTCGAAACTAGAATATTTCAATTATGAATCCGTAATCTTACCGCTTCAGCCAACCCTTTTGTGAAACACAAAGTCATATAAAATTTTATTTAAAATTAGCGCGCTGGCCGCCATATTCTAAAATGGTGGACTTTAAAGTTAGGTTTAATTTAAAACTAGCGATCTGGCAGCCATATTGGAAAGCGCCAATTCAAATTTAATGTTTGGTTTAATTTAAAGTTAGCGCGCTGGCCGCCACATTGGAATGCGCCAATTCAAACTTAATAATTTGGTTGAACAATTTTTTTGAATGTACCGCGATGGTAGCCATATGGGAAAGCGACATTTCTTATTTAAATTTAGTTAGAACAAATTAAAAGTGGCGCTCATTCAAAATGGCGGAGGGCGCCAATTCAAACTTAAAGTTAGTTTTCATAAATTTTAGAAGTACCGCGATGGTAGCCATATTGGAAAATGTCGGACTTGAAACTTAGTTTTAATTTAAAAATGGCGCTCATTCAAAATGGCGGACTTAACACTTCCGTTATCGCTCATTCAAAATAATAGCCGACAACAAACCTTCTGGCATAATTATGGCAACCGCCTTGTTTTTTACATACTGCCTTATTTGTTTACATCAATGACCACGCCATATTTGTTTACATGTGACGTCATTTGTTTATATATAATGTGTTAAAGTTAGGTTGGTCGCCATTCTGTCTGTCATAAGTAGGTGATCCGACATATTTGTTTACATATCAGAGTTTAAAGTTATTTTAGGCGCCACACTGTTTATCATAAGCAGGTCATCCACCATATTTGTTTACATAAAACGTCGTTGTTTTACATATCAGAAGTTAATGTTAGCTTAGGCGTCACAATGTCTGCCGAAATTATGTCATCCGCCATTTTTGTTAAATCATTTGACCGTCGGAGGCAAGGACGTCCGCCATCTTTGGTTACATGTGACGTCACTTCCGGCCCAAAGGTCATTGACCCCGTCGCCATGTTTGTTTATATTACGTGACTGTGACGTCTTTACCGGTGGTAAACCCCGAGCTTCCTTCTCCTTACTGTATGTAACTCATATCCATGGCCGCAACGGTCAGTCAAGCTATAAGAAAATCAAGCTTATGTAGTGCATAACCGTAACAATTAATGCGGCGGTAACAATTTGTTTATAAGCTGAACCCCCCGTCAAGAACCTGTGCATTATTTGGTTTGTCATCTGTTACGACGCGAAACATACAAAGAGTCTTTATGCGGAAGCGACTGCACAATTCTGACTCCAAGATTACTGCCACCGCAAGAGGAACCCGCGAGATCGTTATTTCCGTGACAGTGTGACGAGGTGTTGTGACCTAACTGAAATGACCCAATACCAACGATTTTTGCGCGCCGGCATGTTAGGGCGCAACTGGTACGAAAGGAATTGTAGTATGGCTGTGATGTGTGACGTCAGGCTATAAAACAAAAAATAGCTCAAGTCTGTAACTTAAAGATCATCAAAATTGAACGAGGCAGTAGAGAGTGATTGCTGTCAGGCTATAAAACAAAAAATAGCTCAAAACTGTAACCTAAAAATGATCAGTAATGAACGGGGCCGTACCTCATAGCGAAGATGCCGAATTAAGGCGGGGAGCACGGGAGCAACATCACGTGGCGCGGTCAGGTACATCAAAAAAAACCTGTGCGGACAACCGTCATCCACCAGCATCCAACGTCCATATGAAAGCCTCGGCATGTACTGACTCCTCCGCAGGCGTTCTTCGTACTCCATAATAACTTGCAACAAATGTGCCACCAGTTTAGTGCCCCAAGAAGAAGAACGCTACACTATTCCCTTTCAAGCTATGATTGTTCAGACGGCTGCTACAGGATGCATGTTGCAGTGTGGGTGTTTCATAAAAAAAACGCGGAGAAATGGGTGAACGGAATACGGAAGAATTGGAGAAAAGGAAAGGAGACTACAGCAACACACGTGTCGGTGAGCGAAAGATTGGAGTCACAATTCTGCAGTGTATCCGAACATAGTTTGTAATGGTAATTTTTATATTCTGAATTAGAGACATATCAGTGCAATGTTTAAAAACGACATCATTCGCAGTATATTCATAGGAATAACAGTGAAGGGCAATGCAGAAATAGAAACGGCTTACTTAATCCGCACTTTTCAAGTTGGCATACAGCACATTTCTTCCCGGAAAGAAGACGGTGGATTAAACCACCTCTTGTTGGCTAAGTTACCTCTGGTGACAGTTCGAGAGTAATGGTAGATGTGTCATTGGCAATAATCAATCGTATGGGAACAGAGGATAATTCACATCATTCAGTGCAAGACAAATTACAGCAACACAGTTATGCTGAAAAATAATTTGATTGTTCTGGAGACATACCAGTCGACCTATGTGGAAATCAGTTGCATAGGCATTTTGGTATATTTGGTATGTCATCAGAAGGTAATGATTTGAAAACAGAGCCTAGTACACAAGGAAAAGGAGGTAAAACAAACAATAATGGTGATATGGATACTTTGAATGAAGTAAGGAAGGATGTTAAATGTAAAGTTACAGAAAATGGTGAGACTATTATTGCAGCTAGGAGCTCTAATGTTGTCAAGTCCACCTGATACACAGCACCAGCCATTCGTTGTATCAGGTGAAACTCATGGTAGTTCTGCCATAATAAGTGAAGCAGCAGGAAGTGGAAGACCTCCCGAACCTGCATCTGTCTCCAGTGTGACATCAAGCTGATGTTGGGTATCAGAATCTACTCCAAATGAGGGGTTTATTACTACAGAAAGAATTGCTTTAGAAAGGGGATTTCATGCTGCAAGGAGACTGGAACCAGAGGGAACGGCTGGGTCAATGCAGTAGTTGAATATGGTGCAATTTAAGCCAGTCACCAAACGTTAAAAATGCATTTAAAAAATGCCTATGGCTGTATCAACACCTGCAGATTGTAGACAAACAGCTGGAGGTTCTGCAACAGGGACTGAGGTTGAGTGTGAAATAACACCAGTTGTGAGGTGCCCAGCAGGCAGATATGTCTTCTATGGTATGGAACATTGTTATCATTCACCAGACAGGAAATCTACCCCTGTGTTGTAAGATCAGGTTAAGGATGCAGAATCTAAAGGACAGGAAGTTTGTGATATTCTATTCAAGAAAATTTGCAGTTCTCTGACCATTGTGAGTCAATGCTGTCTTCATGAACCACATAAAACTCACTTCAATGAAGTCAAAGCTATCTAAACTTATTATCAGAAAAAAATTACAAAACTAAATCTCGCCGGTATTTCAATAGTGGTTCATTTTCTCTGCAGCATCAGTATAAAATTAACACTGGCATAGCTACCTGCTCTGTGTCACCATCCTCAGTATCAACCATAGTGCCAAGCCATGAATCTTCTAGGATGTCAGATAAACATATCCAGACTTCAGGACTTCATACACTTATAGGAAATTGTGTTGGTATTGAGGTATCGGAAACTGAAAAGGATTGTAAATCTCTGACTACTGCATCCTTTGTTCCTTGTAAACATGGTAGCAGTGCTTTCAGACATGTCACAGCCTTGAATCCTGAGCAAGTGACATAGTTGGAGAATAATTGTTAGAAATTAAATGACAAAACCAATAATCACATTACTAAAAATGCAAGGACTGCTCAACATATTCATAATTTAAAACCATGAACCAGAATTACACTCATGTTTCACAGATACAGTCTGAAAACATTTCTTGTGAAAAGAAGGGCCACCATAAATTAGAAGGTAACAGAAGAATTATCAATCATAGTCCTGCATTACGTAAAGTTGCATGTAAGAAAGGAAGCGATGACCATCAGTCATGTTCAACTGCGGCAGAAACACAAGGATTTGATGATATGTCTGAAGGATGATTAAACATTGCTCACATTAAACGACTATTAGAGAGCTGTGTGAACAAAAATGAAGATGAAACCACAGAAAACAATTCTGGAAACTTAGTGTAACCAGCAGCACACAGAAAACAGGGTCATGGTTTGTAGGTGACACTCCCCAGTCAACAAGTGGAAATAAAAATGTTACTGGCTGAAGAGGTTCTTTTGGTGTAGTTGGTAGTGCAAACAGTTTTGAATATCTTCCTGGGCATGTTTATGAAAACAATACTTCAACAGTTAATACAAGTTTGAACAGAAATACCATCACAGAGTATTCACCCACAGAAAATATGTTGTCTCCTCAAGTGGCAGATTTTGTGGAATGTAAATTTGCTACAAATAGTGACAAAGTGTGGGAGTCACCTGCTGCCAGCACTTTAAGTAGAGATATTGAGAAAGGTGTAACTATGCTTAAAGATCTTGTAAAATAAAAAATATACAAATCTGATCTTAGGAAAAAGTTTGTGCAACAACTGGTTGACAGGCTTATCAAGAAAAACTATGCTGAGGGTAGTGAATTTCTGGAATCCATTGTGCCAAGTTTGCCTCCTAAGTCACTAGTAAGTACACCTGGTTGTGTTAGTGGTGTCATTGTCCAGAAGGTCAGTCATGAAGATGTGAGTGGTGGACACTCAGTGAGAGGAACAGGGGAGAGGGAAGAGGTGTCAGGTGAATCTGCTAGCAAACAGCAAGTTGTTGACAAACAACAGATGACAACATTCTCATCTACACACCATGCATACTTCATAAATGACAAATCTGTTGAAAAAGGTAATACTTTTATCTAATTGTTGAGGCTGAGGACTGGCCCCTTATCTCCCTAGAGCTTTTACACTTCTGATCCAGCATACTTCCATATATTTCCTTCTAGTTGTTCTAACATTCTGTTACTATGAATATTGGTAATTATAACCTTCAATGGTGGCAAGTGCTTTCAGTATATGTACTTAAACCAGAGGGAGGTGGAAGGGAGTACAACAGAAATTAGAGCACCATACCAACCATGGGTCTTTTATTTTTGTCATCAGTAAAGCAACCAAGTTGAAAAAGCAGTGTGTTTGCCTCCAGACTCTGTTCTCTTAGTGTGAAACTTAGCACAAAGACAATTCAGCTATTTACCGCTTTAAGGTAGCAATTTCAGTCCTAACATAAGATCACTCGGTTAGCTTCCTAGTTGTGACTGTTGGCTATACTGTTATCATGTGGATAAAGTAGTCTTAGCATGAAGGTGCCTACTCATCTTTATAATACTGAGATTAAGAATATGTGGGACTTTATGTGCAGTAGCAGTAATCACCTTCCTCATGCTGTGTAGGCAGAGGGAAAGGTTATACATATACAAGAGAACAGCCACAGTATTCAATAATAGTACCATCACCTCAATGCAGGGCAGAATCTTAATACATAGCCAGCTAAACTGAAACTGTAAACATGTGTAACAGTAGTTGGGAGATCAGAACTTGATTCATCAGGAAATTGAAAGCAGATTGCATGTGCCTTTACTACCATTTATTTCATAGTTTCATGTCTTCTCATCTGCTATCTAAAGGCACACGGATTGAAAGATATAGAAAAAATTTTATCCTCACTGGTAGTATGGGAGGAAAACACATTGATGATGTTTGAGAATGTAGTAAGTAGAATGTTGGACTTAACATCGAGGAAGTGACAAAGGGCTAAAGTAAACTGCATAACTGGTAGCTCCATAAATTGTAATATTAACAAATACAGTAGAATAACAGTATAACGAAATTTTGGGGACCTCAGAAATTAATATGTTATAGTGAAATTTTGATATAATGAAATATGTCAATTCTCAAGAACTCACCTGTTGTTATATCCGTTGCAGGATCTACATTACTTCAACATGAATTTACAGATAAAAAAGCTTAATATTTATTAGATAAGATGAAAATTAGGATATATATATA
>Ga0131853_10019516_pt1 | contig 12337 bp, 2 predicted proteins | sample TergutLab28metaG_FD_92764 | JGI IMG/M metagenome (GOLD analysis project Ga0131853, IMG submission 92764) | Labiotermes labralis P1 segment gut microbial communities from Petit-Saut dam, French Guiana - Lab288 P1 (version 2) (version 2) | ecosystem: Host-associated > Arthropoda: Insects >...
GATCGAATCCCGGTGGGGACGAGATTTTCCGCCCGTCCAGACCGGCCCTGGGGCCCACCCAGCCTCCTGTAAAATGGGTACCGGGTCTTTCCCGGGGGTAAAGTGCGGTCGGGGCGTGCTGCTGACCACTCACCCCCTTCTAGTGCCGCAGTCACGGAAGAGTAGAGCTATACCTCTACCCACCCTCTGGGCCACACCGGGCCTGTAACGGGAACACTTTACCTTTTACAGGACTGTTTAGTCTGAAAGCGGTTTTGTGACTATGAAGAATACATCTCTGGGCATTGGCGCCGTGTAATTTGGTAGCTACGTATCAGAGTTTCGGAGAATCGTGATGCTTTCGTGTGTACCTTAGAAGAGTAAGAGGAGCTCGAGTAGTTTTGAAATGTATTTGCTGGTGAGAGTCTTGAAGTGTTGTAGGTCAGCGTGGCCGAGGAATGCTTCTTTTGGGTCTAGACCTTGAAGATGAAGGCACAGTGTTCCTTCTAAATGTCGGAAACCGAGTACTCAGTGATGCGGCTTCGTTTTAGGGCTGAACGGACTCCTCAGTATTGGCTGACGTTTCAGACTGTGTAATTCCCAAAGCCGTGCGCGTATAGACGTGTTTATTGCCTTCTGTTTATAAGTAATTAGCCGTTAAATAGAGCTGCTTAAAATTTGTTTTCGTTGAAACTCTGCCCTTGTGACAAACGTGACGGGAAATTGTTCTCGACACCAGCAAGGGGAAGCTAAGTGTTGTGACCCCACAACAGATTTCTACCGTCCAGAGCTGTACGTGGTGACAAACCCACCCGTTACAGGTGACATACATCTTACAGGTAGTGGTGAAGTAAATCGCTTGCATTGGCGTGCCCGACTTCATGCACACCACATCCAGTGCGCAGTTTTTTTTGTGTGTGTGTAAGAAAACGCGTATTTTGCCAACTTGAGGCGAGAACAGGGCTGAAGTCCGGGCAGCAATCGATAATGGTGGTACGTGGATAATTACACTTTGATGTGACGCGGCGAGTTTGGAAAGCTACCGCGTAGTGTGTGTGTGTGTGTGTGTGTATTTAGCGTGGGCCTGATACAACTCTACACATATTGTATTCACGACGTACGCAGTAGCCGTGTCAGTATTGACCCACGCACGCGATGTTGTACGCTCGTTTTCATTGACCGTCACCATCGGACACCTGTGACGCGTAGTCAGAGGCCAGTAACGGCAATGCGTGATTTCAGTCGTCCGCTGCGAAGTAGATGAGAACTGCGCTCTTCTGGGCTACTAGGTACCGAATAGTGATAATTTCTTACGGCCATTTCGGGACAAACCGTCGGTCCCATCTTCAGGGGTTCTGAAGATGGGACCGATGGGTTGTCACGAAACGTCGGTAAGAAATTACCACTATTCGCTACCTAGTAGCCCAGAAGAGCGCAGTTCTCAAGTAATGGCAGTGGTGTAACGCCCACGCATTCTTGTCTGTCTGCTCGTGGCTTTCGTATAGAAACGATTGGGGGTTTGAATTTGTCATATACCGGAATGTTGTCTGCCGTGAACTAAAGTTGTAGAGATGGTTATAACGTGTGGTGAAACGGTTTGCTGGGTCACGCACTTAAAATGACGTTAGATGATGTAACTTTGTCGCTTCGCCCATAATAACCATTGGAAATCAATTGAATATGTGACAGGCCAAAATTATTCTGGCATTGCTTGCTACCTTTCAGTTCAGAATATTTTTGTCTTTCCGTCTGCTCGTTAAAATGTACAAAAAAAAGTTGAATTGGTTGGTTTGGAAGTGTATCAGGATTGAATATGTTTGAGAAGGGGCAATAGTCGTGATTGTAAAGCCGATAGTCACGTAGGTTGTCCAATATCCTGCTTTTTATAGAACACGAACGTTCATTGCCGCGTTCACAGCAGCCGGCCACACGTCACTAGCATGAACCACCTGAATTAATACCACATCCATATTATTTCTGTAAGATCCATTTCAATATTGTTCTTGAATTTACACTGAAGTGTTCCAAGGCGTTCCTTCTGAATGACTTCTGCATTTCCCCCATCATTTCAATATAGGTTTGCCCATCAATTTCTTGATTAGATCGCCCTAATAATGTTTGAAGATATTAATAATTGTCCAACGAGATGCAACACAAAGTAGTCTATTTATTATTCTGCAAGTTCACTGTACATGTTTCGGGTGTCAACCACACTCATCATCAGGAGTACACAAAACTGTAACTACAGCTTCCGGTACTGGTCATATTTTTTGTGCAGCTACCTCCCTCCAACGTGGCCAGATTGGCCAAAAAATATGACCAGTATCGGAAGCTGTAGTTACAGTTTTGTGTACTCCTGATGATGGGTGTGGTTGACACCTGAAACATGTAGAGTGAACCTGCAGAATAATAAATAGACTGCTTTGTGTTGCATCTCGTTGGACAGTTATTAATATAGATCAGCGATGCACGGAACCATAAACATAAAAGATTATGACGAAGAGTACGAGCTCTGTTTCCTCTAGCCTTGTGTTGATGTAGGCGTGCTTTATTTCACGGCGACGTTAGTAACTCACGTTATGCGTAGTCGAATGGCAGGATGGTAAGAGCAGAGAGAGAGAGAGAGAGAGAGAGTTTTAAAGAATATAAAGCGATGTGGTTGGGTTCTGAATTGAGTTTATGTGCCGGCATTAGTTAGGTTTGACTAGAGTCACTGAAATCGCAGTGTGACTGCGGTTCGGACGTAGATTTAAACCTGACTCGGCCGGCATTGTAACCACCCGACCGCGTAGTTCGATCGGTTTCTTTGTGTTTCCTTTCTGTATTGAGGAGACTATTTGGGCTGAAGACAGAAGATGTGACAGTAGTATGTAAAAAAAAAAAACGCATAATGAGGGGCGTAATTTTGGGCATTTTTCGCCGAATACATTTGTTGCTGTGAACAGGTCCGTCCTTTGTCGCGCAGTGGGGCGGATGTTTTATGTCAAGTTACACGTATATGTCAAGTAATTTGAGATGCGTCGTAGCATTCATTTCAACTGTATGCCGATGAATTCTTTTCGTCTTGCTCGGAGATGAGCGCAGATGACTTTGATCAGAAGCTCGTAATTGTGTCCCGTGGTGCCCGATGCCCTTCAGGCAACGTTCTTTCGCAATTGTTTCCTTGCGTCATATTTCCACCTCGCGTTCTGCCCTTCCGTCATCTGTAGAATTTATGTATGTCCGCACTTGCGTTAAACAACATTCTTGTCTCATTATGTTCACAGTTCAGAAGACAGACATGTTCTTGGCTGGTTTCGTAATAATTCTTTATCACTCTCCTTCTCTCCAAATTAAACGTTTCTACTTGGTTTTGTTTTGGAGGGCGAGGTGTGCCGTTTACGAGATAACGGAAAACTTGCGAGAGGATGCTACCACGTGTTATCCAACTCCCAAGACTGTACAGTGCAACACGCCACATATCAGGAAGAGTTGTTTTTAGCCTGCATTCGCTTCATCATTCATTGCGGCTTGTGGTCTCTTGCCCGTGACCTTTGTGTGTTTCTCCGCATTTTGTACCAACTAGCCGGTGATTGTTTCAAAAGTGCGATGGTGTTGTTGGGGCCAATTTTTGTCTTAGAATATATATATATATATATATATATATATACACATACACACACACACACACACACATATATGGAAGCAGCGAGAAATCTTTATAGTCACTTAAGTCGATTTTAACGCAGGAAGTACAGCAAGGTGTAGTAAATAAGGAATTAGTCTGTTGTGACAAAACTCGAAAAGTTCAGTAGCCTACCTGCCCTGCCTGAAACCGCCACATTCCTGAACCAGTTTAATCCACATCCCGTTCTTGCAGCCTTTTATCCTAGAATTATTGTTAGTGATGTACGTTACGTCTCCGTTTCCTGAGAAGTTACCACACCAGAATATAGTATGAGTTGTCTCGCATCCTGTCCACATGTGTAACTCATCGTAGCTACCTGGATTTTATTATTCTAACTATACAAGATGATCTGTATAGGTTACGTTACTCCTTGTTGGTTATACTATGATAATATCCGAAACGATTACTGCTCTCTTCCCAGCGTCATGTATTTTCCACAGCATTTTGGCTTGGAAGTCTTTTGATCTCTTTTCTTCCTTTGACAGTAAGAGGCTCCGTTTGACACCCGTACGCTAAGAACTCGTTACATTATTGTTCCGTGTATCTCTTTGTTTGGCGTTTTGGAAAGCAGGATGATGACCGGTTTCGAAATGAGTAAATAAAGAGATGTTCAGAGTTTATTCATCTCACAGTTTCATCACAAACCTGGTCTTTAAGGTTTTTGTGACTAGACGAAGTCTCGTTGGACATGTTGGAGATTCCAATATAAGTATGTGCAGGCAAATCTGTATGAGTTCCTCTGTTGTTTCTGGTCTGTTAGAGAAAAAAAGTACATCACGGGTTCTTCTTGGAACGTGGTCAGTTGTATGCCGTGTCACGTTGGAGAGATTAGCTGTTACACACTTAACACGGTTTCAATTATTTCCTCTTAATGACAACGTTATTGTGTGTGTGCGTTTCGCTTTATAACAGGGCCTTTACGCATTTTGTAATAGCAAACTAGTTAGATAAGCAACTGAATTACCTTTATGTATTTGTTTTGGCAGGATTACAAAGAGCAAGAATTTCATCTACCAACAGAGTGCGCCATGTTTGCGATTCATTCGGTTTTGAATCCGAGGAAAGTGCGCCCCTGAGTGGAGTTCACTGCTCTGTGCCCGATAAGGTCGTACGCCTTGATTGACAGAGCTGTCCTCACCCAAGATTGCTTGCGTTTCACTGTCCAATAATGCACCACTCTTACATGAACACGAAGACGAGGTGGTGAATGCGGCGGTTTCAGGATCTCTTGTTTTGTTGCATTCAAGTTTCTGACCGTCTTTCTCGATCTGTATGTCGGGATAATACCGTAAATTAGGTCTGTGCCGCTTCCTTCCACATCCTGTCCAATTCATTACTATCATCATATAGACTCTAGACGCTGCGTAGTCTTGAGTTACTGATAATATCATTAATAAGTTACATCGTGGCATGAATAAAATAAAATTTGCTGCCTAAGTCCGCCTTTGGACACGGCCCTCATGTACTCTCATCAGCCTCCAATTTTTATAGTTGTACTTAAGATCCATCTTAATGTTATCCTCCCATTTCATTCTCGGTCTTCCAAGAGCTTTCCCCACCACAGTCATGTACATATGCAGTTGCCTTCCCCATCGTGGCCCCCTAAATTCAGCCGTCCTAAAAATAATTACTGATCGTTAAAGGCCTGTACGATATTTCTGGATCTAAGTTCGAATGTGAATGAGTGCGGCAGTATATCAACATTTCACGCAATGTTAGCAGTTGCACTAAAGTGCTGAGTTAGCAGAATTGAATCGCATGAAATCGCGAGGCTCCAGCAGAACCTGTAATGTGTGTTACCTGTAGCGTATAAACTAAGCTGGCAGACGTCTCTTGTGATCGGAGACTGCAGATAAAGATAACCGAAATAGCAAGACAGGTGAACACACAATTTTATATTTATAGAACGTTTTTATTACTTTATCCTCGTTTCCTAAAGGAGAAATTTGTAGAAGTTATGTCCCCATTTCTCTCCTGCAGTCTGTTTTTTTAGAAAGTTAATACTTTTTAAAACACCTTGAGTGGCGAGTATTAGAGCTGGTTTGGAAATTATGCGTATGAGGCTGGAGTTTGGTACTTTATTGTAAGCAGTGTTGTTGTAGCATTAAGAATTGTGAATAAAGTAGTTAAGTTGCCTTCGGATTCTGAATTTATATGGAACACTTTTGACTAAGTTCGTGTTTTCACCGAACCCCTATAAAATGGAATTAATTTTTGGGGTGCAAAAATGAGAGTTTCGTTTTGAAACATAATAAAATACTGACCTACATTTATTAAAAAAAAAACAAAGTTTTATTATTGGTTATTTGCAGCGACAATCCGGCGCCGATGATGCACATAGATGGGAATGTACACAAGGTATGCAATTGAAAATTAGCAAAATTACATTCAAAATTATCATAATTGCATTTAGCAGGTTTGTTATAACGCATGTATGCTTGTGGAACCCCAGAAAACCAAGGAAAGCTGCTTGTTCTGTGCAGTACGTTTCCTGTTTTAGGAGCGTTTAGTTACACTACGTAAAGAGTCGTCGTCGTCTGGGCGGCTGTTTGTCCCTCGCTATAGCGAACGGATTTAGAACGGCATTCGGTATTCACAAGAGTATCGACCGGCTACAATTTTGGAACAGAACTGGATGACGCGGACCACAGCTTTCCTTTCAAGCCCCAAAACGTGTTTCAGCCCAACATGTCTATTGAAGGAGTTCATAGTCGCGAATAGCCATTGCAGTTAAATCGGCGTTAAACCCATTAGTCAACCATCAGTAACCATTTAGTGCATCGAAAATTTTTGCAGACGAAACTTGTAATTAACAAGGATGATGAATGCGTTTTATTGTGTTGCTTTCTTCTTATGTTGTTTTGCACATAATTAGGGTACGCTACCGGCTATTAAGTCGCTCTGTGACAACACTCATTCGATTTCAGACGTTCCCGTTACGTCCAAACGAAACCATTGTCGTTGAGGGTTGATTGCTCAATAGACCGACGGACGGATACACATCATTTGCTTCATTTCGAGTGATACGGTCCGTACACGCCACAGGTAAAGCTTTGGATTGAAGACGGAAAACTTTTGTTGTCTACGCCTGTGATATTTCGTGTAACTTTGATGACTTTGTGCAAGAAACTATTAGCACTTGTGTGTGCCGCTAGAGTAATTCGTGTTTTATCGCATTGCACCATGCAGATGGCACTGTACCGTGTGGTGATGCATCCTGTGTATTGCTCTTCATAGGCCTTGATTACAAATAATTTTCCTACCTGACAGTGTCCTTAAATAATATCCTTGTGCATTTAAATATAAGGGGTGTCCCAGTAAGAGTGTAAGATTTAATTTTGTGATAAATTTTGTAATAAATTTTTCACAATAATAACGCGTTGTTTCTTAGTGTAGCGTTACGTGACTACTAATCGCAAAAATGACAAATGACAGGTGTTAAAGTTTCTGTGCCGCCAACCTAACAGAACGACAGTGGCGCGCACTTTAAATCTTGCGCTCTTATTGGGACACCCTTTTATTGGATGTCCTTCGTGTACTTAAGTGGCAATGAAAGAGTCGACAGTCAAATCCAGTACTTTGTTAGCTCAAGGAAACTTCGCGGAGGGTAACTGTATGTTAAGGAATAGTTAACTAAACGAGCTGAAGTAATCAAACACGTTTCGCTAAGAACATAAATAATTTTGCAAATGAGAAGTGAAGGCTTTTTTATGTCGCGTTCGCAAAATTGAGAAGGGCGACTACCAGCCTCGTCATGTCTGCCCATCTGTCCGCCCGAATAGAACAAATCGGCTGCCGATGGATGGATTTTTACGAAATTTGGTATTTGAATGTTTATAGGAAATCTGTCGAGAAAATTAAAGTTTCATTAAAATCGGAGAAGAATGGCGGGCACTTTGCATGAAGACCAATATACATATTTGATCGTATCTCTCTCAGTTTTTAGAGTGAGAAATATTTCAGAAAAAAAAAATGTAGTGAAAATCAAAACACGCATTTAATGTCCAGTAAATTTTCGTTTTTCGAAAATCGTGTAATTCATGACATAATGTGGAAAAGCATTGTAAAGCGTGGCAGGCCACAGGGTGACAATATGGTGCATGTGCGTTGCATGCTGGATACCTAAGGCTACAGACAAACACTCAGAATGTATAATACTTAGTGCTTTTGCACTGCAACAGTGTTCACACGAACGCGCCTCATTGTTGCGTTATAGTACATTGTTGTCTTGTGTTAGAAGTCCCGAGTCTTTAAACATGATGAATCTAAGGATGAGACCTTGAAGTTTTAATATATCGGGTTATTTTGTGCCAGACCTCGTACCGTTCGGATAAGCTTCAATGACGCGACAAGTTGGGAAATGTACGCGTAAAGTAGGGATTTGGAGTTGTGTTGCCTTTTTTAGTTTTTCAGCTAGAATGCTGCCATATGATTCTGAGTCTTAAGTAGCCTTAAAATAGGGTATATGATTTAAAGCAAAACACTTATAAGTGCTAGTATTTCAAACGTGTATTTCCAGTTTTTGCTGGTCGTGTGAACCAAAAACTAATTAACAGTTAATTACATAATAAATTAAGTAATTAATAATTAATGATGCGTACTGCGATGAACTCCTTCCTTGCTGTACACGAGCAGTGAGCTTTTCTTTATCGCTAAGTCTAGGTTTCTAGTTCTACATCCCTGTTGTTATGGTTGTTGATGTTTTTATTGTTTCGTTTGTATGCACAGTTTATTAGATAAATACAGATTCTGTACGATTTAAATCTTTCTGATATATCCTGAAAGTTTCGCAACGCCGACATGTTTGTGATTGTTGACTTACAAAGAATATTACACAAAGTGAACGTATGTTCACTTCGTCTTGGTACCACATTTCACATGTCTGGCTCCATCCCTTCGGTAGTTATCACCACGAAAATTGAGAGCTAGCGAAAAGTTTCGCATGCCCTCCATGTTGCGAGATCTGAGGTTCTGTTTGTCGTGTTCATGAACATTTAATTCTGTGACGTTAAGGCCGTTCCAACTGGTAACTTTACCAGTTTACGCGGCGTAGCAAGTCAGAAGGGTCGAATTTTTGTCATACATTTTGCCATTTTATTTTCCACAAAAGTATTCCCGCAACGAGAGAATAACACTTTTTGCCAAGACCCACATAATACATCATTTCAGGACCCAGAAACAGTAAAGATAGCGTTCGTCCCATCTCACAAGTTCGTATGTTCGTTATTTTATTATTACTGGTTGTATGAATTTAAAAGAGTGTGGCATAGTGTTGATACAACGTTACCAGTTAATTCAAATATAGCGGTTCTTAACACAGATACACTGCAGCATGGTGATCTCACAAGCATACTTGTTTCCATTTTGCCAAATACGTCTGTACAAACAATTGGTTAAACAAACAGAAAACTGGTGCATTTCATATTCTGTGTACGTATGCTATTAGCATTGGAAGTTTATCGGAGTTGTCACTTGAATCTGTGCTCATGCTGTGCAGTACGTTTGGGCTGGGAGGTAAGGAATTTGATTTCCGAATCTGGTTTTTTGACAGTTTTTTAAAGTTTTTATTATTTGTAGCGTATGGGTACTGCACCAAGACTTTAACCCATTAACCAAGACACGGTCTGATCCGTACACTATACACGATTGTAAGTTATTTTTATAGTGGCGATTTAAATCCACACAGACAGAACATTTGAACACCGTGCATTCATTTATTGACTTTGCTGTAACATGTATCCGTCGTTCCATTAAATCTTCATTCGGTAGAAAACATAAATAAATGGAAAAGTATGCTATGAAAGAGGCCTCTCCTTCATAGTTTTTTCTTGTTGCACTGCGGCCAAACGCGAACCACGGCCTCCTCATTCATGACGTTTCTATGTCGTACACAACGACGCACCATGTTTGGTAGGACTGCTCTGGACGAGTAATCAGCCTGTCGCAGAGACCTCTACTTGACAACACATAACACTCACAAGAGACACATCCATGACCCCGGCGGGAATCGAACCCACAATCTCAGCAGGCGAGCGGCCGCAGACCCAACGCCTTAGACCGCGCGGCCACTGGGACCGGGCTGTCCTTCACAGCAAGCCTGATAAAATACATAAATTAGCCATTATTCCCATTTGTGAACGAGATGCCTTCTCCACAGCATACTTTTCCATTTATGTAATTATGTTTTCTTCCTGCTGATGGTCGAGTGAAACGACTGAAACCTTTTGTAGGAAAGTAAATAAAAATAAAAATAAATGAACGTACGTTGTCCGTGTTGTGTTTGTGCGAATTTAAATCGCTGCCAATTAACTAGCATAACGCGATGATTTTAGGTAAATGTATTTATTTACTTATTTTATTTTAGCTTGTATGAATGACACATTTAAGGGAAGTGGTTTTGATTAATTCCCGATTCTCAGTAAAATAACAACATAGAGGGCACGCGAACTTGTGATGCGGAAGCGACGCTGGTGCCACCACTTCACGTAGGTCCGGAAGTGATGTATGTAAATTGGCGTTGGGAAAATGTTCAAATTTTATTAAAATTACATCTTAGTAGACTGGTTAACGGCAATGTGGTGTCCGTGCGAAAATCTATAGCTTTCGGTCTGATGATGATAACTGGCTGTAGCTGGGACTGTGGAATGTGATGCCGTGAAGATACGATCATATTATGCATGAAACAGTGTTTTGTTAAGTCATCAGTTATAAGCTTGGTTATATCCTACAGATCTAACGTATTCAAAATCTGCACCTGTTTACAAAAATGAGTAATAATAATAATAATAATATACTAATATGTACAGTCGGAAGGTAGGCGTGGTGTTATGCTGGAAACGCCATATTTGTCTTACGAACTGACTGTCGCTCGGAAGGTCAAGAAATTTCTTTCCCTGGTAACAACACAAAACATTCAGAGCCCTCCGCTTGAGTCTGTTTGTCACTTGGTCCTCTCCATTTCCACCCACCCCACTTGTATAACATCCATGTTGGTGGTGTCCTACGACATAAGCCTAGGTCATGAGCGTAGTCCCTGGACGGAAGAATAGTGCTTAGCGCTCATTACGACATCCGCTGGCTGCACGACCTTCATATGTACGTGCCTAGTCACCCAGTGGGAAGACACGAGCTGTTTGCATATGTGTGCGAATGAAGTTGCTTCCCATTTAAGGCCAGATGATGCCATTCATGCTTTTAATGGTCTTGAAGACTTTTCGAGTCTCAGGGGATGATGCGTGTCAAGACCCGTGAAGTCAAATGGACTTTCGCTTCATTTGAATTTAGTTTCTTTGGTGCGTGATTTCAGGTTTCTGCGCGCGGGGTAAATGAGATCTGCGTTCTTTTCGGGATTTTATGCAGCGTAGAATGGTAGTTTCTTGCCGACGTTTCTCTTCTTCCTCATCGGTCCCATCTTCAAGGGTCAGGCAGTCCAAGACGAAAGGTGGGAGCGATTGGTTGTCTTGAAACGTCGGAAAGAAACTGCGGTTCTGCGCTGCGTACAATCCCAAATAGAATGCAGATCTCGTCTAGTTTCTTTTGTTATCCTTGTCAATGAGACATGGACATTCGTGCGTCATGTTAGGTACAAAAAGTTCAGCTCTGTTTGTCATATATGGTTTCCTTTCGCGACGGTTTAGGATGCATGTGGCGGCAAGCCAGAGAATGAGCCGTTATGTAACTCTGTGCCATGTTGTGTATTATAGTGAAGGTTAGTCCTAAATGTTAGTAAGTGGACATTTACCATTGCGGCGAAGGCGCGAAACCACTTTGAGGTTGTATCCCGTAAAGTTAATGTGCGCATAATCTGTATTTAGGAGGTAGGTTATTTATACAAGTAATTTATTTCATTTCATTGGATATTTATTAACGTGCAGGCTTAACAGCACAAGTGCCTGTTATAAAGCAAGCACAAAGACACAGAACACAAGACAGGCAATGTACGTATAATGCAACATTAAGGCGCGTTCGTACAACCATTGTTGATGTGGAAAAGCAACGAGTATTACACAACCTGAGTGTGTGTATTTGTAGCCTTAGGTATTCAGCATGCAGTGCGCATGCGCTATATTGTTGTCTGTGGCCTGCCCGGCTGTACTGTATTTTTCCACATTATCTCATGAACGGCACGATTTAAAAAAAAAGTTATTGGACATAAATTGTGTGTTTTGATTTTCTCTACGACTTATGTGTGAAACATTGCTTCTCATTCTAAGAAGAACTGAACGATATATGATAAAAATGTATATTTGTCTACATGTAAAGTACCCGTTATTCATGTAAGATTTTAATGAAACTTGAACTTTATCGGCGGATTTTCGAAAAATACTCAAATATAAGGTGTCATGAAAATCCTATCTTTGAGAGCCGAATTTTACATGCGGGCAGACAGAAATGAAGAAGCAAACACTGTTCGCAATTATTTGAACGCACCAAAAACAGTATAAATACACAAAAACAATATACTAAACAAACAAAACCAAAACGATCATTCAGGAAAACAATGTAAAAGAAGTACTAGGGAAAACAGTGCAAATAAGAGTAATAATAATAGTAATAATAATAATAATAATTTCGCCATTACTCTTTTGCATTGCACTTATTCCATTAACAAACGAGTTGAACAGAGCTGATTGTGGGTATCAAGTACATGGAACTGAGAGGAAAATAAGTCACCTATTGTATATGGATGAC
>Ga0131853_10019518_pt1 | contig 12336 bp, 3 predicted proteins | sample TergutLab28metaG_FD_92764 | JGI IMG/M metagenome (GOLD analysis project Ga0131853, IMG submission 92764) | Labiotermes labralis P1 segment gut microbial communities from Petit-Saut dam, French Guiana - Lab288 P1 (version 2) (version 2) | ecosystem: Host-associated > Arthropoda: Insects >...
ACAACCTGATGATGGCCAATACACGCCGAAACATGTAGTTGTTTCCATCACAGTCATTAAATACACCTCAGTGATTAAGTTGTGTTTGACTACATACCTTTTCCTAGTTTCACACACACAACGGGGATGACACACTTCCCAGATATCCTTATCAAATAGGAAAAACAGACGTACCCAAACATCAGCCATAATACGACATCGGATCTCACAGTTGAATATCCGGTGATATCCACAATTAACATAAATTATTGCTTCTTTTTTCCTTTTAAATTCTCTTATTAATTTTTGTCACACGAAAGGTCAAGACACTCAAAGCTGTTCCGAGTCAAATTGTGTTTTGTTATTGTGTGCGTTTTCAATTAACGGAACTCAGAATTGCGAGTATCAATGTGGGAGTGTCACGAAAACGTGAAAGTTAATACGAAGACTTCATAATCGAAATGTTTGCAAACCAGCTTTATATACGACAATATTGAGTCGGGATATCCCAGTCGGTACGGTGAATAGACTGCGAAATAGAAGTCCGCGGCATCGCTCTTCGACTTCCGGTATATTTTTCTCTTCTCCAAAGCGTACAGACCGAATTCAGAACCCACTCGGCCTCATATTGAATAGGTACCCAGGCTTTTTCTTTGGGGGTAAATCTGCCAGGGCGTGAAGCTGGCCCTAACTACCATCGAGTTTAGAGGAAGGAATGAATAGAGCAGTATTTCCGCTTGCCTGTATACCGTCGTGGTCAACACAGACACAACTCTGCCTTTTATATAATCGAATGTAACTAGCACGGGTGTTTACTACGCAGACTGCAAGATGATAACATCAGGGATTTAATGACTGTGGGCAGATATTATTGGCATGTTCAGAACACTGTTCAAGAATATTGATCGTGTGAGTAATAAATGTATCCTCCAGTTTTCAATAGGGTCATACAGTGTATGGAAAAACATTTCAGGACATGCTTCTAGACTGCAGGTAGCTCCAAATGTATAGACTTCTCGTCCAACACAACGGCTCATTTATTACAATACAGCTACATGTTTCGGTCCACTTGGAGGGCCATCAGCAGGCTGCCAACAACAACTTTTAAAAAAGGCCAACATTTTAAACAATTTACACTTCCTTCTGTGAGATCTCCTATATTATACCTAAACGTTTAGATGTCGTATTTTGTCGTGCCATCTATTGGCTGATTTGTGTACATGAAAACGTCTATGCTAAAAATTATTATTTAAAAAAATCTATTTTGGACAAGGTTTGCTGCTTTTAACAAGTAGTGTTTTGTTGATTTAAAGGCAGCTACTTTGAATATTTGGGGACCGCGGTAGCACAGTGGTTAAGGTGCTGTGCTACAACTTGGAAGGTCGCTGGTTCGATTCCAGATGGTGTCATGGAATTTTTCATTGACATAATCCTTCCGATCGTATTATGACCCTGGGGTTGACTCAGCCTCTAACAGAAATGAGTACCAGGAAAATTTCCTGGGGGTAAAGGCGGCCGGTGCGTAAGGCTGACAACCTACCACCATCCTGTGCTGTTGTCACGAAATCTGGGAACCTTAACTTCCTGGAACCCTTTGGGCCACTCCAGGTCTGTAATGGGACTGCTTTACCTTTACCTTTACTTTGAATATTTACTGTAAAACTAACTAATTAACTGTACCAAGTAAGAAGGTGTTTATGAAAACAGATCAAAAATATGTACATCTTCCGTGAAGTTCGCAAACCGTGGCCCTGTAGGGCAACAAATTACTAATTATGGACATGTTCAGTTGACAGTTCTGACCAGAAATATTCTCAATAATATGATGTTAGAATACTGGCGAAGTCATTTCGTACTTAGTATGTTTTATCAACTTCTGTTGCAAGGAGCACACACCGGTGTTATAATAATTAGTGTTATTTTATTCTTTTTTAACTGGCTTTGAGGACCGACCGTATTTGGCTGTGATGTAATGTGCAGCAGCAAAATGTAATCCGTAATAAAGTATTTAAACATTTTAGTAGAATTAACCCTATTTCAAACAGCATATAAGGGTTTGTGCATATATATATATATATATATATATATATATGGAAAGGAATCGTGATGAATGATGGATTTTAAAGGACTTGGAAGAAAGCGGTCGTAGCCTATTCGAAATATTATCACTCATTTTCCTGAAGACTCTAAGAAGAATACGAAACTCTGCCTCATCTAGGAAAGATTCAAACCAGACACTTCCCGACTTCAAATTTCGAGCCATACCGCAGCCCCCAATATTCTCGTAAGGGATGCTAAATTCCAGTCGCAAAACATAACGTGAGAGGGTTAATTTATTGCCTGCAATGTAACGGGCACCATGTTTTAATGTGAACAACTACGCCAAACACCACAAACAAGACTGTGTCTGTCACTCGGCGTTAGGATAAAATTTAAAATTGACCAAAAGGCATATCTATATCTACACTAAATACCATGCAGCAGAGACCTTGAGAATCTGGTGGTCATCCCACTAGTATTAATCAAAACGCACTTTTATATCATATTAAATTAAGACGAACTTTGACATTATCTTCTAGCCTTATCCTACTTCTTCCCAGTCTTCTTCCTTCAGTTTTTCCATCTTCTAGCCTTCTCCTACTTCTTCCCAGTCTTCTTCCATCAGTTTTTCCATCATCCAGCCTTCCCCCATTTCTTCCCAGTCTTCTTCCTTCAGTTTTTCCATCTTCTAACCTTCTCCTACTTCTTCCCAGTCTTCTTCCATCAGTTTTTCCATCATCCAGCCTTCCCCCACTTTTCCCAGTCTTCTTCCTTCAGTTTTTCCATCTTCTAGCCTTCTCCTACTTCTTCCCAGTCTTCTTCCATCAGTTTTTCCATCTTCCAGCCTTCCCCACTTCTTCCCAGTCTTCTTCCTTCAGTTTTTCCATCTTCTAACCTTCTCCTACTTCTTCCCAGTCTTCTTCCATTCGTTTTTCCATCTTCCAGTCTTCCCCCACTTCTTCCCAGTCTTCTTCCTTCAGTTTTTCCATCTTCTAGCCTTCTCCTACTTCTTCCCAGTCTTCTTCCATCAGTTTTTCCATCTTCCAGCCTTCCCCCACTTCTTCCCAGTCTTCTTCCTTCAGTTTTTCCATCTTCCAGCCTTCCCCCACTTCTTCCCAGTCTTCTTCCTTCAGTTTTTCCATCTTCCAGCCTTCCCCCACTTCTTCCCAGTCTTCTTCCTTCAGTTTTTCCATCTTCTAGCCTTCTCCTACTTCTTCCCAGTCTTCTTCCATCCGTTTTTCCATCTTCCAGCCTTCCCCCACTTCTTCCCAGTCTTCTTCCTTCAGTTTTTCCATCTTCTAGCCTTCTCCTACTTATTCCCATTCTTCTTCCATCAGTTTTTCCTACTGACATTTGTAACCAATTCTTTCCTCTATCACACGCGTACCGCAAACCTCGCTTAGTCGTCACAAGAAATATTGACAATACGGAGAGGTATTAAAGAAAATTAGCAAATATTCTTAGATAGAAACGTGACTTTTTCTTGTATCAATAAATAAACACAATTAGCCATGTAAATGAAGACTAAAAACTCCCTTTATTAAAGCCACTGTAACAGTTCTGCACATTCAGCAAATCTAGAAGAAAAATAAGAACTCGTGGAATGGGGGCAAGTAGCAAAATTTTCAAAACTTTTGCTAATCTGATAATATTATACGAAAATGGATCGTTTATGTTTCGGTTTGCGATGCAAAAAAAAAACCCCCCAACAGCATAAACACATTTCGAGTCATGACAGCCGAAGCATTGATCACTTGCAATCTATTTTTAGAAGTTTAATAGAAAGTTTCGAGTCTCTTCCGACAGGTTTCAGATGTCATCGCAACTGTCAATTTGTACCATTCGTCTACAAACCCGCGCCGTAAAAACTATAATATTTAAACTCATTAAATCCTCAAAATAATACTCCTAGAATTAATTTTTTTTCCTGAATAGAGAGAGATTTTTGTTATGAAGGTCTAATATGCCTGTCGCCAGTGTCAGGTAACAGCGGTCTTGCTAACCTTGAAGTAATCAGATCTGATGACACTTCAAATGTGCCAAAAAATCATATAAATGTCGATAACAGCGTCACTCCTGGGGCAGTGCACTGCCTTCAGTTGACCGCGAGGATCTACTGTGGGGCAGAATGCAGTTGGCGTATTCGCTTCCTTGCTGAACGCCCATTAAATCGCTAAATCCTTCCTTTCGCCCATGAGACACGAGTTACGAGATGAGTATTCGTTTAAGAATTCATTTTAAATGTAAATTCTGGGAAAGTTAGGAACAACTGAACAATAATTTAAATTTAGGTGGAGGTTGGGCAAAAGTAATGAAAACTTGACTTATTTGTAAGCGTATCTATTCGCGCCTGGAGCGTAAGTCTTTGAATACTCATGAGAAAAAAATATATTTCGGCTAAAGTTCTAGAGAAAAGAACGAAACACATATTTGTGTCCAATATATTTTGCGGTAGGTCATATTGTTTTCGAGCTGAAAGTAAAAGCAGTAATGGTAATGTGTGTACATTTCAGGGTTTATAAATGGAAAATTTCAAGATCAGTTCGGAATTTACGGCAAAATTTTTAATACTAGAGGAGAAAACAAACAACCTTATTTTCTTTCATGCTTACTGTTACTTAGGAAAGACACATCTTTTTCCTTTTAGTATAATTCCCAGTCAAATTACGATATTGAAGCACGCAGTAAATATGGGACAGAAGGCTCGCCCATTGTAAATTTTCTTCATTAGCACTGAAAAGAGAATCGCTTCGGACATAAAAGCAAATGTAAAATCTACAATTCGAATTAAAATTACGCAACTTGCTTTCTTGAAAGTAAATCATGGAATATTTTCCTTGGAACTCTAAAAAAATGTAACCATTATTTCAATCATGTGAAAACTGTAACAAAGTATTGCAGTATTAATGTCTTGAATGAATCGCTGATTCACCAGAAACAAAAATACTGGCTGGACATTTCAAAAGAAATATAAAATCCAACTAAAGGATGAGTTTGACGAAAGGGTTCTGAGAACAGGGATTTGTGGAGAAACCTGGAAAAAGAGCAACTTCAAAGACGTAACAATAGACGTAAGTATAATATTAAAAGAGATCTTCATAAAATACTATGGGAGCGTTGACTGGATTTGTCTGGCTCAGGAAGGAACGGGTGGTGCGCTCTTGTGAAGGCGGAGGTAAACTTTCCAATCACACAAAATGCGGTGAGTTTCTTCACTAGCCGAAGAAGCATTAGATTTTTAAGGACTCTGCTCCATCTAGTTAGTCAATTTGTTAGTTCGTTAAGATATGTATATATACTATATATATTTAAATGTTTAAATAGTAAAGTGTTTATGAGAATAAATAATTAGTTATTCTAAAGAATCGACTCTGGGTTGTTACGCCATATCGAATGGTCCTCGGTTACCTTGTCTAGAAGGAAGGGTGTGTGCCTCCATATACATGGTAAAGGTGTACAAGAACTGCATGGTGTAATAAGTTAGGAGACCTTACTCAATTAATACACCAACTAATGCACTTGTATAAAAGTTACACATTAAAATACTAAAACTGCTCCGACATGTTTCGGTCCTAAGACCATCATCAGGGAGCTATATTTTCCTTGCTAAAGTCACACAAAACTTCGTTGTACTAATAGGGTGTTGTGGCAGCATGCTGCCACAACACCCTATTAGTACATTGAAGTTAATCAGTGACTATTTTTAATGTGACTTTAGCAAGGAAAATAGAACTCCCTGATGATGGTCTTAGGATCGAAACATGTCGGAACAGTTTTAGTATTTTAATGTGTAACTTTTATACAAGTGTATTAGTTGGTGTGTTAATTGAGTAACTCTACAACATGCACGGTGTAACAATGAAAATAAAAAAAAACTAGAAGACCTTATTGTACAACAAAGCGGATGTGAGAGCCACAGGTCTCAAATAGGAACTTTCTTTTAAATTTCCACTTGGAAGTACCCAATCAAAACAGCCTGTACGTGAGATATTTCAATTCCATCCCTTTTATTGCTTGTTATATAGGAATAATGACTCCTTCCTTTACTACCATTAAACAAGGCTTATGGAACGTTGCATTAGAACCACTAAGTATCGACCTCATCTTGAACGAAGTACTCAAAAATTTGGAGTGAATAAAGAATAAAATTTATTTCCTGCATTATGATCCACCCTATAACAGGGTGGAAGCTTTGTCCGACGAACATGATACTGTCACGTCTGCATACTAATGCAAAAGTAAAGCAGCGCCTTAGAAAGCATTCTAGATTGGCTGAGAAGTGGAAGGACAGTCGGACGGAAATGCAGGCTAAGTAATGGGATGGTACCGGTACCCACTTCCTTTCGACCAACATAGCCTAAGGCTCGTATTGGTTAGCTTTGTTCAATCCTGCCAAGTTTACATACATTACTGGTATACGATCATGTACGATACTTAACATTTAGTAACAAAACAAAACATTGCTCTCATGTTCGAAAAACTAAAAATTTTGTTCAGACACCTAGAAAAGCTGTGGAATTTCAGTACCCAGGACACAAAACTCATTTTTTCGTTGCTTAGCAGTACCAAGAATGAGCGACCGCTACACATTAATACTGCGTTCTCACTGAGGTAGAATATTGTACCTGCTTTTGTCCGCTGTGTCACATACGATGAGGCAGAAGAAGCAGTTGATCAACCAGCATACAATACATAGACGTCAGAACCCCGATACATGGTATTAGTACTTGGATTTGATCTACGAATAAAGAAATAACAAATAAATCATCCATGAGATAAGAAACCCAGACGAAGATCAGGAATGCGGATAGTATGATAGTGCGATAAATAGAGTGTCTTAACAGAAGGCTTTTAGTGATTTTACACAAATACTGCAGGTTACAAGATAATACATGAAAATACTGGTTATGTGACGTGTAAATGTTAAAATATTCGCAATTATGGTTTTCTTTTTTAAGTTATTCACGAATTTCAAAATCCAAAGAAATTGACAGAAAAGAAGCTCCAAGTATGTTACTCTCATCCGAAGCTGTCTGACATGTAACAAGTTACTTCAGCTCGATTTATTTCGATTCTTTACCATTTTACATGGCACAACACAAGATACTCGTCTTTTATTAAGTCTAAACTGCGAACTGTATGAATTTGTCTGGCTGGACCTCAGTCCTTTACTGAAACTAGCTATACAGGCTTATAAAAAGGCCAACACGATGCACAATTTCTCAACTACATTATAGTAAAAACTCTACATGTTTCGGACAGACTTACTGTGCATCATCAGGAGTCTTAATACTGTATACACAGCAACTGGTATTTGTCATGGTAGTTATATTGACTGTCTGCTGGAGAGGTCAGGATGGAATTGCTATGAATACAGTATTAACCTTTTGGGGCCGGAATTATTTTTTTAAATTTTATCACACCCTGTATATAAAATGTGAATAATACAGGAACCAAACAAGTTAGGAATATGAAACAAACTGCGTTTTGAAGAGAAAAAAACGGAGAGTATACAACATGTTTAAAATATTCGGTACCTACATTTGTTGAATAAGTATATAAAATGCATCTTTGGAGGTTAGCTGTGCGGTACGTCAACTATAGCTGACGTTTGGCGTCTAAAGGTTAAGACCCCCTGATGATGGACAGTGGATCTGTCCGAAACATGTAGAGCTCTTTACCAAAATAAAGTTGAGAAATATTGCAACTTGTTGGCTTTTATTTTAAGAATATATCACGATGAACGGTCTTCTGAATGTCAAATTAGCTAACAGGCTCAAATGTCTTCCATGCGTCTGATATTGCTGGCTTTTAAATTGAAGATAAAAACTCTACAAATGTGGAATGCATTTCTAAACATGTGCAGAAGTATTGGTTTGATGAGTGGAACGGTAGAGTACAGTACAACTAATTTGTTGGAAGAGACTTATCTAAGTTCCCACAATTAAAAAACAGGACTAATACAGGTATTACTCTAAGACTACAGACATATTTTCAGTAAAATATGACTTTATGTAACTATATAAAAACCAATTAAAACTGCATGAATCTTGAGGTGCTAACGCCGAGGTACGTGAGGAATTCGTTAGTATGTTATATGATGCTGCGGCATTCGCTAAGATTTATCTTGTGAAGCAAAGTCGTATACCAGAAGGGTGGAGTCCTGAAGTGATATAGTTGTACAGTTTAAATCGTAACATAAAATGCATGTGTGTAATGTGCCCTTCAGAATGAACAAACAAATGGGAATGAAATTACCAAAATTAGTTGATACTGTATTTGAAATTTCACGTATTGTTCAATGAAAATCAGACTTCAAGTATTATGCCTTTCTTAGTACAAACATCACTTTGAAATTTAGCATCGTCTTTCTGCTGCAGCAACCACAAAGAATGAAGTGAAAATGCGTTACACATGAACCAAAACACGTAGGATTCTTAGGAGCTGAAGGTTACAATACCTATAAAAAAAACCCTAAGAAGACAATAGGTGTGGGTATCAGTCAATAAAACAACAATATCTAAAGAGATGTTTAATAAAGGATGAAGTAAACTACATGTTTCGGCCTAATGTGGCCATCATCAGGTTTTCATCCGAAAACCTGAAAACCTGATGATGGCTACATTAGGCCGAAACATGTAGTTTACTTCATCCTTTATTAAACATCTTTTTTAGATATTGTTGTGTTATTGACTGACACCCACACCTATTGTTTATATACACACAACGGGGATGGCTCATTTTAGACCTAAAAAGACATTCTGAATGTAAAATTCTGTTTGATATATGCAGTAAAATAACAGTGACTACTCTCCAGGTATCTGATGTTTTAAAGCATAAGTATTTAATTTAACGATGGCAATGCGTCGATGCCGGAACAGGTCAAACGACCTAATCCATGGAGGAAGATGATGATGATGATGATGATGAGCTATGTCATTTTAACAACAGGATATCAATAGATAATTTAACTTCTTGTTTTCCTTCCTGAAAACTCTTCTTTTCTGTAATTGTTCCTTTAACCTTTTGACGCCTAATGTCAACTATAGTTGACGTACCGCACCGCTAACCTCTAAAGTTGCATTTTATATATTTATTCAACAAATATAGGTACTGAATATTTTAAACATGGCATACACTCTCCGTTTTTTTTCTCTCTTCAAAATGCAGTTTGTTTCATAATTCTAACGTATTTGGTTCCTGTATTATGCACATTTTATATACAGGGTGTGCTAAAATAAAAAAAATAATTCCGGCGCCGAAAGGCTAATCAGCTGTATTCTCTTCCTATTAATCTCGGAGAATGTTAAAAGCAACCTATATTTTAAAACACCTTATTGTACATTAACTAACCTATTTATTGGCAAACCCATGGAGGCACAACTCCTAAGAAGCAAAACATATTCACCGGTACATGAAATTTCCTTTCTTCACAAAACCATAACTTTTTTTTATTCCAATCACAGTGGACTGCCATCGACTCTATTCGCAGGCTGATACATATTGCCTACTTTCTCACACCCAGTTTCTTGATATCCCATGCTATTAAAATATCGTCCGGACCTAGGACTTCAAAATAGTACATTTTCTTCAGGGTTTCCGGGAAAAAAATGTGCATGCATTTCACTTTTATTCAATGTTCCATTTAAATAATATAAAAACGTATTTGCCTGCATGCAACAAACAATTGTGACGCCGAATGACAAACATACAAGTGACAATCCAGACTCTGGCCATTGCAGGCCTACTAATATAACTAATTGATGTGCAACCACAACAGTGTCTATAATGCAGAGCCGGTACATCTTCCCGGCATAACAGCGATTGATCACGTAAAGTTTTTCAAAGCTCATTAATTGTTACTTAACTTGTCGCTTAGAGAGACAAACGAACAGACAGATGGGCAAATGCATCAGGAACTGCATCTGTCGATCTCTCTGCCACTCCATTTCAGTGATTAGACAACTAGCGTAATAATTTAGCATCGCTGGCAAAACTACACAAATTCAATTATAGTGATATCGAGAACAACTATGGATATATTCAGGAACTTTTCTGTACATACCCTAATGGACGGATAGAGGTTTATATGAAATAATTTTCATTTCAAAGAGACGAATGCATCCAAAATTAATTGCACTTTGGTAACTTGTTACAAGTATCTTAAATTTGTTTCTAGCACTCCACAAAATAGTAAAATAATTGGAAGACAAAAGAATTATAGAATAAATGAATAAAAGTATAAATCCCCTCGCAAAATGCCATGCAGGGACAAAGACAACTCAGTGTTACTCTACTCATTCTTAACCTCCACGCCAGGAAGAGGATAGGCAGTTGACACACCATAACCTGGCCGCGTTATACCGGGAAAGACCCGCGATACAAGAGAATAGCTGGGCCACAGGAAATCTCTGGAACGGTGTGGAAAAAGGAAAATCTCTTGTCCCAATTGGGATTCAATCCCTGAAGCTTCCAGAAGGAAGTCGCTATACCGACTAAACTATCCCGTCCGCCGGGAATGAATGAGTTAATTAATTAATAAATTAAACAATGAATAAATGAATGATTAAGTGAAAGAGCCCAGGGTAGGCGTCCCAGTCTAGGTTTTTTTTAAAAAATATATGAATATGCTGGAGAGCATATTTCATGGTTTGTTGGCGGTCTCTTCTTCTATAAAATGCGTGGAGATAATTTTCCAGATCAACAAGTTTCAGCTTCCAAAAGACTCTGATACACGGAGAAAATTGTGAAATTGTCGTGTACTGTGATACACCTACTGAAACTTATGTGATCAGATGTGAAGAGTTTATATTTCGACCGAGATGTACAGACACCTGCAGGTGTTTTCCATTCTGACTTAAAGACAAGTTGTTACAGGTGTTAGAAGACCTGCAAAAAAATGAGCATTTATAGAATATTCTTATTTACCTACGGCGCAAGAAAACTAAATTGTTAGGCTCAATCGCAAGTGACAAAATGCCTCATCCTACGTCTGTCTGCCCATCCTCAGTACATTAGAACAGAATACGGTTCTCCCTGGACAGATCTTTGTGAAATTTTACATTTGGAATTCTTACAACAATTCGTCAAGACTTTCCATTTTTAAAGGCAAAATAACAGAAATTAACACGTAGATTTACGCACATTTTAATGTGTGGCCGTTACTGGTTTTCATAAATAAGACACACCGTCTTCTCAATGATGTTCGAGCTGAGGCCGAAGAAAGAGCTTCTGTAACAGAGAGTGACAATGGTCATAGCACGGTACGAGCTAAGACTGTAAAAAGAACTGAACACCCCTTATGATCGATTGCAAACGCCGAGCTACTGAAGTTTAAGTGCTCTGTATTTTAAATCTCACCGTTTGCCACATATCGACAATGATCGATAGTAAATATTTTGTCAATAGACGTAGAAATAATGCAGTATGTGTTAAATCACTCTTATTTTTGCTGGAGAGCATTCATGAATTTAAAAATCTAGGAGGAATAACAGAGGGAAGAAACCTGAAATATTAGTCTTGTCTATAATTTCCGAAAGGTCACTAGTCACCTTTTGGCCGAACTCAGATGTTAACGAACAAAATGACGTCTCACTGATGTTCTGTTCGGTTGGTAAGAAGCTTTTATTTGCCTGTCTCATGATCTAAGATTCTTGCTTAGTCGACTGCTGCGTGCATCATATGAAGTTTATCTTTGACAGGAATAATATTAATAATAATAATAATCACAAACTTTACTGTCATCTACTGCCAAAACGTTGTTAATTCCAGCGAAGGAATTATACTTGAATTACTGCCTTCAACTTACTGCGTCCAACAGAACACTTACGAAGCTGATAGTTAGTTAGATAACCAGGACGTTCTCTCTCTGGTATGCGAATCGAAAAAGGTTTTTGTTTTCCGAAAATCGTAATAGTGCCCCCGTTCTTATCCACAATAATCCAGTCGCTATCATCAGACTATTTATTTCATTCACTCTATAATTATGCTCCCATACACGCCTAAGTTTCATTTCAGATCTTTAGACTATTATTTTTATGCAATTCTTAACCCATATATATACACCAGCTACGTGCACGATTCCTCAAACGTTTCTTGTTATGCTCTTCGCACAGTTGCCTACTTTACACTACGAGTTATGAAGTTTCACACAACGCACTTTTCTCCAACTTTCTCTTACAGTCTCACTCGTGGAAAGAGGTACGCACAAAATGATGGGGGGGGGGGGGGGGGTTGGGTTTCCCCCCCTGCGGGACCCAAAAAAAAAAATTAAAAAAAAAAGATTTTTTTGTAAAGGGGAGAAAACAAAACTTTTTA
>Ga0131853_10019519_pt1 | contig 12336 bp, 9 predicted proteins | sample TergutLab28metaG_FD_92764 | JGI IMG/M metagenome (GOLD analysis project Ga0131853, IMG submission 92764) | Labiotermes labralis P1 segment gut microbial communities from Petit-Saut dam, French Guiana - Lab288 P1 (version 2) (version 2) | ecosystem: Host-associated > Arthropoda: Insects >...
TTCCTTGAATCAAGTACTAAGCTACAGGTTGCTTCCACTTTTTATGGAGACCACGAAGCATGAAGACCAAGGCATGATTTACAACATGGCTTTTCCTGCCGTGTCACTAGAAGATGGGACCAATAGGTTGTCCCGAAACATCGGTAATTACCACTATTCACTGCTTAATAGCCTAGAAGAGCCTAGTTCTCAAAAATAATGGATGCTTTATATGAACACCAATACACAATTTTCATCTCGCTCAGTTGTTTTTAGAATGAGAAATGTTTCAGGAAAAAATTTATAGAGAATATCAAAACACACTTTTATGTACAATAGCTTTTTTTTCGAAAAAGTGTCGTTTATGGGATAATTTGGAAAAATATTGCAGCGCTGGACAGGCCACAGATGACAATATGGCGCATGCTTATTTCACGCTGGGTAACTAAGGCTACAGACGCACACTCTCGGAATATGGAATATTTTTTGCTTTTCTGCTGCAGCAATGGTTGCACGAACGCGTCTCAAAGTTACGTTATACATACATTGCCTGCCTTGTTTTTATTACGGTTGACCGCTTTCCTGCTTTATGGAACGAGACGACCCCTCGATAATTCAATACAGGAGTGTCCAACATGTTTGGCAAAGCGCCACATCCGCTACTGTGGGCTGTGACAAAGCCAAAATAAGTCTCATACCTAACCTCCTCAGTTGCTGTGCAATCATTGCAGTACACGCATAATATAAAAATTTGGTCGCAGGCTGCAAAACACAATCTGGCAAGCCGCGGGTTGGACGCCCATTATTTAATGTATTTTATGTCTCCTATAGTTGTTAGTATTTTATTAGAAATAAGCTTGAATGTTCTAGATGCTGTCTTAGGTCATTTTATATTTTTGTTATTTGTATTTCTCTAGTTCCTGGAAATAAATGGGCGTTTTACACTAAAAATGGGTTCCAGGGCTCAGGACTGCTGTGTTTGTTTGTTGTATCGGTTCCAATTAAAATACCAACATCGAGATTCTACTGCATGATCTTTCAGTGGTGTGCATTTTGATCATGTACACCTACACCATGATTTTTGGACTTAAAAATACCTTAAGTTTTTACTTCTGATTTAATAGATTAAGTAAGATACGTTTCAAGTTTTCGGGTTTTTACACCATGCACTACTTTGAATTCGTTCCGACGTTTCGACAGTAAATATTGCCTCCATCTTCAAGGTGATTGAGTTTTGTTTGGGAGGAACTTTCTCTAAGAGTGTGGCAGTTCATCTTGCAAAAAGGTGGCCTAAACTGTTTGGTCCGTACATTTTCCAGCAACGTCTGACAGGTGATATTGACGCCAACTTTTTGCAAGATGAACTGCCGCACTCTTAGAGAAAGTTCCTCTCCAAACACGACGACAGATGTATTACCAGCATGACGGAGTGCCGCCTCATTTCAGTCAGGTCGTAAGCCAGTATCTGAATCATAAATTCCCAAATCGATGGAATGGTCGTGGCGGTGCACAGAATTGGACACCACGGTCACCGGATCAGGACCCATTAGATTGCCATGTGTGGGGTTACATGAAAGCTACGGTGTTTGCACACAAAGTGAACACGAGAGAAGAACTACTCCAGCGAATTCTCAGCGCTGCAAGAAGCATCAACAAGGCTGCAGTGCTTCGTAGTGTTACAAGTTCTCTGGTCACACGAGTCAGAACATGCATCCAAGCAGATGGAGGACACTTCGAACAATTTGCTGAGTGTTGAAAGGCGAATCTGTAACTGTACATTTAACAAAATAGCTCAATAAATGCACAATGCGACCTCTTTCCTTTCTGATTTATTTACTGTATTTTATAAAACTCACAACTCCTGAAACGTTGCCAGTTGGACCCATGTGTATATGGCGTTTTGACTCAGAATCAGCTCTAGAATTAAATCCCGAAGTAGTAATCTTAACTCCTGGGACACCCTGCATGAAATTTCAACCTGCTCGGAGCCTCGAATAATGGGACTTGTAGGTAAAGTTTTTTTTCCTGTTCCAACCTCATATTAAACGCACGGTACTGACAATATTCCCACTTAAGATATCCACAGTACGCCATGTTTGATGAGAACATAAAGATACGTACCGAACTCTAAATTTCCGTACTGTTTTTTTCAACGCGTAAAACTTGCTCTCTCACATCAACCTTCACCATCAGCAGAAAAGGGAATAAACGTGGTGTTTGTCATACTGGCCAATAGACAAGTGCGAAACTCGAGTTTCAGAGATTAAAGATAAACGTCTAGAGTATATATTATTTACAAGGTGTAGTATTTAGAAGTAACTACATGTGTCGACTCTTTTCCTTAAGCCATTATCAGGTCTTAAGTCTCTATCGAGAAAACTATAAAATATATGGAATGATATAACATGTAAACATTAAGATTGTTGTGATTTAACGAGATCTCGTTTTGTTGATCAAAGCTTTTATAGATATGATATGGTGCAATGATAATAAGGAAAGCAAAATAATTATAGGTTTTGCATTTTCACGAGTGACGTGAATGTCCTTTGGAAAAGCATGGTGAACTTGGTTTAAGGAGTTTAAATTTTGAAAAGGAGAGCTCATGGCCTATTGAAAAGTACTATCCATGCATAAGGTGGTAAATATTGAGTAAAATCTCAGCCAACTCTTTCAGGAGAGTTCGTACTATGGAAGAATTTGAACTGTATTATGCAAGACTCGAAACTTGTACCTACACTTATCTGCTCGATAGGTTATCTGGAAAGCAGAGGCACAAAATCAGTCCTGGTTCTTTTATGATAGCTATAATATCTGGGGATTTAACTCGAGTTACTGAACACAACCACGTACTGTACAATATCAGTCAGGCAGCCGCTTATCCTAACAAATACACGTCAAGGGCTACTCGATTTGGTTTTGTTTCCCTAAAATTCTTATCAAATTTTTATAATACGTAGAATTATATTTAAAATCGTATTTATACAGAGTTCCATGTTCTGTTGAGGTTGGTCATTTATTGTCGCGAATGCATGAAGGACAAAGTTAATCTGGTATTCAGGAAATTCTAAGTTTGGAAGATTGTGATATCGAACCATTTGCATTTTAAATACAGTCAATGAGAAGAGATCCCTTTTTAGATAGCAGACCTATATTCCTGTCACGAGCCTGTTTTCTAGAATCTAGATAATGGTAACGTACCAGTTTCGACCGTCCATTTCGCAAATTAATAACCTATACCAGGGGTCGGCAATCCTTTGGTTCTTATGGGCCGCATTCGACAGTCAACTTCATAAGGCGGATCGTTTATGTTAGATAAAAGAATAACAAGGCAAATAGGAGCTTTCTAAGAAAGAAATGAGAGATGAAGTAGCAACACACTCGTATTTTACAGACGTATGAAGTTATATTCTTATATATTTATACAATATATACTTATTATATGTGGGCCGGGTAGCTCAGTCGGTATAGCGACTGACTACGGGCTGGAGGGTCCGGGATCGAATCCCGGTGGGGACGAGATTTTACGCCCGTCCAGACCGGCCCTGGGGCCCAGCCAGCCTCCTGTACAATGGGTACCGGGCCTTTCCCGGGGGTAAAGTGCGGCCGGGGCGTGCTGCTCACCACTTACCCCCTTCTAGTGCCGCGGTCATGGAAGAGTAGAGCTACACCTCTACCCACCCTCTGGGCCACACCGGGCCTGTAACGGGATCCCTTTACCTTGCATGTGTATCATACAAAAATGTTCTCCCTATTTCTGTGAACAGAAACACTTACAAATTCGTCGTAATCTTCAGTGGGATTTCTTACGTTTGGTATCACTGGCTAACTTGTCAACGTCTGCTTTGAAACTTGCGAGAAATGTGTAACACAGCACAAAAGTGTTCAACCGAACACCGAGATCAAAGTTTACTTTTCGGAAGTTCATAAACAACGTTTGTTTGTATGTGTAAATACTGCCAGATGCTGTTAGCATATTCCATCCATCCATATATGGCGCTACAGCCCCTTCTGGGCCTTGGCCTCCCTCATAAGACGCCTCCATTCATCCCTATTTTCAGCTCTTCTCCTCCATCCTCTTATACCCAGCAGTTGTAAAAAAATCAATTCCCTTTCCTTGCAGCTAAGTCGTCGTCTATTTGTTAAACCCGTCCGAGGCATCTCTGAGGTTTCCTGAACGCAAATACTTTCCGAGGCTGGGTCTTATCCCCACGCCCAACCCCCAAACTGGAGGACCAGGGTGTCCCTTTTTGTCTGGGTCATCACCTTTGACCTCTCTGGCTTGGGTGACCCTGCCAGTAGCTATGCTACTGCCGGCTTAGATTTCAGGATCATTTGGTCACACAAGCCCCACCACTACGTCAAAGTAGGGACACCTTCGGGGGGTTAGCATATTCCATGCGAACGTTTTAAGACCTTTGTAATTTTCAGATAAGCTCCCACCAACAAACCCGCTGCATATGTCCCTTGGTGAAAACATCTTTGAGACTACTATCATTTTGTAATTAAATTATACGTATAAGTTTTCAACTGCAGTGGTATCTAATCAACGCAGAAGGCACAAGAATTTGGGGCACTCGGATTTCATTGGTTTTCTAGTGCCAGCTTCGAAACTTTGAAGGAAATTCCATTGAATGACGTAAAAGAAAATGTTTTGCAGCTTCTGTCAGTCAGCCGGTGAGGAGAATGATCCGAAAGTAGGTTTTCGAGACGGGGAATAAGAGATTCACTGTTATATTTGTCAAGAATGCTCAGTTTCCATTCACAGGCTTTGAAATCAGGAAATGTGCCACACAATCGTTTACTTTTTCCTTGAAATTTCATACTGAGTTCATTAAAATAAGTTACCAAGTCCACAATAAATACGACAGTAATGACGTATTTATTATCAGGTAACTTTGGTGAAATTTTGCTCTTTTTTTACCTCGAAAATACGTCTTCCACTTACAAAATTGAAAATCGACGTAACATTTCACGTTTTTGCAAGTACCTCACTATCAAATATCGAAAGAACCTCAAATTCTGATTCGACTTCTTCCAGAAAATGTTGAAACTGGCGGTAGCTGGGACAGTTACGACTGAAATAATCAATTGTTAAAACCACAGTGTCCACAATTTCTTGACCACAGTGTCCACAATTTCTTGACCACAATGTCCACAATTTCTTGATCTCCAATGAGCAGGAATTTGCAACACAGTGCCTCCCGATAAAAATACAGTAAGACACCGTTGGATAGTCAAAGCTCATGTCCGTAAATGTCCTTGGAGGATCATCCTACTGTGACTGTCTGACAGTCATACACATTTCTGCCAAAATAGGTTGTCACGTTTGTCAATTTTTTTTTCAAACTCCAAAGAAGGAAGTGTTTTCTTTACTTCAGTAACAACTCTTTGGCAAAGGCAGTGCTATTCAAGCTGCATAAATTAGCAAGTTGTTGCTATAATGCTACAATAAATATCATCTACTGCACAGTGTCTCTGACGTTATTACTTCCATCCACTGCGAATAAATAATACACGTAATAAAATGACTCTGTACGGAATTTAAGTAGGTCACATAAATTCGTCCCCATTTTGGACAGAGATGGTCACTATTCACTATTTCATAATCTTGACACAACTCTTCAGCTACAGCTAACAAACAACGATTCATAAATTGTATACAAATAGCGTTACGTCTTTTACAAGTGACAATATATTGCATAAGGCTACGATAGCTCATTCGTTTTTATTATTATTCCCTTCCCCCCCACACACACTTTTCATTTCAGAGGAAAACGTTTCACCTTGTGACGGTCGTCCGAGAGCCGCAGGCGGCCTGCGGTACGCGGGTTCCCAAAATCTGCCGTGGACTCTAACGGTAATAGTGTGTAAATTACACTACAGCCTGACACATCCGTCTTCAAGATACGAATTCTAGGCTCCCTCCCATTTCTAAAACGTTTCTACATTTCTTCTTTCCTCTTCCTTTCTTACTGTCTTTCAGTTTTCTTCATTTCTTCCTCTATTGTTTCTTTCTTTTTTCATTAATTTTATTTTCCTGTCTCTCGCATACTAAATATCCCTTGTCATTTCAAAGAATAGTGTAAGTAACCCAGAAAAACAAACAATACTACAAATATGCCTCTACGATTAGAGATAATTTTTCCAGATCCAATTTGGTTACTGAAGTTGAGAATTTATTTTAAACAGAAAGTATTCCAGAATAAAACACAAGGCAGTGATCCTAATAAATCTTTAAAAGATCTAATCTACAAGTCTGTATTTCCCACGTCTGTCACTATGTTCCGGCCTAATGTGAAAGACGCGCTACAAAACCGTCGTAAAGACAGAACACACGCAGGGTCTTCCGATGTTACCCAGCTTTATGGTTTCATGTCTAAGAGCTACACGTCATACCAGAAGACAAGGGAACTCTGTCATTATATTGACTCGAATGCACAAAGCAAATCGTCACTTAGCAACTGTTTAACAACAGTTACACTAAGAAACTTAGAGAACATACCATTTTGTTACGACAGCCCCCTTTCTCTTACCAGTGTTAGTATTGCAAGAAGATGTGTTACGACTGTCAGTAGGTGAGTAGGTCTAACTATGTAAATTTCTTAAGATGGATTCTACATTAAACATAATTCTGGGTTGTTTCAAATTCTAATAAGAACATATCAGATATAATTTTACTGTTATTCCATCGTATTTCCATATAGTACCCGACGAAGCTGAGGAATTTGCCGTATCGTGGGAAGAGCTTTTCTATCCCCTGTAGACAAAGGCGTGTGTCCTCTGCTATCAAGTATGAGGTGACTTTGCGTCCACTACGCATTCATCTTTAAGTATGTGGCCGCAATGATTTTAATTCAGCGCTGGAAACGGACAATAATCTTTCGGAGGCGAATTCTCCTAACAAGGTCACAATTAGTTAATTACATAATTACACACAATATAAACTTATTTTCTGGCTAGTCATTCCAAAAAAAAAACAGGAGGGAAAAGTTTAGTCAGTGCCTAGGCTCGCAGTTCTCTCCATCTTGGCGATCTGAATTCGAATTTTAATGTGAGTACATTTCCCAGTGGCAAAAATTCCTTGCTCTGAATGTTTTTGTTATTAGTATGGTTACTGCCTTTGTGGGGAAACCTGAGGGAAAGAGACCACTTGGGAGACGCAGGCGTAGATGGTAGGATAGTATTAAGACGAATCTTCAGGAAGTGGGAAGTGGGGGTATGGACAGGTTGGAGCTGGCTCAGGATAGGGACAGGTGGCGGGTACTTGTTACTGCGGTAATGAACCTCCAGGTTCCACAAAATGCCGGGAATTTCTTGATTTGCTGAAAACCGGTTAGCTTCTCAAGAAAGACTCGCTCCATGCAGTAAGTAAGTAAGTATGGTTACTGCCACAGGCACGATTATTTTTCCTACGATTAGCACAGAACCATGTTACATTCAGGAGTATCACGCCCAACTCAGTGACACGTAACTGCCTGTTGAAGCTTTACGGAAGCAACTGATATATAATCGCTTGTTGGTCAACGGAGCCGTTACCCTGACAGTAACATTCGGCGAGAGAATCCACTAACACCAATAATCAAATGCAAATACACGAAATTGTGTTTTGTATTCAAAATACGGTTTGTGTCAGTCACTGTTTCACAGCCTATATGTCATCTTACAGTCAACCACTAAATTTACGGACTCAAAATTTCAATAGTAGCCTGAGCTAAACCGTTCCTATAACAGCCCTTTACAAACTCGGATTTAACAACGCGTGTTTCTTATTTCCTTCATTCTTCCTTTGTTCCTTTAGGTCTTTTTCCTTATTTCATTCCTTTCTTCCATATTAGTAAAGTGGTTGCATTGAAACTTTGTACGACGCCTTTACGTAACAGCGGCACGCGTATTCGAAGGCATGCTCACACGCGCTCGCGTGTTAATGTACACATTTCAAATCACTTTTGCAGCTCCGGCCCGCAAATGGAACGTATTTTTTATGAAGAAATTAACTAAAAGCCACCAGAACACGCCACGGTTACAGTTTAATGGAAAATGTGACAAGGTTATTGAGCCATACAAAGGTGTAGGATTTCGTCATTAAGGAAAATAAAGAGATTGACTTCACTTGATTGTTTGCACTGCACTATGACAAAGTTGTCAAAGCATATACTAAATAAGCATGAGTCGAGTTTGAATATTCATAAAGTTCAGTATGGCGTTCCGCTGGCATTATTTCAAAATTAATGATTAGTATGACGATTATGAAAAGCAATGCAAAGAGCAGCACCTAATAAGTAACGATGTTGGTGAGAAATACCTTTGTTTTTTCGATGAAAAGAAAATATACGAAAAACATCTTCATCCACATAAATATTGGCACATTATGTGCAGCTAGTTCAGTATTCTGTGGGTTATGTCGTCAATTTAAAAACAGAATTAGAGTGTTTTTTTATGTTTTGTTGACCATGCATCTCGATATAATCATGTCAAGAAAAACCAACTTCATGCACAGATTATTCTTAGTATATTTCGTCAACCTCTACATGTTTCGGGCCTATCTAGTTCTATCATCAGGAGGTACAACCGTACGTATACAACAATTGGTACTTATTATTCTTTTTATATGACTGTCTGTCAGTAATCTAAAAAGAATAATAAGTACCAATTGTTGCATACAAACGGTTGTACCTCCTGATGATAGGCCTAGATAGGCCCGAAACATGTAGAGGTTGACGAAATATACTAAGCCCAGTTGCAATCCAACCAGGACAACAGACAGTCATCTAAAAAGAATAATAAGTACCAGCTGTTGTATACATAAGGTTTTACCTCCTGATGATGAGCTTAGATACGCCCGAAACATGTAGAGTATGACGAAATATACTACGAATAAGTTGTGCATCAAAGTGGTCTTTCTTTACAAAATTTGCGTGATTCATAAATTATGTTTGAGGCTAAATACTGAAGGCAGAGGACGCTTCAACGTAATGTCTATCGCGCGGTACATATTCTCAGCTTTATACACTCCAGACGTACCTCCATGTCCCTCCTTACAAAGTATCCGGATACAAAAAAAAATTCTCAGGTAATATTTATGTACACACATTACACGTGCAAAGGAAATGTAAGTCAAAATACAGTGATAATGGTAATACGTGAGTGTTACGTACAATTTAATGGTATATACTAAAGGTATAGGTCTCATTATGTAAAATGAAATGGCACAATGGCAATGAGCAGTAATTATAACTTTGGGAAGAAGGCGGTAGAAATAAATTTTAAATCACGATAAACCTCATTCAGCACGTGCAGTGTTCCACAAGGTTACATTTCGACCAGCAGTCCGGAGTATTACTGAAACACGCTGCAAGGTACTTTGCAAGAAAACTGCAGGGAAAGGATAAACGACAAAATGTCCACAGGTTGAAGTCTCTTCTGTGAAGTTATGACGACATTAATCATTTTAACTATTTAGATGAGATTTTTTATGGAGACATAAATATGCTTCATCCATACGTTCATGCTCGCAGGATTAATATACGCTTGCATGGCTTTCTAGAAACCTAGAAATTCCCACACAGGGAGTGTTGTGTTTTTATTCGCGTGCATTCTGTGATGGTATACTAATGTAATTTCCACAAAGCGATGTATACCAGATATGTATATGAGCACGTATGTACGTGTCTTTTATATACACCTGGTATCGTGTGATAAAGCAGCCATTAAGTAACTCTAGCATTATTGCATTTGTGTGTTCAAATATTGATCAGTGAGCCGAACGCTTAATGTAACAATCTGTAGCTAGCTGCTATGGAAAGAACTGCAGACGTGATTGCGTCTTGTTACGGGAAGTAACGAATTCGATGAGTGGAAGTGAGTCGATAATGAATAATGTAAGGATAATACATCCAGGTAAGAATTTGAGGATCTTATAAAATAGAACTATGTTGACAAAAGTGGAAGGGGTCATCAAGCTGACTACTAGAAGAGCTTTCGACTTTGTCAAAACGGAGCTAATTTTCGTATAAAGAGCTTCCGAAAAAATTATAAAAATTACTTTTCTGTTGCATATATTTTTATTTCAAAATTGTTATTACTAATCATCATCATAATCATCACCATCATCATTATCATCATCTAACCTTATTTTTTGAAGACTTAACTTCTCCGTGCCTAAGTATAAATTGTACGTATGTTAAACTTCTCCAGTATATCATACAAGTTTTCATGGTTATTGTGTCTAATTGCTAACTTACACGCGTTAGGTTTTATATATATAACATACAGCTAGGGGCAGAAAGATGTCAAAATATTTTACGGTACAAATGTTCAGAAACAAAGCAGGAGTGAGTGGTACAGTAGACATAAGAATACATGCCATAAGAAAGCACAAATGTAAAGAGCTTAAAAATGTCAGAAAATTCTCGTTTTCATTTAGAATTAGATTCAAATTGAAAAACACATTCAGTAAGAGGCCGCCCTAATTGGAGGCTACCTAGAATTAGGATGACAAACTAAGAAACATTACTGAAAATGAATGGGAATATGAATATGATTATGAATGAAAACAAATATGAATTAAATTGAATATGAATGAACTATGAAGTAATATGCACACGTATGAACACAAGTATTTATAACATAAATCAGCATTACGTCATAACCAAGTATAGAGGGAAAGTAGGGGATAATGCCGGTTAAATCCACGTTTTATGCAGCTATTCTCTCAAAATTTAATCACTGTTTTCAATATTCTGTCTCTCCTCCAGATTTCCTAGTTTAATATACCCACTTACTTATTACCTCCAAGGCTTATAAAAATTTTCCTCCCTATCAAAGTGCAAGCTTATTTCGCTCTTCAACATCATCCATGATACCGTAAACAGGGACTCAAGCTACAGTCTTGAGTAAAATCAACATTTTGCGTCACATAATCATTAAATATGTTTCACAAAACTGAATGCCATCTGCAAGAAATTTGTGGGACAGGAGGAAAAATTTTGTGCCTGCGGGCATGTAGCGGAATGGGAAGTAAAATATGAGATTAAAAAAGCCATCCCTATAGAGGCTTGGACAAGCCCTTTAGGTTCCAGGATGTTCAGGCTCCCAGATTTCATGACAATCGGCACAAGAAGGTGGTAAGGTTGTCAGCCCTACGCACCGTCCACCTTTACCCCCAGGAAAAATTTCTGGTACTCATTTCTGCTAGAGGCTGAGTTGACCCCAGTGCCATAGTGCGATCGGAAGGATTATGTCAATGGAATATTCCAGCTACACCATCAGGAATCGAACCCACCCCTTCCGGTTTGTAGCGCAGTCCTCAAAAAATATGAGAGTAAATAGGTATATATATATATATATGTAAATATGAATATTTAAATAATGTGTTCCGCAAGAAGCCGGTGTTCCATGGGAACGGATCCGCATAAAGGAGCCACAATTCAGTAAAACATCATATAAGGCTACTGCACATCATACAAGGCTACTGCACATTATATATATAAGCCTACTGCACATCATATAAGACTACTGCACATTATATATATAAGCCTACTGCACATCATATAAGGCTACTGCACATTATATATATAAGCCTACTGCACATCATACAAGGCTACTGCACATTATATATATAAGCCTACTGCACATCATACAAGGCTACTGCACATTATATATATATATATAAGCCTACTGCACATCATCTAAGGCTACTGCACATTATATATATAAGCCTACTGCACATCATACAAGGCTACTGCACATTATATATATATATATATATATATATATATATATATAAGCCTACTGCAAATCATATAAGGCTACTGCACATTATATATATAAGCCTATTGCACATCATATAAGGCTACTCTTTCCCCCTTATTTGGAACGAAAGTAGGCTAAAGAACGGAAAAATTTATAACATAAGAACTCAGTCATCTCATTACCTTGTTACATCAAACTACAAACAAGAAAGGATAAACCAATAGACGAACAAGTAACGATCTCAGAAAATAAAATTATGATTGGAATAAAAACAGCCGACAGAAAAACACGTAACAACCTTCGTGTAAAGAAAACCCAACTTGATGCACAAATTATTCTCAGCATATTTCGTCAACCTCTACATGTTTCGCGCGTATCTAGGCCCATCATCAGGAGGTACAACCCTATGTATAAAACAGTTGGTACTTATTAGTCTTATTGATAGTCTGTTGTCCTGTTTGGGTTGGACAACCCAAACAGGATAACATGTAGAGGTTGACGAAATATACTAAGAATAAGTTGTGCATCAAGTTGCTTTTTCTTTACACAATTATATCGAGATGCACGGTCAACAGAACATAAAAAAACACGTAGCAGCCTTGCAAA
>Ga0131853_10019521_pt1 | contig 12335 bp, 15 predicted proteins | sample TergutLab28metaG_FD_92764 | JGI IMG/M metagenome (GOLD analysis project Ga0131853, IMG submission 92764) | Labiotermes labralis P1 segment gut microbial communities from Petit-Saut dam, French Guiana - Lab288 P1 (version 2) (version 2) | ecosystem: Host-associated > Arthropoda: Insects >...
ACAGACAGACATGAAGAAACTAATACTCGCTTCTCATAATTATGCAAACACGTAAAAAAATGAAAGTTATTAATGTCACTCTCACCTCAAATACTTCAGTTATCAATACATACACTAGAAAAACAAACAGAATGGTGTTTGTGTGTCATCCAGTGATATAATGTTCATACGAAATTTCATGCAAATTGGTCAACTGGTTCAGAAGATCAAATGGAGGGACACACATGTCACAGTGGTCCTGTAGCTCACCTTTTCCTTGTTTAGAAAGAAAAGAATGCTTAAAGTACAAATATAAGAAAATATTCAGAGGTGTAAGGTCTGTAGATGGAGATTTATGAACATTAGTGGGTACCTACAGTATTATGATTATGGGCATCTAGATGTGATACAGTGCCAACTGGTAGATGCTGAAAACGTATTAAGAAACCAGCTACCTCCACCTTCAGGGTAAAAAAAATGAAGACAGAGGCAGCAGGTTTTTCTAAAACTTATCTACCATACAACAAAATGCCATTTACACGTTTTGTAGTTTACTGAATGATGCTGTCAATAACTCAGACTACACAGCAACAAATGACCAAATGATACCAAAACATTTGTGGCAGGAAACATTCATGGTACCTCCCCAACCATTCTATAGAGGGAATGAGAAAACCATGAAACACCTCAGTAAGGGTCAGCGCACTGGACTAGATCTGAAATGAGCACTTCCTCAATACAAGTCACAAGCATGTTCACCTGAGCCAACCTGCTTGGTAAAACAGAGCACATCCCAGAGGACCATTATCATACTACTACATCATTAATGGTACCTTGAACAAAATTAAAGGACATCCACATCCACACACCTCATGACTATCCAAATGATGCCATTAATATTGTTCTTTGAAACCTTACCCTTGCATCACCCACCTGGCCAGTCTTGGCACTTTCGGTTGTGCAGTCAGGGATGATTTTGCTCAACTTCACGATCCAGTTGTTAATTTTGTCACGACGTCTCCGCTCAACCTCATTATGTGTGGCACGTCGCCTGTCATCTCTCTGTTCAGCCCATAACAGATAATTACATGTGTACACATAACACTCAATGTGAAAAACTGTAAATCAATATGCACAGCAAGAAGTACCACATAATCTACACTTTGTGAGAAACAACCAACTCTTACATAGCCTAAAGAAAAGAGATGCTTGTTTATGATATTTTTATCATTGAATTCCTTCAGCTGAAATGGACAAAACTGCCATTCAATATCAGGACTCCCTAATACTAAGAAAACAGTGAATCATGAGCTACAACTGGAAGTATGTTGAAAATTGGTATTTCTACAAAATCTGTACATAATACTGAATGAGCTGCTATTAAGACTATGTTGAAATTGAATGTGTGTACAAAAGCCGTACACAATGTTGGCAAGTGTACAAATACACAATGTTTTGCTACTCACGTAGAAAATATAATTCTAACCACAAAGCAAATGAAAGGCACAGTCACTGTTTACCCCACTTACGGAGACACCTCCTCGTGTTGACTCAATCTGAATGCCTGCTCTAGGTGCTAGCGAGCGAGGATTTTGTGCACCAAACACATCCTGTGGTGAGCCAATTACATAGAACTGACCTGTGAACAAACAAGTTTTGAACCCAGTGCACCACTACTCACACCCTGAATTTAATGCTGGATAATGGTGAAATGCCCAATGGACACACGCAAGCACTATCAAGCATATTCTGGTGGTCAGTTTCTATTAATGTAAATTTTCTCAGTAATATGTAAGAAGAGAAAATTACTCCCTTGCCAAGCATTTGTACCTGCAGCCACATCACTTTTTAAGGTAAATAACACAGAGGTTAGGAAATTTCCTCTTGAAATTTACTCAGATCCTCCAAATGTGTCAACTATGAGGACAAGCTACCTGTCTAAAGAGGCATGAAGAAATAATGAACAAAATGAGTATTGAGTGGTAAAGAAACTACCCGAGTGTCCACATAGGAAACAGCTTATGTCAACATTTATGACAAAAAAAGTAAAGAGTGCTAGCATTAGGGTTCTCTTCTCCTCTCTTGCTTCTGATAACTCTGATATGTTAAATATACATTTAAACTGGTGTCTTATGCTGTCTGCGATATGTACAAAGAAGAACAATTTCTTAATTAGTGAATGCAGTAGCTCAAAGGAATCATTACCCAACATTTCTACCTACAAGATGCAGCTTACCATTGATAGGACTGGTAAGGACTGCTTGCACACCTTGCTGTACACCAGCTGATGTGGCTGAGAAGCCAGATGACGTAGATACAATCTGTGGCAGAGGATCAACGGTGTCAGCTGGACCACCCACCTGCACTACTCTGTATGTCACCGTGCCTGGAATAAAAATGATCGAATCTTCTAGCAAGTCTAGAGCACCACACACATGATGAAGGCAGAATGAAGACCAAGACCAAGATAGTCTTCTAGGATGTGAAGCCATGTAGTTTGGAAAGACCGGTATCAATGTTTTGGAGAAACATGCTGCTTCCATGTCCAGGGTATGGTGAATAAGGAAGAAATATTCATATTCACTACCATAAAAATATTAAACCTCATCTAAATATTAATTGCACATATATCTGAAACTGCATGTTCTCTAAGTGTACCTAAATATCAGTTCCATATATCTGACACTATCTGCCCTCTGAAGTGTACTGCCTGGGAATTGTGTCTGTTCCTCACCTCCAGGTGACTGATAGTCATTATACTGACACATTTTTTATTGTTTTTTATCTTACGAATAGTGGTGTCAAGATCTAAGCTGGGTCTTGCTAAATATTATGCTAGTATGGCAACTACACGAAAACCTGGACAGCCACGTGGTGAGTTATCAGTCTCTCACCATGGAGGCCCAAGTTCAGTCCTGACCAATCCTTGTGGAATCTGTGGCAAACAAAGTGACCATGGAACAGGTTCTTTGTCCAAGTACTTGAACCTCCCATTAGTATCATTCCACTCACACTCCAAACTCATAATTCATTCATCTGCCATTGATACTAATATTCGATAAGGACAGTATTGCTAAATAAAACGTTCTCTCTCTCACCTGCACAGCCAGTAAGTTTTACATTACACTATTATATAACTTGAAAACACAACACATTTTGGCTTAAGTACAAAAAGTGTAAGGGAGGGGGGAGGGGGACAGTATGCACAAACTGACCACAGGTTACCAATAATTCTCATCTCATGTGTAAGGCATAAAAACATAATTAAACAATACACTTTTACTTTATACTAGAACCTTCATTCCCAATACTGCAGTTTTCAAAACAAAGTGTTTTCTTTATAAGAACTAAGTTTACAGGGCTATGAAGATTCATATTGCTGTCTGCTGGATTATGCCAACATGTAGTCTGGTAAGTGGTCACAAGACCTTAAGATGGAGGAAGCATGTTCCTCTGAAACAATATCCAGTACCTATTCAACTAAAGAGAAGACCACCATACAAAAATATTAATAAAAGTGTCATTATTCTTTCTCAAGAAAATAACTTCCTTTGCTCTATTCCACACCATACTGATGCCACACAAGAGGCACAACTGAATAATACTGCAGCAGACACAATCTGACAATTTACATGCAAGTGAAAGGTGGAAGGAAACAATTACACTTTCTCTCATTTCCTTAGACATTCAGCATGAGGTAACAAGTGTACAGCTTAGTCCACTTGTTTCTCTATGCCTTTACTTGATTACAGCAGCATAAAGAATTTATAAGGCATTATGGATTCATGACGGTTACAGCTGTTCACAGAAGAGAGGGATTACTGTATTTTTTCACATCCAAACACCAAAACACAAAATACACTGGTACTGTAACAAACGTTAGAATTTCCAATGGTAGCACAAATCAATATCCTGTAGTAGAGATTATGTAACAGTACCAAATTTTTAAAATCAGCTGTAATATAGACAAGTTATTTACTGTTGAATGAGAAAATTCTGTTTATTTGACTTTGGGAAGTGCTTCACGAAATCGTAATTGTAATAAGAATCTGTATTAATCATGATGTGTGGCTAAGTGGAAAGTTTACATGACACTGATCTTTTCTCCTTGCAACAAAAATTTCACTGTTTCACTGATATATCACTCACAAAGCATACACAGAGAAGCCAGCAAACTGACAGCTGGAACAGAAACCCCTACAATATTCTCTCCTCAACACCCATTTGCTAACTTCATTTTATGTTGGAATTAACACTCATCAACAAACTTCTGTTAACATAGTTCACTATGTTATCAAGAAGTTAACTCACTTATCACTGACTCATATGTCTCATCATGTAAATGCCACCTAAGACAAAGAGTGTGTGATATGTGGCAAACACAACTAAGTGTTGTCATACTGGTTACCAACATTCCACATGAAAATTTACAGTTATAAAGCATAAAGGAAGAAAAGCATAAAACAATCATATCCATTCTCCACATACAACAGAATTTGGAAAGCAAGCATATTAAAAGACACAAATCTAAAAGGCACAGAGCAATCAAATATTATTTTATGTGAACAAAACTATTCCATTTTACTATCTAAAAACGAACATTTCATATGAGTATGTAAACGCTGAGAGACTTCTTGTTAGATGAAGAATGTAAGAGAGGTGGTGTCTGAGAACAGGGTACTCCGAAGAATATACGAATTTTGGGGGAGGAAGCCAAAAAAAGCAGAAAGTGCAAATGATGATTGTCATAATCTTGAGACTGTGTGTACCGTGCATTTTACATGTATCTACAACATATAACCAACAAATGCACAATATATTTAATACCTGATTGTATCCAAAACAACTCCTATATGTTATAATGCCTCAATGATGAATGAGGCATTGAAACATGTAGATTATTTTGGATACAATTACTTATTAAATATATTGTGCATTTGTTGGCTATATGTTGTAAACAGACGATCTTCATAATTTGTATACCTTGCCCAGTACTACAGGGATGAGATGGCAGGTAATGCAGCAGCATGCATGAGAAAGATAACAAATTCATACAAATTTTAGTCAGAAAACCATATGAAAAGAGACCACTTTGAAGGCCTAAGTGAATACTGGAGTATAAAACTGTTTAATATCATAACTTTTAAAATGGTTGTTAAAGAACAGGGGTGAGAATGGTGGAACATGGCTCAGAATAGGGGCTAGTGTTGATTCCTAGTAAACACAGTAATTAAACTCTTGGTTCCAAACAATAAACTTACTTCACCACATAACTATGTATTTTACAGAAAGAAATCTGCTCCATAGAGTTACAAACAGAATCCCAATTAACACTTTGACACCGGAATTAAATCACTCCGAGCAACGCAGCCTGCCGAGATTTTTTACCGGGGATTTTAAATTTTATTGCCTAGTCTTAGGAAAAAAAGCATAGCTCATAGAGTTTTCCTTCAAATTTTATGAAATAAAATTTTGCACTCTACTTCTGAATTGGTTAATTCAGGAAAAAATGTTCATCTATTTTAATAATCAATTTAGGTCTGTGAATCCCATGCATTACATAAAATGTGGTGTAAATAGTTCATTACTCACATAATTCTGGCTGTTGCAGAAGGTCTGTGGCACCTTGGATCACTGTTTTATCACGACACACAGTATTCATACAGGGGGTGATATATTACAAATCTACTTTTGTGTAATATTCCTCGAAACAAGGCACCATGCACAGGCCCACATCACATCTGAAGCACTTATACGCTGTGCCCTTTCTTTGGCCACGAGAAGAACACAGACAGCAGTGCAGTTGGGTTGACGATTTTGCTGGCCATTGTTTGTTATGGCGACACTTGAGTTGCAGAACATTTTTGTGCCTGCACTTGGTCTTCCAACCAATCTGGGGGTGGGGCGATTTTGGCTCTTTCCAGCTTCCTCAATCAAATTCCTCACCAGGAGCCTGAAACCTTGGTGGGTATATTTAGCCCCACATGGAGATAACAGTATCCAACTGTTGAGTAGTGTTAGATCCAGAAGGTGGAAAAACAATTTTGTCATCCACTTGAAGGTATGTTGACTCATCGAATAGCTGTAAGCCATACGATCAGAAATGTTGACGTAACCCATGTGCCGGATGTACCATCCCACAATGTGAGGTTTCACGGGGAGGCTGCTGTTGTCACAAAAATTTCCTTCTGCTGGTGTTGGATCCATGTTAGTAAGCATGTAAACTTCTCGTCTGTTCTTCCAAACTCGTACAGTCAAACCTCTCCTAGACCTCACCCTTATGCCAACCCTTTTCAATTTCAGTTGTTCTGGTCCCAAGTCACGGGGCATGTCTTTTTCTGTTGCGCTGCTGTCCTGCATGAATTTATTTTACATCTGTCCAAGAAATTAGAAAGTCTTAGGGATGAAAAGAAATTGTCCATAAATATTTTGTCCTAAGCCTTCAACTCTGCTAGTCAAATGTCTAACAGTTGCATGTGTTGCAGTCACGTTGTCAGTAGTGGAGTGTGTGTCTCTACCCAAGTACACTCTCATGTCACAAGTATACTCTGATTCATCACAGAGTTTGTAAATTTTGATGCTGAAAGTTTTTCTTTTCATTGGAGTGTACTGCCTGGAGATAACCCTGCCCTTGAATTTTACAATTACCTCGTCCACTGCCAAAGGCTCCAAGGGGTTACAGAATTTAGCATAAGCCTCATTCAGTTTGTCAAAGACAGTCCTAGTTTCCACAGTCAGTCACATTTTTCGCCTTTGTCAGGTCTCTGTGAATTGTCTGCAAAATGCAGAAAACACAGTATGCGTAAAAATCTGTCTCGGTGTCATGGCCTTGCCGTAAAAACGATTGTGTAGCTGCCTGAGTCTCGACCACCCGAGGCTTGAGTGGCTACCGGGCACGTTGGTGGGTGGCAGATAGCCCGGGACCTGTCATGCGACAGGCCTGTCTCTGAATAAAATAGGAGACCGTGGACCACCTCCCCAACCCCAAGGTGTTATGTGTGGCTTGCCTTAATCCATGCTAAAGGGGTGAATGGCATGTGGGCGACATGTCTCTAACAGAGCCTCCGGGAAACTTGGCGGCATCCTGGAGTGTGTAGCTTTACACTGGTACAGGGGGCTCTGCCAGTGTTGACCTTATTTCTCCTGTACTCGTGGGACCAAAATGGACGTGAATAAAAATTTTATAACTAACAAGAAGCAGCTACCACTGCAGACTTGTCACAGCAAGAACCACATTTGGAGGTTGCAGAGGTGATGCCCTCTATTGCCTCTTCAGATGAGGAGAGATTAACTGTAGGCATCTCAACGATTGGACTGCAAACCAAGGGACTCTCTGGAGTGCAGCAGAAAAGGCTCATTCGAGGAAGGAAGATGAGGGAGGGGACCTGGACAGAAAAGAAAACTCCAGGAAAAACTCCTTCAACTCAGAGTAAGGACGGGGCAGGGAGCAGTGGGGGTGTGAAAAGACCCCATTCCGACTCGAGCACACCACCCTTAGCAAAAATAGCAAACAAAGAAGCCAGGAACACTCAGGTACAGACTAGGACGTATAAAGAGGATGTTGTTGGTATCAAGATGGCGATTATTCATAGACGCCACCCTGACGTTAAACTGGATCAGACTCAGGTCGACATGATTCAGGCCAAACTCCCGATCGCTGTGGATGCAAACCTCCAGGGCGAGACACCACCGCAATTTCTGTACTCTAAATTTGCACTGGGAATATTCTGGATCACCTGTGCAAATGAAACATCTAAGGCCTGGTTAACGCACAGTCCCTGGACTTGGGGAATTGTGGGAAGGCGCGGAATTGACTGTGGTTGACTCCAAAGACCTCCCAAAGAGGTACTTCTGAGGTTACCACTGTCATGACACGTCTCAGGATTCAGAATCCTGAGTTAAACACAACAGATTGGTTAGTTATAAGTTGTAAGGTCACTAAGAAGGAGCAGACGCTGGCCCTCTATTGACCCCAACTCCTTTAAAGCCCTGACTTGATCGAATTTCAAGGCCTTCTGGGGATTGGGGAGAGTTATCTTTCAGACCTGAAGGATGAAAAGAAAAAGCCAGAGGATGAGAGTACTGCAAGTTAATCTCCATCACAGCAGGGCAGCCTCAGCTGCCCTTAGTGTTGCCATGAGAAACTGCAATGTCGCCCTCATACAGGAACCTTGGACCTATAAGGGGGAAATTAAAAGACTAAAAGAGGAATGTGGAGAATTAATCTATAGTAGATCCATTCAACACCCTAGGACTTGTATGTTAGTCAAGAAAGGCTTTCGGATACTGCCATTGATGCATCACTGTTCCAGGGACCTCACGGCAGTTAAAATTAAAATGTCGGGTGGTGGGGGGCCAAAGGAGATTATTCTCGGATCAGCCTACCTTCCATATGTCGACGTGGAACCTCCACCTCCCGGGGAGTTGGAGAGGCTGATGACAGGTTGCAGGGCTAATGGAACTCAACTGATCGTCGGCTGTGATGCGAACTCGCATCACACCTCCTGGTGAAGTACGAACATAAACAACAGATTTGAGTCCCTGTTTAATTATATTATGGCTAACTGGTTGGACATAATGAATAGAGGTAACAAACCTAACTTTGTTACATCTAACAGGCAGGAGGTAATTGATATAACGATTGTCACTGTTTATGTTGGCAATTGTATAAAAGACTGGCATGTAACTGAGGAAGTGAGTTGCTCAGACCACAGATACATCCGCTTTACTGTTACGGGCATTGACCGATCAGTTGAAGTTTATTGCAATCCACGTAGGACCGACTGGGAGTCTTTTAGAACCGATCTGTTGGGCTGTTTGAGTGATATGACAGACAAAATATCTAACTCAGCAGACCTTGAGAATGCTGCAAAGCAGTTTCAGGATGCTATTGTACTAGCCTATAATTAAAATTGTCCTCTCACCGTGAGGAAGAACAACAGGAATATATCCTGGTGGAATCAAGACCTCACGGAGAGAAGAAAGAAAGTTCACCGATTATTCAGTTTAGCAAAGAAGTCAGGGAACTGGACTGACTATAAAAGAACTTTAACAGACTATAACAAGGCACTCAGACAGGCCAAGAGAGAATCAAGGAGGAGACATGTGAGGAGATTGAGAAGGCTCCAGAATATGCCAGACTCCACCGGATTCTTTCAAAGGACGGGCCGGGTGCAGTAAGCTCTATCCAGCACGAAAATGGAGAAAATACCACATCAGAGAAAGGGATCCTGGAAGAGTTATTCAGGGTCCACTTCCGTGGTTCAGAAATAATCATGGAACCCTCTGGAGGATGGGACAGCCTTGAACTTGAGTTTCCGAAATGGAAAGGATCAGGGGAAGACTGGGTGTCTTCCAAAAGGGTCATTAATTATGAAAAACTGAAATGGGATGTTTTCTCATTTCAACCTTATAAATCTCCAGGATGAAATAATGCCCATCATGCTACAGCAGGGTTTTGAACTGCTTGCTGGAAAACTTTTGATGCTACTAAGAGCCAGTTTGGCCTTAGGATATATTTCCATGACTTGGACGCATATCAGGGTGGTATTTATACCTAAACCTGGGAAACCACTGTCCCAGGCGAAGTCCCTGAGGCCCATTAGTCTCATGTCATTTATATTCTAGACACTTGAGAAACTACTTGATAGACATATCAAGGATGGTGTTCTGGCCGAAAGACCACTTCATCAGAACCAGTTTGCCTATAGGGCAGGTATGTCTACTGAAACGGCTCTTTTTTTCCAGGTTGTTCATAGACTGGAAAAGTCCTTGAACCATAAAGAGATTGCGCTGGGCGCCTTCCTGGACATTGAGGGGGCGTTTGACAACACCTCTTTCAGCGCTATAATTACGGCTGCCAGAGAGTGTGGACTTGAGGAAACCTGTTGCAGGTGGGTCAGGTCATGCTTGAGAGCAGACTGGTACATACCTCCATTATGGGCAGCAGTTTGACTGCCAAAGTTGTAGGTGGTGGTCCGCAGGGAGGAGTTCTGTCCCCCCTCCTGTGGAATCTAGTTGTTGATAGGCTTTTGATGACTACAAATGACCTAGTCTTCAGCACATTTGGCTATGCTGATGACACTGTTATCATAGTCCAAGGCAAATTTGCGCACACTGTCAGGGAGATAATGCAAGAGGCCCTGAATGTGGTAGTCAAATAGGCTGTAAAAGAGGGTCTGAATATTAGCCCCCACAAAACAGCCATAGTACCATTTACCAACAGAAGGAACACAGAGGGCTTAGAACCTCTCACACTCTATGGTAAGGAACTGACAATGCAGGATAAGGTTAAGTACTTGGGAGTGACCTTAGACCCAAGACATAACTGGAACCAGCATTTGCAGAAAATAATTAATAAAGCGCAAACCACCTTTGCAGTAGTTAAGACGCACATGTGGGAAAAAATGGGGTCTTAGACCTAATATGGTGCACTGGCTCTATACTAGGGTAATCAGACCATCCATATTTCATGGTGCCTTGGTGTGGTAGCCCAAGGCCATGCAAAAAAACCACTAAAATCCAATTAGACAGGATTCAAAGAATTACCTGCCTAGCTATTACGGGGGCTATGAAATCGACCCCCACCGAAGCAATGGAGATACTTTTGAATCTGACTCCGTTGGATCTGGTGATCCAGGCGGAGGCGAGGACGGCACTCTACAGGCTGCATATACTCAAGCAACCAGCCGATCCTAAGGTAGAGGAAGGGTTGCTATCTACCTGGATAAATGTAAGTGACCCTCTTTTGGAAATGCGGGCAGACTACACTACTACAGTTTATTATTATTCCAAAGTCTTCTGTGTCATTATAGACTGGGACTATTGGAGAAAAATAAAGACCCAGTGTTCCCTAAGGATGCTCTGATCTGGTTCACTGACAGCTCCAGGGCTAACTCGGGGACAGGGTCTGGTGTTTTTGGCCTGAGACCATTGGGCAAATTTGCCACAGTTTTTAAACTGAAATATATGCCATTCTACAATATGCATGTGAAAATATAAGAAGGGCCTATAAGAATAGGCAGATTCTTATTTTCTCTGACAGCCAGGCTGCACTTAAGGCACTTAGTGGTTCGAAAGTGACCTCTGAACTGGTTGCAGAGGGCCTGGATGCTCTCTCAGCGTTGGCTAGCATTGAATAAGGTTACCCTCGCCTGGGTGCCAGGGCATTTCTGGAAATGGGGAAGCTGATAAGCTTGCTAGACAAGTGTCAGCTACGCTGTTACTCGGTACAGAGCCAGCTCTTGGAATACTTAAGTGTTCGGTAAGAGAAGCAATTAAGAACTGGACTTCGGTGCAACATCTTAGAGCCTGGATAGACCTGCCAGGCCTCAGACATGGCAAACTATTTATAGGCAGACCATGTAAGAAAAAAGCTGATGACCTATTGAAGTTAAGTAGGCATCAACTAAAAATGGTAAGTGCGATCTATACAGGGCATGCTCCTATAAGGGGGCACCTGTACACTATGTGCCTGTTTGATGGAGATCCAATCTGCAGATTTTGTGGGATGGAGACTGAAACAGTGCAGCACATTATATGCTGTTGCGAGGCGATGGCTCGACACTGTTACAATGTCTTTGGAAGGCCGACTGTAGAATCAAAACACATAAGCACGGCCTCAGTAAGGGACCTTTGCCTCTTCATACGAGGCACAGGGTTATTGAGGCTGTGCTGAACAAAATATTAGGGCTGCACAATAAGCCTAAGGCTGCAGTGCATTCGGTGCGTAAGAAGGAGGAGGAGGAGGAGGAGGAGGAGAAGAGGAAGAAGAAGAAGAATAAGAGTCTCAACCAGTAGTCATGCAGTGTGTCTTTCAATGCATGTCCCATCTGCAGAGCTAAGGCAACGAAAGTCATCATGTCTGGCAATGTAATGTCAGGCAGTCGGCAACTAGGTCTGGCTTGTCTGTCTAAGTGTTGCTGGTAGTATGTGTTGGTATGTTCTACCAGCAGATGAAAAATTTCTGTGAAAAACAACATCATCACAGAAAGTGGCAAGCTGTCTTTGTTGATGTGTGGAGCCTCACTTTTTTTTCACACCTTCTGCTGGACCAACAAAAGGATGAATATTTGTGTTCCTTCCTTGAGGCGGTCCCCAGGTTGGTAATACGCCACTTGTTGCAGCCTGTGGTTTGACTTGGGCTGAGGCTTGTTGTTGTTCTTCTTCTTTTTCCTCAAAACAGTCTTCAAACTCACTAGCCTCAGCACCTGATTCCGAATCCGTGTCAGCAAACAGAATTTCACTGATGGCGTTTTTATATCCCCCCCCCCCCCCCCCCCTCCCCAAGCCCTACGATCGTCTTTTCCGTTTAGACAAATGTGTTTGACTGGGCACAGTTGCAGACACGTAAAACC
>Ga0131853_10019522_pt1 | contig 12335 bp, 7 predicted proteins | sample TergutLab28metaG_FD_92764 | JGI IMG/M metagenome (GOLD analysis project Ga0131853, IMG submission 92764) | Labiotermes labralis P1 segment gut microbial communities from Petit-Saut dam, French Guiana - Lab288 P1 (version 2) (version 2) | ecosystem: Host-associated > Arthropoda: Insects >...
GCTACCAGATTTTCTGAGTAGTAGTGGGTCTGGAACGGGGTCCACTCAGCCTCGTGAGGTCAATTGAGGAGCTACTTGAATGAAAAAAGTAGCGGCTCCAAGTCTAGAAAACAGAGATTAACGCCTGTGGGGACCCGTTGCGCTGACCACGTGACACACTCTATCCGCAAAAGTTGGCACTAACTTCGCCGACCGGCGGCGGCCGCTCTGTCTGTATAGTTCGCGTGCGGACTAAGGCCACGGAGTTTAGTCTTTTAGGCCATTACAAAATAAGTTCCTATAATTAAAGCCAACAAATGCACTATTTCTCAACTTTATTTGGTAAAGAAATCTACATGTTTCGGACAGATTTACTGTACATCATCAGGAGTCCTAATAGTGTACACACAGCAACTGGTATTTGTCATACTATTTATGTTGACTCTGCAAGCGAGATCAGGTTCCATCCTGACCTCGCTAGCAGACAGTCAACATTGACCTCACTAACAGAGAGTCAACCTAAGTAGGGTGTTAAGTACCAATTGCTATGAATACAGTATTAAGATTCCTGATGATGAACAATAAGTCTGTCCGAAACATGTAGATTTCTTTACCAAATAAAGTTCAGAAATAGTGCATTTCTTTGGCTTTTATTATAAGGATTTATCACGATGCACGGTCCTCTGAATGTAGAATTATGAAACAGGTGGTTGTTGTATTGCGAATTAAATGTTACAAAATTCTGAATATGGAAGATCAACGTATGCGACACACGATATGATAATATATCACGAAATGGAACTACTTGAAGAGCAAAACTCATCTACGTTGTATATATAAACATTCAGTTTGTATTTGTTCCATATCCGTGCCTTGAAGAATGTTTTATATTTATACGATCAATAAACACATGCACATTTATAAATATGTTAAATAATATATTAGGATTCGTCACCAAAACGTTTCGGTCACTCCTGTGACCATCACCGGGGTGGCTTATAAAAGAATAAATCAATATACGACCAATTTTACAAAATTGAGTTACTGAACTACTTCATATTACACTTGATTTTTCTGTGGTGTTATTGTATAACGAGAAGCTAAATGATTTGTACTCCTCACCCAATATTGTGCGGGTGATAAAATCGAGAAGAATGAGATGGGCTGGGAATGTGGCGCGTATGGGTGAGGAGAGAGGGGTGTATAGGGTTAGCTTCTCAAGAAGGACTCTGCACCATGGAGTAAGTAAGTAAGTTCCTTATATTTAGTAAATGTCAAAATATATTGTCCTTAAAATACGATATTTTTTGTGTTATTTGTTAGATCTGTGTCGTTGATTAACACCCTGTAAAGCATAGTATATCTATAGGTACTATCCCAACTATATATATATATATATATATGTGTGTGTGTGTGTGTGTGTGTGTGTAAACACGCGAATGTATATTTGGTAAAACGGTTTACTATAATTGCATACCTTTAGAGTAAGTGAAGTTGTGTATAGTAGAAGGAATCGCTTGTGACTGGTGTGTGGAATGTAACTAGATAGGTAGGAGCGATATGTTTCGAGCAATGTTAGGCGCATGCGTATTATACTTTTAGATTGTAAACCAGTTCAAAAGTGGATTCCCTTCTTTTTGTGCTTGTTCATTTACGGTCGTATTTTAATTTTCGAAAAATTTAATGTAATAGTTTTCTAAATTATTCATGCGACTGCAAGCCTAAAGGCGACAATGCAGAGTGAAAGCTGGGAAAAGATTAAATGATTACGAAGTTGGAACAGGCTTGCCTGCCTGCCTAAAGCAGTAGGCCTAACTGAAGGAGTAGGAGAAAAAGAAAGAAAAGGAATTAGAGCAGGAGGAGGAGGAGAAAATAAGGAAGAAAGGAAGATTTTTAATTTTGAAGACTTGTACTGACCTTAAGGTTACTTGCAATTCAAGTATTTTGAATCTCTTGTTCTTCGTCGTATTAACAGAAGAGTGAGTGTTATGAGTTAAAAACACGTGCAGTAAATGCAGCTTTTCATAAAAATTTGGTACTTTTCGTTAAAAGTAAACATAACAATAGAATATTCCCAGGTTAAGACCATTTTGTGACCAACTTCATGGCTTGTTTTAGGCAAACCACTCGCATTCATCAGCCATTGCATGCGCTGAGTTTCTTAACAATAGGAAACTAAATGACAAATGCTGTGGACTCTGCTTATATGAATTCCGAGTCTCGATATACGTAGTTATCCTGAATCAGATACCGAAGTTATGCCGCGCGGATTTATAGGTCGTTGATTAGATTTGGTCGAAGGGGCTTTTTATCCTTCTGAATTCAGTAAATATAAAGTCCCTTACTGAGTTTCCTGAGATAACAAACTTTGTTTGTACAGTATTCGAAAAGGATATGGTCTTTATGTAGTAGAGAAGTCTCGAGACGTCTCGTCCATTTTACCCTGTTACATGGTATGAACGTTTATGTCATACGTTATTAAACGATGCATCTTCTTGTACTTTATGTGACCTATAATTGCAAAGAGAATCGTGTTATTAGCCACATAAGATGGGTAGAAAGAGGGGAAGAAAATGCTTAGGTGAGAACAAATTCGCTTATTTGTTAGTTTGAAATGTGTTTTGGTTAGACCGTCCATTTCTTTTTGTTTACCAGCTTCGGTCCTTTGGAAGATCTGAAGGTACCAAACGACACATTGTCACAACCCAGAATACCTGAATTTCACCAGAACCGCTGAGGTAACCTGCAGTCCTATAGTTCAGACTCTGCATTACAGTCAACGTATTACTTCTCAAATACTGACAGTAAACCGCCAATATTGTACAAAGAAACACTTGTTCTTTATTGTAAGAATTATACTGAAACCAGGAAACAAGCTCGGAAGTAGGTTAGCGATTTCAGCAACTTCGAGACGCAAGTTGTCATCAAGTTTTTTCCCGCCTGCAAGGCAAGACGCCGAAGGAAATTCACGCCGTTCTGACAGAAACATTAGCTTGTTTCCTTCCTGGTCGGGCTAAGGACTTATCAGCAGTCCTGTACAGTATGTGGCAAAATGCTGAGTTTCATACAGTTTTTACGTATAGACGCTACTGGGTCTTACAGCGTTAAGAATGCATGTAGTACAGTTTTGTAGTTTCAGCATAACTGTATATACCTATATTAACGTCAGCTGCTAGGGAAGATCCGGTAAAATGTTTAACAATGCTGACACAACCGTTCATCTTTCACAAGAGCTGTTCAACAATACTATGATACCTTGAAGTTACATTAGTTTTCAGGTGCTTTCGCAAAATTTCGAAAGGCTACTGTTACCTCGTGCATGTCCGTCTCTTTCTCAGCCCATCCACCCGCAAGGAATGACTCGTTGCACACTGGACGGTTTTTCCATGAAATTTTATACTTGGGGTATTATTCGAAAGTATATAGAGAAAATTCAGTTTTAATTAAAATTATACAAGAATAAGGGGTACTTTACACGAATGCCCTTCTACATTTATGATAATTTCGCGCTTATTTCTTCTTAGAATTAAAAGTGTTTCAGCCACAGTTGCAGAGAAAATCAAAACACACATTTAACATTCAATAACATTCTTCTGAAAGTCGTGCGTTTTTTTGAGATAGTGTGGAAATTATGGTAGAATTTACAAGACGCAGACAACAACATAAGAAGGCGCATACGCTTTGTGTGCTGGATAATTAAGGCTACAGACACACGCTCGGAATATATAATACTTAACCGCTTTTCCACTGCAGCAGTTGTTAACAGAAACGTACCTCAGTGTTTAGTTTATACGCACATTGCCTGTCTTTTGTACCAGAATATACAGACTTATTTAGTCGTATACCAGCCTTCCAGACAAGTGATGTGCAGCACCTGATCTGCCCAACTCACTCTCCTACAGTACAAAGCCAGCTTGCCCTTTAAATACTCATTCTCTCGTTGACAGCTGTTAGCTGGACTATGTAACAGATTTGAACATTGATACTAGGTAGTTGCACGTCCCGGTCGCTTGACTCCTGCGGACACAGCACAGGGCAGTCGTTAAATATATCAGCTACCCCTTACGCGTGGGCCCGGTTAGTTCAGTCCGTACAGCAACTCGCTGCTGACTGGACAGTTCGCGGATCGAATCGCGGTGTGGGGCGTGATTTTCCGAAATCGTCCAGATCGGTCCTGCGGCCAAACCCAACCTCCTATATAATGGGTACCGAGTCTTTCCCGGGGGTAAAGCTGCTGAGGCGTGGCTTTAACCACTCACCCAATCTAACACCGAGGTTAAAGAAAGAGTAGAGCTATACCTCTACTCTTCCTCTGGGCCTTTGTAGCCTGTTGTGGGGTGATCTTTACCTTTAACATATCCCGTAGGCTAATCACTTTCCGACGACGCTGTTTCGGCGCCCCTTTATGACTGAATGCTTGTGTAATAAATTTCAAGATGTATATAATAAACCATACGGTAATGAAGAAAATACCTGAGATGTTGCGGTCTGGTTTAGTATAGGCACGTACTTTGTGTGTATGTGTGAGGGTACTCTCCGGACTGCGACGGTTTTATCGATATTTGATAATATCGACCGTAAAGTAGCCATCCGTTTCTTTCCCTTTTTCGTGTTCTTATGTTGGTAAGGGAGGTGAAAGGCTGCATAGCGATACTTAAACAGTCCATGTTGACATAGTTTACTGAGAGAAACACTTTGAGCGTACATAAACGAGTTAAAGTAATGTTCTTCAACGTTTCCTGGCTGATCCCTATCTTGTAAGCTGCTGATTTCTTGCGCTCTTTGTTGCGTTATACTTTGTATCTTAAGGACTGTGGTTCATTTGTGTTAAGGAATTTTTGGAAGTCTTACTGCGAGACGTTTGGTGGGGGGAGGGGGTGTTGTTCGACGACTCTCTATAAGACAGAGAGGGAAAGAGTAAGCGTAAAAAATTCTAAACCACTTTGCATTAGCGGAAAGCGATTATTAGCAATATGATTTCTGTTCGTCAGTCTGTCCACATTAAGAGCGAGTGGCATAATACAGCACATCACTGTGGTAATTAATAAGTTATGAACGTTGTAAATAGAGGAGTTCGTCGTAGAACTGTTGGTTTATGGGTAATTTCACACACACACACACACACACACACACACACACCCAGTTGTTGCATGTAATTGCAGACACTTTATACTTTATTGGCTACGTGTCTATGTTATTCATTCACATAGGACTTAGAGTTGCCGGTGGCTGAGAGACGGCATAAATGGCACTGCCGATGGCTGTTAATGACGTTCGTACACATTATATTATAATGATTATAAGTGATGCGATTTCTGGGTATGTTTTGTTCAGACTAAAATAAAACATTCCTCTACATTTGAATTCACCCCCAGATAACCAATTTAATTCGCCGCAAGATTTTTAATTTAAGTTTTAATTTTTGTTTTGTTCCCACGTGTTATCTCGGGTTCCTTACCCTGAATAAATTTAGCATGTCTGTAAATAGGTAATGTATAACATGTGGGCAATGCTTCGAATAACATCTGCAGTAGTCAGAAGAAAATTCTATAATATTCCGACATATAATATGCAGTGTTCTTACACAGTTTCTACAGTTCTTCGACACATATTCTGCAATACTCAAACACATACTTATCAGTAGTCCGACACACATTCTACAGTACTCTCAACCTATTCTGCAGTGCTTGGAAATATATTCTGCAGTAATCGAAACGTGTTTTACTCTACTCCGACACACGTTCTACAGTACTCCGACACATATTCTGCAGTACTCCACAATCTATTATGCAGTACTTCGACATAAATTCTGTAGTACTCGTCACACATTCTACATTACTCCGACACATATTTTGCAGCACTCGTCACACATTCTACAGTACTCCGGCACATATTCTACAGTACTTTGATACGCATTCTGTAGTGCTATGTCACACATCTTACAGTACTCGAATACATATCCAGCAGTACTCAACACACATTCTGCAGTACCCCGACACATATTCTGCAGTATTCCGACAAGTATTCTGTAGTAATGCAACCTATATTCTGCAGTATTCCGACACGTATTCTGCAGTAATGCAACACATATTCTACAGTACTCCTACAGTTATTTTTACTTTTTAAGTTATAATAGCAGTACGACTGGGGTATATTTTTTTTGTTTTTCGTAATGAAATTACTTTAGAGAAATACTTTTATTTCGTATGATATTTGTAGACCTATACTACATTTTATTCGACGTTTCGTTAAAAAAATTTTCCATAAAATTTTTGAAACTCGATTTACGAAACTGAAACACACAGACGTGTTTATTGAAACTAATGGGCGCATTTTCCAAATTTGGGTTCCAAAAGCAATAGAAAAATGTTATTATGGTAGTTAAAAATAATATAGCTTTCGTTACAATTTACTGTTAACAATAAATCTCATTTATCTTTCCTTGGTCTGTCTTACGATAAGTCCATAGACTCTTCCAAAGCGGGTTCTCTGCGAAGTGCGATTTAATGTTTTCTCTTTCAATATACAGTATCCTCTCTTTTCCTTACAACGAATCTACAACTGTAAAAGTAGTGGTACTAGGCACTCTGCAGTGTATGCTACGATGCGTATTTGTTACTGGCAGTAACAATGGCAGTAGTAGAAGTAGTAGTAGTAGTAGTAGTTGTTGTTGTAAACAATATTATTGCGTTAATAAAATCATGAGATAAACATAAAACATAAACAGATTTGAAACAACCTACCAGCTTCTTAAACCCATGAATCTTTCAACATTGGTCTAGTACTTTTTATCGTATTAGAATCGTATTCTGACGGCTTTGGCTGTAGCTGTGGCTGTGGGCATTATGATGGGAGAAGCTTAGTTCATTCCTCTAAGGGACACAATGGGCCGTGATCTGTTTTCTCCCCACCCTGCCTGCGTGCTTGTAAATAATTCAAGACTGACAGGAAGTGAACCAAGTCTCTGCAGCCTGTAATGTGTAAAGGTGAGCCTAAGATCTTTCCTATACAAAAACAAACATATTTGAAGAAGACAACTAAACAAACACCCACTCAGTTTCACCATGAATATAACAGTAGTTCAGAAGTCACTTATTTGTTTAGACATGTGTACTGCAGATGCCATACGTAAACAGTGATGGATGCTGAAAGGGTAATTGATTTTACTTTATTCCTCGGAAGAAGTCTAGACACAGGTGCATGAATCCAATGTCTGAGAAAAGTACAAGCTCTGAAGGAAAGTTGAATAAAAATTTTACGATTTAATAGAAAATACAAAAAAAAAAAAATAAGTAAATATCAAAATGTAGACCTTCGTATATAATCCAGTAAGAATATAACATGTTTCAGCCTTCTTCAGATTGCCCTCACGGAGCTTACATCCAACAAGCACATTTACTTATGTGCTTGTTGGATATGGCGCAGTTGGTTGAAGTATTGCGCTATATGCCGAAGTCGCGGGTTTGATTGCCGATGGTGTTGTTGGAATTTTTTATTTACTTATTCCTTCCGGCCGCAATATGGCAAGGGGGTCGACTCACCCCCTAACACAAATGAGTACCAGCAATATTTCCTGCGGGGGGATAGGGGAGTTAAAGGCGGCCGGTGCGTAGGGCTGACAACCTTACTATCTTCATGTGCCGATTGTTTTGTAATCTGGGAGCTTCAAATTCCTAGAACCCTCAGGGACTGTAAGGGGATTTTAACCCTTAATTTTCCAATAATGTTTGGGGTACAAATAGATTCTTTTCATATTCACAATGTAGATGAATCAATTCTTTGAAAGATACGTTTTATTACCGGCTGTCCCATCAAATCTAATAAAAATTGTATGCAAAATCTTGTATTTAATTTTGAATATGAGTCAATTTTCATAAGGTAATTAAAATTTTAATTATTTACCCTAAAAGCATATAAGATGATATGAAAATGGTTTAATTATGCTTTGGCAAACCCATGAGATTTTTATCAGATACAACAATTTTACAGGCACATCCCGGTAAAGTTCCATTCCGTATTTTTCCGTAAGAAAGCAAAAGCGATTTCGCAGCTTGTAATGATTGATGAACGCAAACCCTTTGCTACGGACGAAGAATGTAACCAATTTCTTAAAAGAAAAAGTCCTGTCGCTGTACCGCCCATTACATGACAAAGGAAGCAGTAAATCCTACATAAGACTCAATATCCGATTTTGATTGGCTTGTGTAACCATGGTTACGAAGCGTGGTATGTCCCTTGGACACTTTCATATACCCGTCGGAAGTTAAGGCGTAATTGTTCAGGGCTGGACATAGTATCGATCAACGTAAACACATAAAGTCATCTACAGAATGCAAACTGTTCCAAATATGCAGTGGTCTCTACACTTATGATCAAATGAAATCAAGTGGAAATAACTCTAGAGAAATCTTATGTAGGTAAAGTAACATATCGATTATCCAAATTATCATAGTTCGGTTAATGGGCGTGTAAGATAAATACGTGGCATGTAAATATTACGTTACGTTATTTGACGTTCCGGTGACAGTGCATCGTGATAAATTCTTATAATAAACCAACGAGATGCACTAATTTCTCAAATTTATTTTTGGAATTAAACTCTACGTGCTTCAGACAGTTCATCTGTCCGAAACACGTAGAGTTTTATTCTAAAAATAAATTTTAAAAATTAGTGTATCTAGTTTGTTTATTATAAGGATACGTTATGTTACCGTAATTAATGCTGAGGAACTACGTGTATGTGGTTTCGGTTCGAACTATAGATATTACGGGGTCATATGTAATTAATGCATCGTCAACTCATTTAGCACGAACGGAGAAGCTGTCAAATCTACACATGGTGAAAGAAGGTGACCGCGTTGGAAAATTAAACATAGAAACAGAGAAATTTAATATCAAAGAGCCTCATAAAAGCTTCTTCAGAAATAATGGTTGCCGTGGAATTTTTAGCATAAAATTAAGGTAGTTTTGTTTGTGTGTAGAGACTGAAGAAGTGTGGGAGACTTGGGTTATAGCTCCATTTATTGTTAACGTTCATATTATAGACGATAAGTGAACACCTTCAAGCCCAAACAGCTTTAACTGGGCAAAGGGGTCGCAGGTACTCATGGGATAGAAAAAGGCTTGGGCTGTGTTGTTGCTCTGGGCGTTGTGGGGAATGGCACTACCTATGTTGTGACGTCCAGCTCATGTTGTATTCATTGTACTGCATTCACTGTTCCTGCTCCGTTATTTGAGTGACACACAGTTAATTTCATTAGTCTCATCTGTGATTTTTTTTTTGTTTATTGCCTAATTCTTGACGGAAGTGCTACAAGAATCACTGGGTGTAATTGACAAGTTTCATGTACGTAGATTTAAGTGTAATTTTTATACAGTATACCCTAAATGACAAATGCATGGAAGACAAAGATTAGGATTGTAAACGTTTTAATGAAAATGCATACGATTATTATTTAATGATTGTTAGATTTGATGGATGTAGGAGGTTATAAAGGTGACTCTTGGCAGATTGCTGTTGATGTATGCTGTTGCAGGTGAAAATGAGGAACATAGCTGAAAGATGGAAGGTTTAATTTTACTGACTTATTTACTCCATGCAGCAGAGTCCTTCTTGAGAAGCTAAAACGTTCTCAGCCAATCGAGCAATTCCCCGCAATTTATGGAACCCGAAGGTTCATTACTGCGTTTACGAGGACCAACTGTCCCTATCTTGAGCCAGCTCGATACAGTCCACATCCCCACATCCCACTTCCTGAAGTTCCACCTTAATATTATCCTCCCATCTAAGCCTGGGTCTTCCAAGTAGCCTCTTTCCCTCAGGTCTCCCCACGAAAACCCTGTATGCAAATGTTCTATCTCCCACACGTGCTACATGCCCCACCCATCTCATTCTTCTAATTTGTTCACCAGAATAATATTTGGCGAGTAGTACGGATCGTTCAGCTCCTCATTATGTAGTTTTCTCCACTCCCATTTCGCCTCGTACCTCTTGGGCCGAAATATTCTCCTCTGCACCCTGTTTTCAAACACCCTCAGCCTACTTTACTCCCGCAGTGTGAGCGACCATGTTTCACACACATACAAAATAATAGACCAACATTATACTTCTGTATGTCTTAGTCTTTATATTTGTGGATAGAATACTTAAAGACAAAAGTATCTTCACCTAAAGTCAGCAAGCATTCCCCTGACTTCAACCTGCTCTCAGTTTCTTCTTGAATAGAATTTTGATTCGTTAAGGTTGTTCCCAAATATCTGAACTGATCGGTTTAGTTTTAATTTTAATTTAATTTTAAGGTAAATGAGTTATTAGCAGTAAATAAATAACTGCTGGTCCCTGTGGGCGTTCAGTCTAAAACTCATATCTACGGCCGCTGGATTGCTGAGAGTACGGTGTCGAATCCTGCTAGTGCCATGGAAGTGTGTCTGTTGTGAGTGTTGTACGTTGTCAAGTAGGGGTCTCTGCGACTAGCTGATCCCTCGTCCAGAGGAGTCCTACCGAATGTGGCGCGTTGTTGTGTGTGATCTAGGAACCTCGAGAAGGAGGAGACCATAGGCATCGTTAGGCCGCATCGCCACAGACAGTTAATTGCAATACTGAATGCTGTATAAACCTTGGAGAATAATATGATCGTTTAATGTACTTGGATACATGATTTCAGTTCATACTTCAAAGAGAACACCGAATGTAACCATGAGAAAGTCCAGTGGGTGGTTGCTCTATAGGTGAATACGGATGCTTATAGCAGAATCATAAGGAAAAGAAGAATCCAATGTGTATACAACATTCAGCTCCATTAATGCTGAACTTGGCGGTTTACATAGTCCGCAATACACTTAGAAAGGTTAAAGGTAGGCTGAATTACCTGTTTTAAGGAAGCGATAAATCAGAGAGACAAAACAATGAAATAAGGAATAGTGTGATTTAGATAATTATAGCGTTAATGAAGTAAATAAATTAAGGGAATGGCAATGACAGTGGTACTGCTGTAACATAGAACTGTCAAAACACTGACCTGTACCGCAAAGTAAACGACTTTACGGGGGGAGGGGATGTAACTAAATGAAGAATAGAAGAAAATTAAGCAATAATGTCGTCATATGGTTTGTGTAGTTGTTAAATCCTCTTCCCTTCTTTACAGTTAACAAGCAAGATGGCGTAAACAGTAACCTTTCCAAGCTTCATTCGTCTCGTCACCTATCTGAACCTCGGCCCGGACACATACTTTCCTGACTGAGGTTTTACAGCGATTTTACTCTGTTCCACCTACCTTAATCCTGGCCCCTTCATTCCAGATCCCCTCCAGTTCCTCATTAGCCTATCACCTTGCCATTCAGCGCTGCATAATCCGAGGTATCAACGTCATTTGAGAATAAATAAAAAAAGAAATGTTGAGAGGAAATATCGTGAATTTCAGATTGTGCTAAATTAAGCGTTTGAGGTAAGAATGGTGACTTGATTAAGACGTTCTTGTTTGCTATTTTTTGGATAGGAAAATGCAGGAGGTTAAAAAGGAAAATGTGTTATGCGGTTAGAAAATATAAAGATTGGTCTTGGGGGGAAATAATTTGCAGAACAGAAAGTGGGTGGAATTATCTAAGGCTTGTTTAATTGTGTGATTTAATAATAGCGGGGTTGAAACATCGGACTCCACTATCATACAGCATTAAAAGATAAAGTTCACCCCACAACTGGCCACGAAGGCCCAGAGGGGGTGGAGATCTATAGCTTTCTTTAACCGCGCCTCTAGATGCGGTTGGGTGGTCAACAACACGCCCCGACCTCTTTACCCCTCGGGAATGGCCATGTACCCATCATATACAAGGCTGGGTGTGCCCCTGGGCCGTTCTCGACGGTTGCGGAAAATCTTGGCCCCACCGAAACTCGATCTACGGACCGTCTAGTCCGTAGCAAGTCGTTAAAACGACTACGCTATCCCAGACCTTGTTATACAGCTGTAGTAGTAGCAGTAGTAGTAGTAGTAGTAGTAGTAGTGTTGTTATTTTTGTTATGGTAGTACCAGAAATACTAGCAGCATATTAGTAGCCCTGAACAAATTTGTGGTAGCAGTGTAGTAGTGGTGTTGTTTGTGGTTGTTGTGACAGCAGTAGTAGTAGTAGTAGTAGTAGTAGTAGTAGTAGAAGACCTAATTTAAGAGATATACAGGGTGTTTCACGACTTTAGGGCATAACTGCAGGAGGTGATTTCCTAGGTCTTTGTGATCAAAAACGTTCATATAAACATGTGTCCGATTTTGGACGGTTACGGAGTTATGACTGTTTGAATCTCGGAATAGAAGGTAACGATTACTGACAATAAACGGAACAAAATAATAAACCAGCATAATACATGA
>Ga0131853_10019524_pt1 | contig 12334 bp, 11 predicted proteins | sample TergutLab28metaG_FD_92764 | JGI IMG/M metagenome (GOLD analysis project Ga0131853, IMG submission 92764) | Labiotermes labralis P1 segment gut microbial communities from Petit-Saut dam, French Guiana - Lab288 P1 (version 2) (version 2) | ecosystem: Host-associated > Arthropoda: Insects >...
CTCACAAGCGTCCGCCACCTGTCTCTATCCTGGGCCAGCCCAATCCAGTCCATATACCCACATCCTACCTCCTGGAGATCCATCCTAATATTATCCACCCATCTACGCCTAGGTCTCCCCAGTAGTCTCTTTCCCTCCGGTTTACCCACCAAGACCCTATACACTCCCCTCTCCTCACACATACGCGCCACATGCCCAACCCATCTCTCCAGAGCAAGCATCCCGCATGTGAGTGTTTCTTAACAAAATTGTTTACAGGGAAGGATTGTTAGCACCTTGCCCAACCCCGAAGCTGGAGGACCACCCCTCGTCGGCTGTCCGCGACTGCTTGTTCAATTTATTCGCAGCTACCCTCCTATATTGTATTGCGGGTATTTAACACTTCATATTACAATCGTTACAGTACATACCACCAGCCTTAACACCAAAAACGCTATATTTTACACAGAGTGCATATTGAGTGCATTTGTTTCTTACATGTGAGCCCCATCTGCTTCCCTGAACACCATCTGGTTGACTTTTATGACGGTTACAGTGTTGGGAATTAAAATCTTTTAATATTATTTATTTTAATTAATATCCAGAGGGGTAGATGCACTGACGTCATTAATTGGTTCTTCATTTAGCAAAATTCTAACTTACTCTTTATGTCTCTTTGTTATCTTGCTCTGTATTCGCTCTGAAGTGCTTAAACTTTAAGAAATCTGCCTCCCATAATTCGGACACAATTTGTTAGGTAAGGAATAAGAATTACCTTCACACCGGACACACGTATGTTGACACCCCTAGAGCTTTAAACAGGGTGTACCTAAAATGCTTGAACAAATTACAGAAATGTTCCCACATACGTAAAGAAAAATGTTCATATCAATGTGCTCGTAAACACTTATTTTTCGAGGTGTAGCCCCGACCCTTTCCCGACTTCAATCTTTCATATTTTCATCTGCGAAGACATTTAAAAAAAACCCCCCCACACCATTCGCCTCCAATTTAAAATGAAGTCGCGCTTCACCTTCGCGCAACCTTTACAGGACCCTCGATAAAGTATGACGGTCCATCATCCAACGTGTACATACTGACGTTGATTCAGGTGGAGGACATACTGAGCATGTATTGTGAACTGCGACTTGACTAACAGTAAAAACTAAAGAGTTATTAAATTGGAAACGTTTATTGCAAATTTATTTGGCCGGTTTTAAAGAATTATTTCATGTAAAAGTAAAGAGATCCCGTTACAGGCCCGGTGTGACCCAGAGGGTGGGTAGAGGTATAGCTCTACTCTTCCATGACCGCGGCACTAGAAGGGGGTGAATGGTCAGCAGCACGCCCCGGCCGCTCTTTACCCCCGGGAAAGACCCGGTACCCGTTTTACGGGAGGCTGGGTGGGCCGGACGGAAAATCTCGTCCCCGCCGGGATTCGATCCCGGACTGTCCAGCCCGTAGCTTAGTCGCTATACCGACTGAGCTACCCGGCATACATTTATTTCATGTATAAGGTATTTATTGTGGAATGAAATCTTTCAATTTAACTAAATTACCACCCTGTTTCAGACATATGCTTACGTGAACTTTCCTCTGTTTTTATGTAACAACTCATTCTTGAAGCCTGTCCAAGTATTTTTGACACACCCTGTATGATGATTCAAACAAAGTATCTTCTCTGGCATGTTCCCCACAAAATTCTGTTTGGTTCGTAAGTTTTTCTCTTTTTTCCGTTCAAATAGTATTCAAATTTTCCTTGAATCAAGCGCTGATATTTAAACAATTAACCCAAAGCGCCAAACCAATTATTTCAACTTGAAGTTCGTCGTTTCCATGAATTATTGTCACTGTAACAAACGTTGAGTTGTGCTCAGAAGAATGACTACAGCACAATTGACACATGGTGGGAGTCTAAAAGAGTGCAGTTACAGATTACAGATGTCCCGGTACTTTATTATACATCACGTCACGTGGATGTATGGGGAGGGTGGAGGTAGAACTGGACACATTCTTGAACATGGCTTTGAATTAGGCGAGTGGCAAGAAGGCAGTAACACCACAGGTCACAAATACATTTATGTCAATTTTATTGCTGGCTCTTGTTAAACGCTTCCATTAGAAAATTAAAAAATACGCAAAGAAGCACAATTTAAATACATTGTACTGGAATTATATCCACTTACCTATTGATAAACTGTGACGTTTAAATATCTCATTATATTTTGTTATAAATATAACAATTTCAGGTTTGATTAATATTGTAAAGGGAAGGCCTCTTCTCAGTGTTACCTTTCGTGTTGTTGAAATATCGCCTGCTGATGGCCGAAATTTCGGGCGAAATATGTCGCGTTTGCTATAAATAAAAGAACGTCAGAACATTCATGGTGTTGTATTAGTCGGATAATTATAGAAGACGTTCATTAGAATTATGATTTTTCAGACAGTCGAGATATCCACTGATGATGTCTTTTCACAAAAGCCGAAACATTTAGTCAGCAATAAGACCGATATAATTGTAGTTGTGGCTGGCGGTCTGTATTCCTTTCTGCTGTTCATATATCACAGCAGGATGTCATTGATAAAGATGTAGGTGAATGGTGGCTTGTCGTTCCGGCTATTTTAATCCCAGGGGAAATCCCCTATCGTACATTAAATAGAAAACTAATTGAAACATAGAGCCGGTCTGGAAGCCGTGGAGAAGACAAAATTATCTTGCACGTGCCAAGAATCGAAATTCAATTTCTCGGTCACCCAGTACATAGCACAGCAAGTATACCAAGCTACGACTGTTCCTACCCCAATATTCATTCTCGAAATAAATATGATTCCAGTCATTCTTGGAACATTCTCTCCAGGAACACTCCCTCTGTGACAAAGCAGACTTATCCCGTGCATGCACATACTCGGAACATAAGAGCGGATCGATAGGGGGTCAAGCTTTCAAAGTATCGTTGTGCCCCACCCGTGTGTCAGCTAACTGCTTCCTAACACTTGCTTATGGCCTGGTATTATGAAATTAAACTCACTACCGTGTACACAAACGAACCCAACTACACCCCACTTCCGTCCCGATCAACGCCATCGACTTGACCAATATAAGATATGGCTCTCGCATGTTCGTAAATCTATTCACAAAATCTTATAATTAGAGTGCATTATGTGTCAGCATATAAATGAAATGTCAGCTGTTGATAGGGTTGAGGTTCTCACAGCGATGAATTTTAAGATTTCAGAGAGCTTCGGAGACAACGAGGCGCTGTGCAGTATGGGCATCTAGCAACTTACGTGACGTCACATCCCGGCCGACAGCTATCTTCAGATATTTGTAAGACCCTAGAAATCCTACGAGGCTCTTACGAGACACTATTACGCAATATTCTGATTCATTTCGATACACGATTATATATTAAACTAATTAAGCTAATAGAAATATGACTGAATATTACTTACAGTGCCGGATAGTCTACACAAGTAAATAACATAGAAATCGTTGATAATGTCACAAAGGTGATTAAATATTTTTTGGCACTATAAATAGTGTTGTTTTAACGGAGGATAATAATGGTATGAGTAACAGCAAGGAATTAATTGACAGCTCAGTGTATCTGACGTTATAGGCGAGGTATCGCATAAACAGCTGTCGTTATAACCGAGTTCGACCCTCTTTGACTGATGCATCTATTCCTGTCAGTGGTATCAGACAAGACAATATTGACGTTTCCTTCAAACTGACTTTCGAATATACATTTAAGAAGTTTTGACGTTTTGCTGACCGTGCATCTCAGTTTATTTATCTCAGTAATTAACCAACTTTGATTCATAAAATTTTTGTTTTACAATAAGTTTTATTTCATGCCTCAACATGTTTCGAGCACATGTGCTCATCATCAGGAGGTCAAAATTGCATTACACAGCCTCTGGTATCATCACACCTATAGGTGGCCGTCTCGTGCGCAGGTTGAGAAAGGTCCAATAAAATAATTCTTAACGGACTGGAGTTTAAAGGAAAACCTCAGATTTTGGTGTATTCTAGTGACGTGTTTGCCCTGGCTGAAAATATGAATTCCATGCAGAAACGCAGAGGAATTTCATTATACATCAGTAGGGATATTATTTTAAAGAAACTGTTAAAGTACAGAAGCTGAAAATATCCAGTTGTGTACCTCTCCATCCCCATATATCATCTACATAAACAGAAAATATATGGTGTATCTCAGCCCGAGGCCAGCAGCTTAATTTATGCCGGTTTTAATATTTTATTCGTCTTATATTTTGTATATGAGATTTTCCCTGAGGGAGCAGCTTCAAGCGATGTAGAGTCGGAAACTCCGCCCGTAAAGTTGAGACGACCCACAGCGCGTTATTTTGCTTGACGTCTGCACGCTCTAGACAACTCGCTGCAAACGCACGAGTATATAAGATGGCAGGCTTTCACGATGGATTATCACATTGTTTAGAATGACATAAGTTCCGGTGCTTCGAGAAAACGCGCTGCCTCCATCTTCATGGCGACAATCAGTTTCACATGTATGTTGAAATGGCGGCGAGAAAGTATGCCAATTATAGTGGTACTCCCCAGCTTATGAAATTTCAACTTATACAATTTCAGACTTACGCAATTTTAAGAAAGTAAAAAAATGAAGTAACTTTTTAAAAACACGCTCGACATTTTTCCGCGTAATGAGGTGAAGTGGCGGAAAGATAGAGCCGCGAGAAATCACAGATGGCGGGCGGGGTGTTAGGGTTCGGCCGATCAGGGTCCTGTGCGCTGGAGCTTCGCCTATTATACGCAATACACATTCGTTCATACGCACAATTCGTTCTGCTTTCGCCGCCGCTTCTGGAAGGTTACTATTGTGTAAGGCGAAAAATGTCCGTCTGGGATAGTTACAAAATTTGTGGACAATCAGAGCTACAGAAACTGAAATGGCTATACATTTTACCACGCCTGGAAAACATACGGTGATCCAAAAGTAACAATGCATCAAACATGAAAATTAAATACACCCTGTAAGAACACAAATATCTGAAATGTCACGTAAAAATATGCACCCGCCACCAAGTGAAAAGAGATAGTAACATTTTGGAGGTGGTTTCGTACATCAGATCTCGATTCTGAACTCCAGTTTGCAGTTACTTTTGAAACACTATGGAATATTTTATGTCTACCGAATTTCTTGTTTTCTTCTAGGCTATTATTTGTACACGAATTGACACATGTAAGAAGTACGTATCTCTCTGTGGTGCTACGGCCCAACTCTGGCCTAGACCGCCTAATTGTTGGAGATCGCACACTTAGACACAAACACACTCACAAACACAAACCCACACACAAATATACACACACACATACACCCGGTAGTAATCCCCTGAACGAATGATCATCTCGTCGCAGAGGCCGATACCTAGACAAGACGCAACAAACACAAAACGTAACATCCATGCACTCAGTGGGATTCGAACCCGCCAACCCCTGCCATCAAGCGGCCACACACCTATGCCTGAGACCGCATGGCCACGGGGATCGACAAGGAACAGACTACATTGACTGCAAGCAGTTTGTCTGTGCTCATCGTGGCTTTAAACGGTTCGTCTTACACAGTGTTATTCAAACCGCTTACAACCGGACCCTGCTGTTCCGTCGACGATTTTAGTAATCCCGCAAATACACTTCGTCTGTGAGACATTTTTTTCGTGTGGCGCTTCGAAGCTATTCCGGGTCATGGCCTCCCTTTACGTGTCTTCGGGATCACACTCACTGGACACACGACACTCGGTAGCACTCTTCTGGACGAGCGATCAGTCCGGCGCAGAGATCTCTGCTTCAAAACACGTCACACTCACAAGAGACAAACATCCATGCCTCCCGCGGAATTCGAACCCACAATCCCACCAAGCGGGCGGCCGTAGACCGATGCTTTAAACCGTGCGGTCTCCGAGATCGGCTTATAACAAAATTGGTAAATAAATTGTGCTTAATTTTGTAACTAAATCTTTTGTTTTCCTCCACATTTTGTGCATCACCGGCGGAGTTGGGTTTATTTGCAGTGTAAATCGCCAGTCGTGAAACTTTCATTCGTAAGTGTGCTGTAAGATCTTGCTTTTTAAATGAAGGTTTCTTTTTGTTTCAGGAAATTTTATTCCATTTCTGTCCCCGAAGTTAACCCTTTTAGATTACAGAGTTTCCACGAAACTCCGATTTGATTGCAAAGTTTCCACAAGTACTGAAGACCACTGCACACTGCACCAGACGACGGCTTTCCTTCCCAAGTGCGAAGTGCTGTGAACTGCGCATTTTGTAAATACAAAATTTTAACAGTGTTCTTATCTCTTCTTGTACGTACAGATTCAATTATGAATGTCGAATGCGGGTCATTGCAATGTGTCCACTTGTCAACACTCCGATTACTTCAACCTGACGTATAATTAGGCAGACCTGTAAATTCGACTGTTGTTTTGAATGCGTGCCACAGTTGGTCCCTTACAATATGGGAAAGACAGAGACTGAAGTTATGGGATAAAAGGTTTTTGATAATATTTGGATATAAATGGGGGGCAAGCAACGGGAGGGTGCAGAAAAGTTCATATTTAGAGCTTCTTGCATTTTACTACTCACCAAATATCATTAAGCCAATGAAGTCGAGAAATACAATGGATAGGGCATTTAGCACGCATAGGATACAAAAGAAAAGCATGAAGGTTTTTGTGGTTGGAAAACTTGAAGGAGAAAAACATTTAGAAGGCTTAGAGGCACTTGGAAGATGAATATTAAAATTGGTCTTAAAAATAGATTTTGAGGCTGTGTACTGGAGGTATCTGAATCAGGATAGGTATCGCTGGAGGGCTGTTGTCAATTGGTCTGTGAAACTGGATTCCATAAAATATGTGCAATTTATTGACTAGATTGAGAACTATTAGCTTTGTAAAGAAGGACACCGGTCCATTGAGCAAGTTGGTAGAATTTGCTGTAGGTTACTATATTTGTAAACTATAATGTAAACCCACTGCACAATGGGTACACAGCCTCATTGTATTTGTAGACTATAACGAAAAACCCACTCTACAGGGGTAAACACTGTCTAGTTTGCACTCATCGTCATGCATTGCAGGAAATGAGAAAGTTGACCAGTTGAACCCTCCACAGAAGTGCTGCTGATCTGTCCATCACAGTCTGGGATTTCCTGTATTGCTGATGCTTCATAAGGTAGGCATGCACATATATATATGAGATGGGCGAGGGACGTGGCAGGTATGGGAGAAGCGAGTGGTGCCTACATTTGTAGGCTGGAAGACCTAGGTGTAGATGGGAGGATAATGGAACTTGAAGAAATGTTATAGGGTGTCATGGAAGTATCATGTGTCTCAGGATGCGAAGAGGTGGAGGGTTCTTGTGAACGCGGTAATGAAGTTTCGGTTTCCATAAAATGCGGGGAATTTCTAGACTAGCTGAGGACCTGTTAGCTTCTCAAGAAGGATTCTGTTGAGTCCTTTATGTTTTACTCTCGAAGTGATACATACTGCCACGGATCTCAAAACAGCACATTCTACCACCTCACACCTTCTTTCAGCTTTTGTTTTAAAGGTTTTTCTGACCCTCATGTCACAACAGGGACTTCATTTTTGTTACATATCTTCACTTAAGTTTTCCTCTCGTTTCTTCTTCCTTAAATTGCAGCTGTACCGCGCCTCTGCTTATATTTAAACCGCTTTCCTTCTATATCAATGTTCGCTGAACATTTAATTTCATAAACTGCTAACCCCTGTCGTGTTCATTCCGTACGTTTTGATGCCAGTTCACTGCAAATATCAACAGCGTCGCTGCAACTTGCAACTCTTTACCAGTCATGAGGGTTTCGACATTTAAATTCCAACCGTCCTCAGTGAATTATCGTCACCGTAGCAAATATGTATGCTTTTGACAGTACACTAATACTGACAGAGTACGAAGTACAGTTGCCACTCACCCACACACACACACACACACACACACACACACGCCCGCGCGTGTGTGCTGGGATGGTAGGTGGATCAGCTGGTAGTTGGTTACTGACATGATGGGGACAACCTGTTGGTACCATCTTCAACCAACAGTTCCATCTTCATAGGTTAAGCAGTTCGGGATAATCTAAATTCCTGAAATCACGATAATTACTAACCTATCCCTCGTAACATTCCAGACAAGCGATGTCTCAGCCTTACCATGGTGGAAGCCTGAAATCTCGCTCAGTAAAATGTCATTGGGGTAGACGCAAATAAAGAGTCCGAGGGCGTTTAAATGGCGACGGTGATAGGATGTGGAAAGACTGTTGTACTGTACATTTCACTGTACTTTATTTAACTGCTAAACTGCTTAATCACTGTAAATTTTATAAATGTTTCGAATTTTACGTTGTGCTCAAACGCCTGTCATTTTTTGGTTTTGGGTAAAAGTATATGTACAATTATTAATCTTTATCAAATATTATTAAATAAAATATTATCAAATATTATTTTTTTCTGTTGTGCAACAATCCAACTCGGACCCCGGACGCCTCGTCCTTGAGGTTTCTAGATTTAACAAAATTAGACACACACACACACACACACACGAGGTAGGACAACTCTGTACAAGTGATCAGCTCGTCGCAAAGACCGCTACCTACACAACACACAATAAACACGCCAGACGAACATCCATGCCCTCAGTGGGATTGTGCTGGGAGAACACAAAACCGGGACGAGTCTGAAGGCATACTGCAGACACTGCCAGTCTTAGGCAACAGTTAGGCTACGTTCCAGATGGTCCGACGCAAGTCGGAATTGAGTATACATATGGTTAAATATACGAGTATGTATGTGTGCATGTACTATGAAATTGCGTAAATTCACACTGTGTCTGCATATTAAGTGGGCCTTACATATTGTAGGTTGGGTGGATGTGGACTGGCTGCATGTGGTTCAACACAGGCTTTCGTGCCAGCTTCTTGTGATAACAGCAACGAACCTCCGGCTCCCCTAACAAACGGGGATTTTCTTAAGCAGTCGATAGACTGTTAGTTGCCCAGGAGCACTGTGATTCTTGGAGCATTTCGGTCATTTTGTACCATTTGAGACGCAGTTACAAAACACTGATTATCTCTAATACCCATAAACAGCGTGGCTGGAGACAAATGGAGTCATCGTATAAGTTGCAAGTTCATAACACTGTGCATTCACGGGTCGTGACCTGTAAATACAGGGTGCGGCAGAGACACTTAATGGGTTTAAAATTAGATAACACAACGAAGTCTCGCGTCATTAGCAGTAGCTTGTATTTCGGAAGAGCATATTGTTTGCCTTTTTGTTTTTTTTTTTTTAATGTCGTCAATTAGATGTCTCCCACCATCCCCACACGCTGCTTCAGGGTTCCTCAAAGACTGTTCATCAACCAACGTATCTCCGTGTCCGAAATCCCTGCAGTTTCTTCTCGTAGTCTGGTTCTAGGCTAAGAGATGAACCCAAACGCACAGACAGTGAACGCATGTGGACAGATATGGGGAATGTGCAGGCAATGGAAGTGGCATGCTGGGGAAATACTCGAGGCAGAATGTTTAATGACGCTCTTGCTGCACTGACGACAGATCAGTTCCACAATGACGTAACTCTTGTTCACAGAAGTTACCTAACATGCCGAGATAATGCTCGGATGTCACCGTACCTGCTGCAGAATTCCTGGTTTCAAAGAAGTAAGGGCCACTGACACCAGAAGATACGAACCCCCATCAAACAGTTTCTCGCTGTGAAGAGAACGCTGATGGAGATATTCGGAATTTTCAGGTTCCCAATAAGAATAACTCTGTTTTTCGTTTTGCAACAACAGAACAACAATTCTTGAAATGAGTTTCGACAATGAATATACCACACTGTGCAGCCAATTGGTCTATTATTATTGAAATGACATGAAATAAACCAGCAACTGACCTTGGCTCCATTTACGCAACCCACACGTTTGCCAAAGTAACTGGAACTAAAGACCGTCAGATTTTTCTGCCTATAGTTTTGCCTGTTGTTTGTATGTGTGTGAAACTTGGTCTGTCATACCGAAGGAGGAAAATAGGCAAAGGGTGTTCGAGAATAGGGTGCTAAGGAAGATATTTGGGCCTAAGAGAGACAAGTTAAGAGGCAGAGTGAAGCAGACAACATAAAGAAAAACTTCGTGGTCTGCACTACTCTCCAAATATTATTCAGTTGATCAAAACCCAAGAAAGAGATTTGTGGGACATGCAGGACGTATGGGAAACCGGAAGGAAAAATACACGTAGAAAACCTAGGCGTAGATGGAAGGACGCAGCACGTATGGGGAGCGGAGATGGGATGATAGGTTTTGGTGGGGAAAGCAGAAGGAAAGAGTCCGCGTGGAAGGTCTACACGTAGATGGGATGATATTAAAACGGACCTTCAAGAATGGAATCGGGGGCATGGACTGGGTTTATCTGGCTCAGGACAGGGACAGGTAGAGTGTTTTAGTGAATGCGATAATGAAATTCCGGGTTCCGTAAAATACGGGATTTCTCGACTAGCTGAGGAACTGTTAGCTTCTCAGAAAGGACTCCGTTCCGTGGGGTTAATCCCGGCACTGGATCGTGGAGCTGTACAGAAGGATTGAAACTGTGCGGCGGACATTCAAACGTGTTACGTTCATCTCGCCGGTCTGCTGCTATGTCTCACCAGATGTGACATGTAGTGTACAACTTTCGTTTCAGAAGCTACGCTTTTAGAGGCACGTCTTAGGTTGGTACCAACTTGAGACCAAAAATAACAGTGGCTGGTTAGGCGGTGTCCATCATTCATGTCTATGTATACCCGATTTCTAGATGTCTGAGAGGCAGAATAAACACAACTCCGCACACTTCCTCCCATGATCCATGTGGATGCCACTCCCTGTACTACCTGTTCTAAAAACATTTCACTTGCAATAAAGCACGCACATATTCACCGCGAACCACACGTACGTCTTATTCGGCACGCACGCAATGGGGACCGCCGGGCAGCAGCTTGTCCCTCCCAAAGCGAATTTTAAAAAAACGCGGATTTTGTAGGCACGATATCAAAGGTTTGCGTTATTTACGCTTTACCACAACGCATCCACCGACACTGAGTGACGACCACCACCACCACCATCAACATCATCATCATGTAGCCCATCTCACGACAGGACCGCAGCCTCTTCCAAATCGAGCTCGTTAGAGGGTGCGATTTAGTGCTTCCTCTTTCAGTTTCCAGTATCCTAGCGTTTTTTGTCCAGTAGCTGCTTACGTCTTTCTACTCGTCTTCCCGTCACTTCGTTCTTTCCTTCTATCTCCCCGTCACTAATGTGTTTTAGAAGGCAGTTTCTTCGCACATGTGACCAATCCAGTTGGCCTTCCTTCTTTTTTACCGTACGTAGGGTATTCCCTGCCTCCTTGAGCCTAATAAATACTTTATTTTCACACGATCGGACCAACTGATCTTCTCCATCCTTCTCCAACACCACGTTCCAAAACACTGGAATTTTTATAAATAGATTTAAAAACTTACGGCCTCTCAGATATATTTAAAAAACCAAGGATATTAGACCTTGTGATTTAAATTAGCTGAGTCACGAAACATGTCATATTTATATGTACATAAATTTAGTTGCTAGCAGTGTTATGTGACAGGTATATTTATGACATGAGTTTTATAACATAGGAGCTAAATCAAGCATATATCTTATGCAGCCTTAGGACCAGCCCCCCGCCACCCACTATGAAAATTTCTAGATACACCCCGCTCTTATTGACCGTTTTGCACACAAAAATGAAACACGAAACCACATAACATGTGGTGACGAATGATTGAAACCACGTTACCCCGAGCGGCCTTTATCTTAGATTAGTTTCAGCCCGCGGGAAATTTCGCCATTCGAAGAAGCAAACGCACGCCCTGTTAATTACAAATGTGCAGGACTGTAATAACATGCTGCTGCGCACGCGCTGAATTATGCTATTATTGCTCGCTTTTACCAAGCATTTTCAGAGTGTCATAACTTGAACAGGCTTCAAAACAGAACATTACTAGCCTGATGACTGACAGTTAGGGTTAATTGCTACATTTGTTTTCGCACATCTCCAGAATCACTTACAAAAATCAGGTTCGGTTACATAATATATTAACAAGACAGGCAGCAACAATGAGGCGCCTTCGCGTATCCATTGTTGCAGTGAAAAAGCAGTAATTGTTACGTATCCTGAGTGTTTGTTTGGAACGTTAATTACCCAGCATGCAGTGCGCATGTGACATACCATATTGTCATCTGTGGCCTGTCCGGGTGGATCATATTTCTCCGCATTATCTCATGAAGGACATGATTTTC
>Ga0131853_10019525_pt1 | contig 12333 bp, 8 predicted proteins | sample TergutLab28metaG_FD_92764 | JGI IMG/M metagenome (GOLD analysis project Ga0131853, IMG submission 92764) | Labiotermes labralis P1 segment gut microbial communities from Petit-Saut dam, French Guiana - Lab288 P1 (version 2) (version 2) | ecosystem: Host-associated > Arthropoda: Insects >...
TGAAAAATTTTAATGCAGTCTAAACCGACCTGTTTTTCCCTTCCTTTTTTTTTTGGCCTGGTTCTTTTATTTTTTTGTGGGTTAAATTTTTTTTTTATTTGGTGCTTTTTTTTTTTTTTGGGGGGGGGGGGGTTTCACTTTTCTCGTGTACGTCGTGGTGTTGCATTTCCTGCATTTCTCTCGTAAACGACGAGATATCGTTTCCCGTATTTACATGTTAAGGACAAGATATCGTGTTTCTTTCACTTGCGTCGTAAAGAGGCATATGTTAAATTCTCAGTTGTTTCTAAGGCCCCAGTTCGTACCTCAAACGAAACACATTTCATGGTCTTTATAACGGCCAGTCTTACAAAAGATAGTATATTTTCAAGGAAAGCGTCTGTGGCTCAGGTGAACCGTCTGTGACTTTTGTCTGACTTCTAACAAAATAGGTACAAGACGACAATTTTTAATTTAATTTCCAAATATGAAACTCAGTCCGGTTGCTCTATGCGGACAGACAGACGCATGGTAGAAAGTAACGAACTGATCTGAAGTACTTGCTTTGCAAAGGGGCTTAAATACTCAGGACTTACATCACTGAAGACATGTTGTATCTCAGTTACACAGACAAGTCAGTGAGATATTGCGGTTTAACATATGCCCTGTTCGTTGCGAAAATCGAATAGAACACAAAGATGAAACACATAATCAATAAACAAAATGCTGGTTTTTAAAGCACTTTGAAGATAAATTCGACAGCCCCCCACAGTGTATTTGTATTCTGTATGACTATTTCAATAAACATTATTTAATTTCCCAAATATAAATATCAGATTTGACTTTGTGGTTGAGGCGCATCTTATTTCTGTGAGGGAAAAATTGAATTCTAAGTATTGTTTCAATGTTTTTGAGGCTTCAAATAGGAAGTTAAATTTGTCACTTATGAACTCAAAATATCACTCGGCAAACCCTAGCAAACACATTTGTGTATATATATATATATATATATAACTTTCATATAGATTTGGTAACATTTTTCTCCCTGCACTTGCCTCTGTCCAAAGCTTCACTGCTTATCTTCACCAGACAGCAAGCCTAACGACCGTGTTATAGATTAACATCATACAATTGTTAATTGTACACTTTTAGAAGATTTAATACCACAAAAATGCTGTATTTATGACAAGATAGGCTGATTCCTAGTCACTTCAGAATTTCGCACAAGGGAAATAGATTATTATTATTATTATTATTAAAGTAAATCTGCAGTTCATTTTGAACCGACAAAAAATAAAAATTACTGCCACCACTTAATTCAGTTTCATTTTGGAATTATTAGGTTGTATTTTGTAATTTTGGGTCTTTTCACTCTGGCCACAGTTTTAATTAGGCCAGTTTCTAGTCTGTGTAATATATATACAATTTCTGATTTTAAAAGTTAAATTAAATTTTCAAATTAACGTGGACAATGTGCATTTAAAAGGTTGATGGCTTCCGAAGGCTTCATTACGTGCATGTACACTGATCAGAGAATTTTTTAAAAAATATATTTCCGTGATGGAGACCGTGCGTTATACGTTAGGGTTTATTAGCAACTAACAAAACACGTAATGTCCTATTGCAGAATGCAGCTGTTAATCTTACGTACTAATGTTCACTGAACAACGCTGCCATTATTTCATAACAAAAGGGAAATTTTGCTTTGTCCAACCATGAAGGGATAAACAGAGGCAAGTTATTAAGTCGGTATTCATTGAATACGAAGCTCCGTGGTCTCCGAGCCGATTGGGACGTTTTCGAGGAGAGGTAAGTCTCACGACCTTACCCACACTCGAACCCCGGCCTGTCCAGTCCGTTGCGTGGTCACTATACCGACTACGCAAAACTGGCTGCTACAACAAACTACAGTGAATCAATTTCGTGTATAGTTACTGCATAATGAATTACAAGTGATAATGTGATCGTGGCCTCATTTTAGGTACCAGACCAGCGTTTATTTAGAAGTAACGTTGAAAAGAACGATTATCTTCAGTCAGGATAATCGGTGCATTGCCCGTTATTCAAACGAGGAGCCGTCACAGGCTTTAACACTGAAGTCATATTCATCTGTGATTAGAATATTTTTTGTACGGATGTTCAAATTTCTATTGCCGAAGACAACTACTTTATACCAACATTCGAAACGCATTGGTAGCACTGCACTCTAACTTCATATTTACATTACAAAGCCAAGCCATTTAATCTTGTCTTTACGACAGTCATCGATCATGTAAGGCACTTTCACTGTAATTCCTTTAGAATAAATAAATCTCATCTAATGCAAACTCCACATGACAGATGGCAGTATAGGTGCCGTATTACGATGTGTTTCGTGATGCAAAGAATAATTAAATATAATACAAAAAATATATAAAATTACGTTAAAATATGGCATACGATAACTTTCAGCAAGTACAGATGGGTTTAAGATTTATTGTTTAACTCATACTTAAAACAAAAGTATTTATTACTTAAATATAGCTGACCCTTCAAAAGTGCATCACCTACGTAACAACAGAACTAAACATTTCCACAATTTGGAAATGTAAACGAAATTAATAAATACTGAAATAATTTCTTTTACGTAGCATTGCTGCCAAAAATTTATATCCAAAAACTGAGTATAGGCTTAAGGAAGGTGCTGATGCAAGGGTCGATTTTACGTCTTGGGTGTCATTTTGGTAAAGGTAATAAACCTGTTCTTGGTTAATTTCATAAAAATGGTACCTTAAAAATTTTATGTGTTTTGCTTGGTTAAAGTGTGAGAAAATTACTGTCAAAAGTAAATATTTTTACTATTAATATTAATAATTAAAAACAAATCTGCACCTACACTACTCTTCCATTTTGATTATGCGTTACCTCCTCTTTTTCCTTAAGCATAATTTGTCCCATGTATTTTAACACGCAACAGTTCCAAGGGTCCATTACATTTAATGGTCTGAGGCTGATTATGAAAAGAATTGTAATCAGAGGTGTGAAGCTTTTTATGCTAGTATAAATTTATCGCCGCTTCGGAAAAGCTTGCTGCGTATGTTCTCAGGGTAAAAGGATGCAGCAAGCTTCCCAGAAATGTTGGCAACAATGTACCAATATAACCAGTTCAATCCCAGAAGAGGCTAAATTTTTCTCCCTTCTTATTTAAGCACCATAAATTGAGGGCAATACTGCAGAATGGAGGTGTAGCAACAGCTAACTGTTTGCCTCAACACAAAATGGAAAAGAATGATTAATTTCACGCTACAGCCGCTTTATTCCCGATGAGAATTCCACAGTATTCATCCATAAACTCTAGTAGTTGGTACTCGGAACCCGTCTGGACGTTTTTGTTAAAGGAATACTCTACACTTGCAGAAACCAAAGTCGACTTCATAGCCTAATCACAGGACCGATTCAGCTACCCCAAAACAGTATAAGCTAACCGTAGTGCAGTGCATGGGTTTTGACCGGTGGAGTAGTTAACTGAGCTGGCGGACGAGCCTACTGAGTTTGGTGCAGTGGCGAGTGATGGGTGTTTATTTTTTTGGAATTTCAGTGTGACAAGGTAAGCCATACTTGCAGAGGCGGAGAGAATGTCTATACCTTCACTGCCTTACGGACTCGCTCCTAACCTACCGTTTGAAAATTCCATCGGCTAAAATCCCTGCACTGCATAATACATCCTGTTTCAGATCGGATGATAGGTTGACTGGTGGGGAAAGAGAAGCATGTTCAGGTAAAAGCCTGTATTGTGAAGTACAGGTAACTCTGCCTCTACTGCAGTACTATTGTCTGTGGCCGGCACCGGTTCACACTGCCAAAGCGTTATTTGGGTCAGCACTTTTAGGGGCCTCTTCCAGTGGTGTTCCTCAGTGGCGCCGGGCTGTAGCCGTCAATGGGGTTGTCTGACGTCTTAGTGGCGAAGCGTCAGTTCCTAGACTAGTTCCAATTTTAAAATGGAGCCTTACTGGTGTTACTGCACAGTACATTCAAACATAAGACAGGAACCATAAATTCTGGATATGTATTTTGTTAAATGCAAGGCTGGAACATGTCATATTCTCATTGAATAATGACTTCAGAAATTATAAAAGCAAATTTAAAACTATTTCCGGGTGTCCATCACCATCAACTTCAAGTAGACTTTAAAGAAGTCTATATTTTATGCAGTGTGTACATATCTGTAGGATGAGCAGTATGATGAATTGAAGAGTATAAGTTAGCGCATCATAAAGGACAGGGTAGAATCATCGGAAATATCTTTTAATAGCTAGAGTAGCTACTACACGTCATTACTTCTCTGAAATATGTCTAGCTACGTGAGACCGGACGGTTATGACCATAAAAATGTCATCTCAGTATGTTTATGTACTGTACGTTTCCCTAGCCATCTGAACGGAAACTTTTCGTTTTGGAACACTTAAACAGGTAGCAACTTTGTTACCGAGCAATGTCATCTGATGATTAAGGATGTAAACTAATTCAGTTTTAACGTAGAAAGAAGTGATGAAGTCAAGAAGTTGAATGGATAAAAGAAAGCAAGGAGAAAAGGAAGTGAAGGATGTAGATTGGAAAAGAATTTTTTCTTTCTCCTTCAAAGATCTATTTCCATATTTAATAGTGTTTTTCCATGATCATTTATTCATTTTGTTGTCTGCCTTACGGTGGGTGCATACACTTTTCCAAAGCAAGTGTTCCACAGATTATGATCTAGAGCTTCTTTTGTTAATTTCCAGTAGCCTCTCGTTTCCTCAAGGTGATCCAGTAGCTGCTTACGTCTTCTTCCTCGTCTGCCTGTTACTTCTGCCCACCCTTGTATCTTTCCTTCAGTAACGTGTTTTAGAAGGCAGTTCCATTTATCCATACATACACAAATTTTACCGAATTTTCTAGTACATAGGACGCAACATATGTATATACGGATGAAATATATCATCTCACCAATCAGTAAGAAAGGAGCAGGGTGATTTTGAGAGGTACTTTTGAGGGAGAAGAATGAGTGATAAACGAGTAACTCTCCAAACAGACTCGCAAAGAAACCTCATTTTGACAAAGAAATTATGATAGAGTCTTCACAACATGTCGCGAGGGGACAGTCGCAGTAACAATTTGCATTGAAAACGATCTGGGCCCACGTAAAAATCCCAAGCTGCCCCTATAAATCAGTCACTATCAGCCACAATTCCTGTTCTATGCATGCATCAGGTCTATGTAAACCACAGTCCCAAAGGTCTTGTAGAAAGACCATATATAAAGAAATTATTCCTTCTAACATTGTGTAAAATACAAAGTCTGTGAAGCTTACTTCACGGTTAGGTCGCTGTCCTTTATCTTAACCGGTATAATCGGATGCAGAATTGTCCCGGAACATCTAACGCTATTCCAAATAGTCAAGAAAATATCCCGCATTTACTGGGTCCAAAATTTCTTTATATTTCCTATAAAAGCTAAAAAATCCACATTTTTTTAGGAAGCTGAACGAAGATATCACCCTTACATCATTTACAATTTTTTTTTCGATTGTGATCTACTACTACTTTTAAATCTCCCACATAATTTCTTCAACCAAAATATGTCCACCATAACTCTGTGTGTGTGTGTGTGTGTGTATGTATCTCTTACATATGTCTTGAACATTCTACCCAAAATACCTTTGTCATTTACTAATCCGAATATGAAGTAAATTTCCCCTTTTCATTTTTCCGAATCCTAATTACGTTCTAACAGTTTCTCCACAGTTTTTTTTACAAACACTCTCTAAATCTTTTCCTTGGACTGAGTGGTAGAACTAATTTTAAGAACATTTTCTTAATACAAATTAACTGGAAAAATTGTTTCCATTATTCCTTATATTTACCATTAAAGAGGACGAAGAGGAATAAAACATTATGATTTCACCCTTTAAAGTAGAAAATAAATCAGTAAGAGTATTACCATTTCTTGATGCTCAACTATTGCTGAATGGGGATCCTTTTTTAAGGTCCCCATTCTTCTTAAAATTTACCCTCTTTAAAAGTGATATGAAGAGGAGGATAATTGGGGGAGTTTGTGGAATGACAATGAAACCTGGGTATTTGGTGGAAATATCAGTGTCATTTGTTCTCCATAAATCCCACACGGAACGACCATTTATCGAAGAAAGTTCGCTGGGGTTACATGGTGAAGACTAGTACCCCAAGCCATGACACCACAAATTTAATTATATATATATATCATATGTAATAATATACAACAATCCCATACCTGACACACAGAGAACACAGTTCGTCTTAATGACAAAGACCAGTATTTTAATACCGCTGGCAGAAATATTCGCCATTTTCATAACCTAAACCTAATATGTGAAATCTCGCAGTATTTAATAGTAAAGAAGTAGCACTGTAGTGGTTGTAAATAAAGTGCTTCGAAGGTCTTAAAAAGTTATAAACGTGTAAAATTAATCTGATATTTATCGACCATTAACATTGCTTTCCTGTGTGTTACATTGTGGGATGAAGATAAATAATGATACAAGAATTACGTAACGCCGAAATATATAAAGTGTCATATATATTGTATTATGTAAAGCTGCTAAATTTGTGAACGTTGATTTCTCACATTAAGTGAGAAACATAGGCTGAGGGCGTTCAAGAATATGGTACTGAGGAAGATATTTAGGCCTAAGTGGGAGCGAAAGGATAGTTAGCGAAAACTGCAAATTGAAGTTTTCACGATTTTTACTCCTCACCAAAAAATATTACGCGACGAAATACAGACGAAAGAGATGGATGGGCATGTGACGTTATAGAAAGAAGTGAAATGCAGAGACCATTGGTCGGGGAAACGTAAAGGACAGAAATCACTTGGAAATCCTAGGCATAGATAACTTATGTTAACAAGAATGGTGAAGAAAGAGGATGGGAGGTCATAGATTGGGTTAATTTGATTCAAAATAGGGACAGGTGAGGGGCTGTTTTGAAAAAGTAATGAAATTTCGGTTTCACAAAATGCGACGAATTTCTTGACTAGCTGAGGTTAGACTAGTTTCTCACGAAGGATTTGTTAGTTACTTACATGTATAACGTAAAATGTAAAATACCTAGGATTATGTGGGAAGCCAATATTAAAATGTAAAATGTAAAATACCTAGGATTATGTGGCAAGCCAATATTAAAATAATCGTGCATAAGTGTGTGTAATGACGTTGTATAGTTCAATAGCGGGATCTTGTAAAGTTTATAATGAACCACCCTTTCCCATAAACTGTGGAGAATTTATCACACCGAATACTTCGGCAACAACTACCTTCTAAGAAACTATTGTGCTTCTTTGTGTTAATTAGCTGTTTATGTGAAATGCGTATGTATACGAAATCCTCTAATTCAATTTAAGTGGCACAGAGCTACAGTAATTGTCTGCTGCCACTCTCACAGTAATTGTTCGCTTCTATTACAAGAAATCGGTAGCATGCAGCAAAGCATGTGACGGACGTATACGGTATCCAGAGTCTATATGCTACGAGCCGATGTTGTATAAATCTCTTGTTCCTGTAGAGGACCCCGGATAGCATAGTCCACACAGTGAATATGCTGCGGGCTGGACGAGATGGTGTTGAAATACCGACAGGGGCAAAGAATTTGTCTCTTCTCCAAATCGCCCAGAGAATTTTCGGGGCCCAGCAAACGTACTACTCATTGTAAGCCGTGGTACTTTCCCGGAGATAAGCAGCCGGGAAAGGATGTTGGGCTCTCAATACCATCTAGCGCAAAGGTTAAGAGGATTGGAGCTATACTTCTACACCCTCCTTTACGCCTTCGTGACGTATGTAAGGATATATTTACTTATTTCTTCCTGATAGACACTCGTACTATAAAGAGGAAATGGGCTTAGAGCAGAGCTCACTTTAGTAATTTATGGATTACGTGCATGTATAATTTCCCTTTCTATTCACATATGTTATAGCGTTACTGCATTCTTCAGTTAGACTGTAAGAATTCACCTTTCTAAACGCAGCAACTGCCCATTCAATGTCTGGTTGTCACTATTAACATACTGTAAGCACGGCACTTGCCTGTACAGTGTATGAAGTTTTAGTTTTCACAAGCTATCGATCTAAAACAAAGTGTTAGTTGATGGGAATGATGCTTCTCTGGAGAGCGCGTAGAAGTGGTCAGGTTCTTAGCAGTACAACTCTGCTTTTGCCAGGGCAGCAACCATGAATTATTAACATCAGAAAACCTGTAACAAGGCTATTCAATTAGATTGCTGGTAGGAGGAACGTGGTTAGGTAAACAGATTGTGGCGGAGAAAGGGTCTAATGCCTATGAAGGGACTTCTTTACGCCAATAGGACAAGGGAGTTGAGCATTGCTTTCTTCTGAGAGGTGACGTCCTCTGGTGTAGTAGTACTCTAGGTCTTTCAGAGCGCAGTGTTGTCTCCATCATCTTGGCAGGTGTATTTCGTTTACCCCGATGAAAATTGAAAGTGTAATATAAAATAAGGAACCTTTATTATGAAAGTAGGCCTAAAACATGAAACATTAAATAAACAGCTTTCAAGAAACGAAATGTATGAGCAGAATTTAGTCCTACCGGTGAAGGCAAAGTTTTCTTGAACATGTTCCATCCACCTACAGGATTAAGGAGCGGAAAGTAAGCATGCAGTCAGATTACGAACGAAGCTGGTCACTCAGGTCCAGGCGAGGTGATGGAATATGGATCAAAATCCAGAAACACTGATATCTACCAATCAGTCTGCACGGCGTTATAACTCAAAATACAACAACAGGAATACACACTACGTAAATACATCAAATCCGATAACTTTATTAGAAATTTTATGTGCGTGAAATGACAGCTCAAATTACAAGCTAGGGGGATGATTCGCGGTGGAAAGACAGGGAGAAAAATATTTGAAAGTTAAAGTTTTTCTTGTCCACATCACGTGGATATAGAGGGGGTGTAGAGGTAGATCTCCATTCATTCATAACTTCGGAACAAGACTGAAGTGAGTGTTAAACTTCACACCTGAAGACAATAACCACGATATTCATTAAATTCGAGGCTCGATGGACCACAGAGCCTACTTGGAAGTTTTGGAAAAGAGAAAAATTTCTGGCTCCTAGCAGGATTTAAACTCCGCACCTTCCAGTCCGTGGCGTAGTCGCTATACCGACTGCGCTACACCAGCACCTGGAAGAGAGTGAATCAATAAAAGTGCTGGATCTTACAGCGTATAATTAACACTCAAACTTAGGATACTCAAACAAAGAAATCTTAGATATCAAGTAAATAAGCCTGTCACAAAAATGTTTATACAATATCAAATTTTTATCATATCGAGATTTTTTTGCGGTCCGCGTGTCGTTCATTAAATACCACGATTAGGATTCAAATTTTTAAAACAAAATAAGGTTGCTGGCAGATGACTCACTCCAATTCAGTATTTGTGTTCTCTAATAAAACGGCTGCTACGAAAAAATGGCTCATGTTTTCTGTCAGAATGGTAAGAAAGACTTCAGGTTTACCGACTTTCCTTTCTACCATCATATGCGACGTCACATCGCTGAAAACTGTAATCTTCATAGGGAGAATTAGGGTATGAGCAAGAGATGAGCAATAATAGGAATAAGGCAAGGTGGAGAAGTTCGATGCGTCACATTTCTATCGGGGCTCATCATCATATGCAATCAAGCAGAATACTTAGTGGGGCTCAAAGCAGGCAAACATCTCTCGTCACGATTTTGCCACACACACACACACACACACACACACACACACACACACATACACACACACACACACACACACGTGCATACAGGTAGTAACTACAGTGATGGTGTCTTACCTCTTCATAGACTATATGAAAGACGCAGTAAAGGGGAGGAAACATGTCGAAAGGCAGTGCAAAGTTTAAAATGGAAAACGGGTTTTGGGGTTCTGAGCTAATAAATATTCCTTACTTGCAGTTTTAAATTATTCTACATAGCAGAGTTCTTATTTATTTATTTATATATTTATTCATTGCTTTGTATAGCGACTAGGCTACGGGATGGAAGTACTAGGGTTCAAGTCGCGAAAGAGGCAAGATATTTATGTCTCCCCCAAAATGCCCATACCCTCTCTGGGGCCCACTCACTCTCCTATTTCCTTTAAGGTACATCGGCAGGGGAGTGAGTCTGGCCACTGACCTCCACCAAGAGCCGAAGTGAAGAATGAGTAGAGCTGTAGGCTTAATGCACGTACAGTACCAGGACAATTAATTTTTACGTGATTTCCAAGTCACCATTAGGGTTTCAGACTCACACAAACACAAAGACACATACTCACACACACACATACATACATACATACATACGTACATACATACATACATACGTACATACATACATACACACATACATATATACAAACAAACATACATATATACAAACATACACATACCTACATACATGCATACACACATACATAAATACATACATACACATACATAAATTCACACACACATACAAACAAACATACATATATACATACATACACATACGTACACACATACATACATACATACATACGAACACATACATAAATTCACACACACATACAAACAAACATACATATATACATACATACACATACGTACATACATACACACATACATAAATACATACGCACAGATACACACACATACATACATAAATACATGCACACATACATACATATATACATACATTCATATACACATACATACACATACATAAACACATACATACATACATACACACACACATAAACACATACATATATACATACATACACACACATACATAAATACATACACACATACATACAAATACGTACATATATACATACACACATAAATACATACATACACATACAAACATATATATATATACATACACAAACACCTACATACATACATACATACATATACGCACACGTACACACACACACATACATAATTACATACACGCATACATACACACATACACACATATATACATATACACATACACATATTCATACATATATACACATGTAATACATACATACATATATACATACACATACATACACACATACATACATACATACATATACGCACACGTACACACGTACACACACACACATACATAAATACATACACGCATACATACACACATACACACATATATACATACACATATTCATACATATATACACATGTAATACATACATACATATATACATACACATACATACACACATACATACATACATATATACATACATACATACGTCAAGCTATTCTGTCGCTGACGAACATGTGAATAGCTTACGGTTCTAAAGCGGAGGTAGGTCCTGGGGGTAACCCTCAAAAGCGAATTCAGCGGTTATATCTACCGTTTTCCCACTGCATTATGTATCATGGTTACCACCAAGTGGCTTGTTATGTTGTAACGTACGTTTTGGTTTGTCTGATTCCATTCCTAGGAAAGAGCTGAGTGCAGTAGGTTTAAGTAAAGCTCATGAATTCTTTACCAGTTAATCAGAGTGAGGCAGGAGGTCAGAATTTTGGAGCCACTACCGCAGAAAATGTGGGGAGAGGAGTCAGGAGTGGGTAGCAAATTGGACTTAACTTGCAGAATCCGGTGCCATCAAATATGCTGCGTCCGCATGTGCGTACTTTCACATACCCTTGAAGTAGGGAAGTGTCAACCAGGGTACTCTAAATCGACCTGACAGTGGAAGAGGACCGTTGAAAATTAAGCGGGAAGTATGTTACAGAACATAAATGCACGTGGACAACAATGAAGGCAGTGAGACAGATTATGAGAGTAGCTGGCAATTGCGAGTAAGTGATGTACACACACGTTATACGTCTTTTCATAGCTATCTGCTAAGTCTTAAACACAAAGCGTCGATGTCATAACTGTAATTATTACAAAAGCATAATATTCTGGGTGAAACATGTATAACCTACCAGTTTGGTTCTAATTACAATGTATAAAATAAAAATCACCATAATTTCTCATCTAATCTAGAGAAGTACTGTCTTCGTGTTCCACACAAAGTATATACGAATGGATATTATGACAAATGTAAAATTGCCCAATCTATCGTTTTGCATAGACCGACAGATGTCACTGGATATCATGACAGATGTACAGGTGTCCGTTTTATTGTGCCATATAGACCGACAGATGTCACTGGATATAATGGAAGATGTACAGATGTCCGTTGTATTGCGCCACATAAAGCGTCAGATGTCACTGGATATCATGGCAGATGTACAGGTGTCCGTTTTATTGTGCCATATAGATCGGCAGATGTCACTGGATATTATGGCAGATGTACA
>Ga0131853_10019526_pt1 | contig 12332 bp, 7 predicted proteins | sample TergutLab28metaG_FD_92764 | JGI IMG/M metagenome (GOLD analysis project Ga0131853, IMG submission 92764) | Labiotermes labralis P1 segment gut microbial communities from Petit-Saut dam, French Guiana - Lab288 P1 (version 2) (version 2) | ecosystem: Host-associated > Arthropoda: Insects >...
ATGTGTTTTGTATTTATCTGAGAACAAACAGCGACTTGTGCCACTTACAGCATAAACTGATTGGTTTTTATAACCGAGATGAAAAGTGTTTACAGCGCGGTACGCACTGGGTCTTTAAATAAAACAGTCTGCGCTTCGTCTTTAAAATGTTAAAGGTTTTTAGTATTTCCTTAGTAACTTTAGGCGCTATCTTCCTTTCGTGTTTTAGCAAACAAATATTTATGAACATCCCCAAAAAACACAAATAAGTGTACTTTGTATATTGATCATTATTCAACTCTACCACATGTTTCGGCAATTTCAGCCGCCAGCAGGTGGGAATACTGCTTCACAAGAGGAGTAAACATTGGGAGAAGTAAACAGTTGGTAGAAGAATATTTATAATTTTTTTATAATTATTCCGAAATTCTTAACGTTAATCGGCATTAAAACTAGTAGATGAAGCATGTCGCCACAATTTACATGCAAATTTCGCAAGCCCCTAATTTGCATGCAAAAAGGTCCTCAGAAAATTTCTTAAAAATATTTCCGTTCACAAGAAACTCTATCCCAAACAACTGAAACATTCAGTGGCCTAGATCTATTGTCTCCTGCTTATCCCGCTATCGCCCCACCCTATATGACAATAGGATTACAGTCTTCATGATGTCCGTCACTCTATTTCTTTCCGAATTTCTAAAGGAACAGACAATAACTACAAGCTTATCTGTCTTCAGCAGAGCCGACACTGCTTCTGCTTTTGTTCCCTTGGTTCAGTACCATAAATATGGACATATACAGCTTTATTCTAAATGTAGTAACTCATTCATTTTTGCTTAAAGTCTCTAACAGCTAAAAGACAACGCACCAATTCTGGATCCACCAGGCTGTCCCTGCGCCCGTTTAAGTCCAGCAAGTACTTCAGAGAGAAGCGCAAACCAGAAGAGATTTTCTTGTGGAGTTTAAGAGAAGAGAATGGTAAATAAAATGGGATTTTTTTTATGGACACCGCCAAGTGGAATACAGTCCTCAGATAAAGTTTTATTTATACACTAAAGGGGAGGAAACTAAGTTGAAATGAGAGAATTCGGTTTCTTTCTCTGATGTTGGTAAAGATTCAAGCATTCTGGATTGTTAACTAATTCGACTCGTAACTATTTTTGTTTCTTTGTTAGTCTAGTCACTTCCACATACGACTGTACGTGTAACTTGTGACTGTTATACCTGAACACACTCAAGTAGGTCAGTGAGACACACACGCACACATAAACACACATATATAAAACACACACACCACACAGACACACACACACACACATACACATACACGCAGACACACACATACACTACACGCAGACACACCACACACACACAGACACACACATACACACAGACATAAACACACACACACACACATACACATACACGCAGACACACCACACACACACACACAGACACACACACCACACACATATACACACACACACGCACACAGACAACATACACACACACATACACGCAGACACACCACACACACACAGACAAACACACACACACACGCCATACACACATACACACACACACACACATATACACACGAAGACACACACACATCACACACACACATACACACAACACAACCGGTAGGACTCTTCTGGGCGAGGGATCGGCCAATCGCAAAAGACCTCTACGTGAAAACAAAAAAAATTTAGAAGAGACAGCAATAACCCAGGCGGGATTCGAACCCACAATCCCAGCAAGCGATAGGCGGCAGACATACGCCTTACACTGAATGGTTACCGAGTTCGGTCTTGGTCCGTTTAATGCGCATTTTGTTGCTATTTGAAAATGATGGGTTACCTTCCGGATTTTGTCAGTTTATTTGCTGTGTGCCGTGGATTGAGAAATACAAACACGACCCCGGGGCGGAGAGAGAGGATGCCGAAAGCATCCTGGTCGTGTTTAGGAATAAATTATGCATGCAAAAACCTGAATACACAGAGGTTAAAGAGAGCTGTCTTCAGTCCCTTACGTTTCTTATATTTCTACATAAATAAATATTTGAAATTAGGTACAAATTTGGACAAAATGGTTATTTGCATTTGCAGCCATATTGTTATTTGGTATAATTTCAAATACAGCTTAAATAAATTTCTTCCTTATTTTCTTAGCGGAAGGCAAGTCGATTAACCTAATTTGAAAGAGTACAGGTAAAGTTCTTATATCTTTCACCTCGGAGCGAATTGCTGATTCTTGTCACGATCTCTCTTGAGAGACAAGCACAAAGGAAGATGAGATCGTGGCAGTTTCCAGGCTGTCCGTCGCCTACACTTCTCGACTGCAGAACAGGCGCGCTACTTACGTCACGACGTGTTGAACATATCCGTGCAAATAATCACAAACGAACTTTGATTCATCTACCGTCGCTGTACGTCAACATATCTCGTAATGAAATATAAATGACAAAACTTTTAAACTTGACAGCAAAGTGCAAATACGCGGAGAAGGCACAAATAAAAATATTGGTTTTATTTGAGAATAAGTTTAGAACGGATTAATTTTGGAAAATTCTTGTAAAACAAAGAACGAAATATACTTTACAGGTGTGAAGTCTTTATCCATTTCTCAATTCTTTTTCTTCCCCGGCGCTACAACACAACTTGGGCCTTGGCCTATTCAATCCTCCGCCTGCAGGCATTTCCAAATTCTGCAGATCTTCTGCAGTTCCTACATTTCAACGTCCCTTAACATTCCTGTCCATTGCATCTAACCATCTCCCCCTGGGTCTTCCAACTATTCTTCTCCCTCCTATTTATCATTCCAGTTTTTTTTTGTCACATTTCACTTCTCCATCCTCACCACATGTCCCGCACACTGGTGTTTGTAACTACTTTTCATTGTGTAATGTACATATTTCGTGACTGTACCTGTTTCAATTCTGTCCATTAAACAGAAGAGGACCATAGATTTTTCTTGGGAATTTATCCAAAAGTCATTAAACAATTTTTTTGCACTCTGCAACAACTTCTATGTATCCTTCCCATAACCTAAGACAAAGATTCTTAGAATTTTGTACAGTTTTATCCAAGTTGTCCCATGTACGTCACTTGCCTCTATTATTACGAATTTCTCAGCAAACGAAATGTCCCAATTGCACAAGAACTCGAAGAAATCGAAGACAAAATTTATGCTTTCAGTGTTTTCTGAAATGGAATAGAGCCAAGAGAATTTATAATCACTTCCTTTTATAGCTCTTGTCTAACAGAAATCAAGGGGTCGCTATAAACCGTATTTGTGCAGTTTCACTTCAAAGATATTAACTAATTTCATGCGAAGATAAAATCCCTAGAACACATTTTTCTGTTGTTAAAATATTCAAAAATTCGCCGACAGGAAATTAATTCTAAATAAATGCTCTGTCGAGAATTGAAATTTGACAATATATTACCAATATAATGTAGTAAATGTGGGTACGGTAACTCAGTCAGTATAGCGACTGGCTACGGGTTACACGGTCCGGGGATCGAATCCCGGTGGGGGCGAGATTTTTCGAAAATGTCTAGACTGTCCCTGGGGCCAAACCAGTCTCTTGTACAATGGACACCGGGTCTTTCCTAGGGGTAAAGAGCGGCTGGGCGTGGCACTGACGCCTCAACACATCTAGTACCCTGGTCAAGGAAGAGTAGAGCTATACCTCGAATCCCCCTATGGAACGTATGGCTTGTTCAGAGCCTCAGTGTCTGTACAGTAGAGCTAATCTCTACTCCCCCTATGGCCCTACGGCCTTTACAGAGCCTCAGTGCCTCTAGAGTAGAGATATATCTCTACTCTCCCTATGGACCGTACGGCTTGTAAAAAGCCTCAGTGCCTGTACAATACAGCTATACTTCTACTCCCCCTATGGGCCGTACGGCCTGTACAGTGCCTCAGTGCCTGTACAGTACAGCTATACTTCTACTCCCCCTATGGGCCGTACGGCCTCTAAAGAGCCTCAGTGCCTGTACAGTAGAGCTAAACCTCTACTCCCGCTTTGGACCGTACGGCCTTTACAGAATCTCAGTGCCTGTACGGTAGAGCTAAACCTCTACTCCCCTCAGTGCCTGTACAGTACACCTATACCTCTACTCCCCTCAGTGCCTGTACAGTACAGCTATACCTCTACTCCCCCTATGGGCCGTACGGCCTTTACAGAATCTCAGTGCCTGTACGGTAGAGCTAAACCTCTACTCCCCCTATGGGCCGTACGGCCTCTAAAGAGCCTCAGTGCCTGTACAGTTGAGCTAAACCTCTACTCCCCCTATGGGCCGTACGGCCTGAAGAGAGCACCAGGGCCTGTACAGTAGAGCTATAACTCTACTCCCCCTACGGGCCGTACGGCCTGTACAGAGCCTCAGTGCCTGAATAGTACAGCTACACCTCTACTCCCCCTATGGACCTACGGCCTGTACAGAGCATCAGTGCCTGTACAGTACAGCTGTACCTCTACTGTACTCAGTGCCTGTACAAGGGTGCGCATTACATTTCTTACCCTTTAATGTTAATAACGGTAAAATTTCTTAATACTTATTTAAAGACTCACAATAGTTTTAGGGACACAAATTGTACCCCTAATTTTATATAACTCGTTTCTAAAATTTAGCTCAAAATTTTTTTTTTAATTCCTCTAGTTTTTCTGTCTATTTTGTATTTCAGTGCTGATATTTTATACGAAATATGCTGGTCACATCGGGAAGGATATGTTCGATAAGGACACACAAGAAATATGTACGAAACCTTTGTCGTAAGTACCGTCATAAATGGCTACGTGGAAGGCCGGGAACAAATGGGAGGACATCAGCCTGAATTTTAAAGAATTAAAAGATTATTTTGTGAATGGATTATTTGTTCTGTTGTAGGGACCTCGACGATTATCATTTATTATTATTATTATTATTAGGCTCTAATCATTTTTCGTTAAAGAAATTTTTTGCTTTTTTGGACAGAATAAAATATGTTCTAGCAGAACTTACACTAGAAACCAACTCCCGTGAAATGAGAACATCAAAACTGTACGCTTCCAAACTCAAAACTACTTCGCCACTAATGTCATTATGTGTGCATAATGAGTTGATTTAGTAATTTGAGTTCGATTTTTTGGTGCCAAATAGTCCTGAAATATCTTGTACAATATTTTCCACCTTGGCATGGGAAAACCCGAATAAAAACTTACTTTTGTATGTACAAATCACAGCAGCAAATGAAGAAAAGATAGGTGAAAAGAAATAGTTAAAAGAATAATCACTGCTTTCTGTTCCCTAAGGTCGGAAAATAATTACCTCGAAGACGGTGAAGTATAAGGGATGAAATTTCTTTTTTTTTAACCCGAGGCATTGTAACTGAATGACGGAGGTGTTGATTGAAGATAAACAGCAATTAGTCACTACGTTATTGTCTTGTCAGCCGCAGCACCGAACACAAAGTGAAAGTAGGAGTCCAGTAGTGACTGTTAGTAGACAGAATCCAAAATTTAAAACCAAAACATTTCTCACTATTGGTGTTAATTAATAATGCGTTTCCATCTCATCGACAAGTTTTCTCCATCCGCTATAAGACCGATATCAAGCACACGTGCCATTTCGATCAGTCATCTGACAGGGAATGAGGCAAGTATGAATAACCTTTCGGAAGAAGACTATACCCTCTCCACCTCACACTACCACCCTCTCTACCTCCCACTAATACCCTCTCTATCTCCCACTACTACACTCTCACTTCCATTACTACCCCTCTTTAACGTCCAATACTAGCCCACTCTATCTCCCACTACTAACAATCTCTATCTCCCACTACTACACCACTCGTTCCCATTACTTCCCTCATCTATCTCCCACTACTAAACTCTCAGTCTCATTACTACCCCTCTTTAACTCCCACTACTACCCCACTCTATCTCCCTCTAGTACCTCTCTTTTTCTGCCGCTAATACCATTCTGTACCTCCCACTAATATCTCTGTCTATCTCCCACTACTACCCTCTTTATTTCCCACTACTACCCCCCTCTATCTCGCACTAATACCCCCCTCTATCACCCACTACTACCTCTCTAACTCTCACTACAACCTCTGTCTATCTCCCACTACTACCCTATTTATTTCCCACTACTACCCTCTCTATCACCCACTACTAACCTATCACTCCCACTATTACCCCCTCTATCTCCCACTACTAACCCTCTAACTCCCACTACTAACTCTGTCTATCTCCAACTATTACCTTCTTTATTTCCCACTACAACACCTCTCTATCTCCCATTTCTATCCCTTTAACTCCCACTACTACCCTCTTTATTTCCCACTACTATCCCTCTCTATCTCCCACTACCACACCTCTATATCTCCCACTACTACCCTCTAACTCCCACTAATACCCTCCTTATTTCCTAATACTACTTCTCTCTATCTCCCACTACTACACCTCTCTATCACCCACTACTACCCCTCTAACTCCCACCAATACCCTCCCTTTCTCAAACTACTACAACTCTCTATCTTCCACTACTACCCTCTAACTCCCAGCACTACCCTTTGTATCTCCCACTATTACCCACTCTATCTCCCACTACTACACCTCCATATCTCCCACTACTACCCATTTAACTCCCACCATTACCCTCTTTATTTCCCACTACTACCCCTCTCTATCTTCCACTACTACCTCTCTAACTCCCACTACTACCCTCTTTATTTCCCCCTAATACACCTCTCTATCTCCGACTACTACCTTCTTTATTTCCAATATTACCCTCTCTATCTCCCACTACTACACCTCTGTATCTCCCACTACTACCCCTCTAACTCCCACTACTATCCTCTTTAATTCCCACTACTACATTCTTTACTTCCCACTATTACCCTCTCTATCTCCCACTACTACCGTCTTTATTTCCCACTACTACCATCTCTATCTCCCAATACTACACCTCTCTATCTCCCACTACTACCCCTCTAACTCCCACCACTACCCACTTTATTTCCCACTAATACCCTCTCTCTCTCAACTACTACATTCTTTATTTCCCACTACTACACCTTTCTATCTCCCACTACTACCCCTCTAACTCCCACTACTACCCTCTTTATTTCCCACTACTATCCCTCTCTATCTCCCAATACTACCCCTATCAATCTCCCACTACTACACCTCTATATCTCCCACTATTACCCTCTAACTCCCACCACAACCCACTCTATCTCCCACTACTACACCTCTCTATCTCCCACTACTACCTCTCTAACTCCCACTACTACCCTCTTTATTTCCCACTAATACCCCACTCTATCTCCCACTACTAACTTCTTTATTTACCACTAATACCCCTCGCTATCACCCACTACTACCCTATCACTCCCACGAATACCCTCTGTAACTCCCACTACTACCCCCCTCTATCTCCCAATACTACCCCTCTAACTCCCACTACTACCTCTGTTCATCTCCCATTACTACCCCCTCTATTTCTCACTACTACCCCTCTAACTCCCACTACTACCCTCTATCTCCCACTACTATCCCCTTTATTTCCCAATACTACCCCTCTCTAACTCCCACAACTACCCTCTTTATTTCCCACTACTACCCTCTCTATCTCCCACTACTACAACTCTAAATCTCCCACTACTACCCTCTAACTCCCACTACTACCCCTCTCCATCTCCCACTACTACCCTGTTAATTTCCCACTAGTAACCCTCTCTAACTCTCACTACTACCTTCTTTATATCCCACTACTACCCCTCTCTATCTCCCACTACTACACCTCTATATCTCCCACTACTACCCCTTTCTAACTCCCACTACTACCCTCTTCATTTCCCACTACTACCCCTCTCTATCTCCCACTACTACACCTCTATATCTCCCACTACTACCCCTTTCTAACTCCCACTTCTACCCTCTTTATTTCCCACTAATAACCCACTCTATCTCCCACTACTACCTTCTTTATTTCCCACTACTACACCTCTCCATCTCCCACTACTACCTTCTTTATTTCCCACTACTACACCACTCTATCTCCCACTACTACCCCTCTAAATCCCACCACTACCCTCTCTATCTCCCACTACTACCCCTCTCTATCTCCCACTACCACCCCTCTCACTCCCACTACTACCCTCTCTATCTCCCACTACTACTTCTCTCTAACTCCCACTACTACCCCTTTCTATCTCCCAATACTATACTCTCTATTTTCCGCTATTAACCCTCTATATTTCTCTCTCCTTCCTTATCTGTCTCCTGTTCTATCCCTCTCTCTTTCCCCTATTCTGAAAATAGAAACAGGATCTACTGCCGCATAGTCCTGTACTTGTGCCTCATCACAATATATCAAATTTTAAAAGAAAACAATCCTTAAAATTGCTAAGTAATTTAAACATGGTATGTGTGTGTGTGTGTGTGTGTGTGGTGTGTGTGTGTGTTTGTGTGTGTGTGGGGGGGGTTTGTGTGTGTGTGTGTGTGTGTGTGTGTGTGGTGTGGGTATGATTTCTGAATTTAAACGATCCAGTTCTGTCTCTCATTTTTCTGACATTTTATTTCACTCATAACCTATCGCATATTAACTTCTCGTCCGTACTGTACGGTTAACACTGGACGTTGAAACGTAACGTGAGTAAAATATTCATTTTATCGCTAATTTTTTAAAACTCTTGAATTTTTTAAATAATTAATGTCCCTCCATCGTTAATCAGTCCTAAATAATTCCTCGATATGAAGCAAAAACTCCTGTCCGAAGTTTCTCATCGAGTCTTAACTAAGTCTATTCGTGATATCAGACCTCTTTAAGGCCGAAACAGACTGTTTGAAGTTTTACAATATGACCCTGATATAAATTATTTTCCTGTTTCCTTCATTATAAGAATAAAACTGTTTCCCTCCTCTTTATATTGATGTTCATAAAACCCAACTCTATATGTTTCTTTTCCTTACTCCCTACTATTATTCACGTTTTGCTGCTGGCAAATTTAGCCTTTTATTACCCAGCATCCCTTGCATCATGCGTCATCCCAGCTCAGTATGAGAGCAGTAAAACACAACCCAAAACAAGACAGTGACATGTTAGGGGAAGGATTGTGAATTCATGACGAGGGGTAGCAAGTAGTGAGGACGGATTATTATTGAAACGACATTTCTCTTCCCCATCAGCTTCCAGCCCTTTATAAGACAGTCTAAGAGAATCATGAATGGGTCTTCTACCCCCAGAATCTCGCCGATGTAACGAAGTTGACGAGGACAAAATTATAGCCAGTTTATATGGAATTTCAGGAGACAGACAGACCGACTGCAAGATGAACGATGACGTTATGATTCATCGCTTTCTTACTGGCAATGCAATGGCCATTGTTATCTATTCTCTGGCGACACAGCCTACACCCAGTGAAGTTGCAGTGTAAATAGACAACGTTAGAATTTATGATTTTGAGAAACTTGTGTATGTTGCTGTTTTGTGTGGGATCATGAATCAGCCACTCACTACAGTCGAGCAGTTTTTCACACTTAAGTGTATTTTGTAATTATATTTGTATATACAGGGGTACACAGGTCCCTGGAACCTGGCCACCTTGGGGAGTGAACTTTGTTAAGTGGCTTCTATTATATGTGAATCCTCAAAACGTTCCTCGGTTTACGTCACCCTTCTGGCGCCAAGAATTATCACGTGGCATCTAGGTCATTGGAAAAGTTGTGCACCCCTGTGTGTGTGTGTGTGTGTGTGTGTGTGTGTGTGTGTGTGTGTATATATGTGTGTGTATACATATGTGTGTATATATATATATATATATATACACACACACAAACAAACACACGTGTGTGTATACATATGTGTATATATATATATATTAGTGTGCGCGGTTCATATATATTCATTTAATGACTAGTTCAAGTGTTTATAAATTACAGTGTTTTCAGTAGATAACATTTCACAGTACAGTCTGTGCAAGCCACACTTCCTTCAAAATCCTTCACGCGTGTTCATCAATCACGCCCTCTACTGTATAAAAAATTTAATTACATGGTTTTGGTGTCACAATTTGTTGAACCACGTTTCATTATTTTGTTTTTATTCCAATGACTACACGTGTCAATCCGCTCTGAAGTCACCATTTTTATTTGTGTCCAACATTCTACTCCTTTACTAGTGATATAAATTTATGAACACTTAGTTTCTGCTTATGGAAAGATTATTATTATTGGTAGTAGTAATAGTAGTAATAATGGCGATAGTATTAGCAGTAGCAGTAGTAGTAGTAGTAGTTGTAGTAGTAGCAGTAGCAGTAATAGTAGCAGTAGCAGTGGTAGTAGTAGTCAGTGGCAGTAAGAGTAGCAGTAGCAATAGCAGTAGTAGTACTAGCAGTAGTAGTAGTAGTAGTAGTAGTAGTAGTAGTAGTAGTAGTAGTAGTAGTAGTAGTAGTAGCAGTAGTAGTAGTAGTAGTAGTAGTAGTAGCAGTGGTAGTAGTAGTCAGTGGCAGTAAGAGTAGTAGTAGCAGTGGTAGTAGTAGTCAGTGGCAGTAAGAGTAGCAGTAGCAGTGGTAGTAGTAGTCAGTGGCAGTAAGAGTAGCAGTAGCAATAGCAGTATTATTGGACTGCAAATATGTAGACTTACTCTGAAACTGAACTACTGCTTCAAAAATTTTGTACTAATTCATTATGATTGTACAGAAAGTGAACAATCTTGTTTTCCTTTACATTTTTCGTGGAAACTTAAAATCTTTTTAAAATACTCAACCTTACTTTGTTTCTTTTGTGTGTGTGCTGTCTGTCTTACTTCAACATTTGTTTATTTATGCATTAGATTTAATTTTTTATACTGTTTCGCGTTGTTATGCTTGCAATGTGATACACAGAAGTATTATTACCTTTATTATTATTATTATTATTACTATTATTGAATTCCACCTTCTATTTTGATATTTGACGAAGTATGGTATATCCATATCGTAATTTTAGGGGCTTCACTTTGGCCTGTTTCTCACGTAAAATTTTCCTTGGCGCTAGATCCAAATTCGGTATTTGTATCTTTCCAGGGCCATACCATTTACCGGTTCTCAGTCGCCTTTCGGTGTATTTGTCCGTTTGCTGTTACCTCAGGTGTTCGATTCTTCTGCTCCATCGATAATTTCGCCACCATTTCCCTCTTCATTTTGGGACTTTCTCTTCGTTTTGCTCCTTCCCTCAAACACGTCCATAGCCAATTAAGCCATTTGTTATCTCTCATGCACTCTACATGCCCCTAGCATTTCAGAATGCTCTGCTTTATTCTCTCCCGATTTGTTACTCCCACTTTTAAACTTACTGTTCTGTACTTTTAAAGTTTTGAATTCTTTTCAGCCCTTCCCCATAAACCCATTTCTGTACTTAACAGATTTTCCTTTAATCTCTAACCCAATGTCCAAATTTCACATCCATAGCTCAAAATATTTACTGAAACTGGGTCAAACTTTCGCTTCTTTCAACTTCACGCAACGTGTTCATTCCTACTTAGGCCATTTAACACGCTTGCTGCTCCGCTGGCTTTACTTGTATTTCCCCAGTTGTATTTCCCCTGCATACCTTCTGGTGTGCAGGCGTGCAGGTCTGCAGGTGTGCACACCAGACGGTCACTTACAGATAATACTATACCAGATACTGTATTAATACAATTCGACCTCCTGATGATGAGCACAGTGTTGCTCGAAACATGTAGAGGATTATAATAATAAACGTCTTATACAAAGTAATTGTGCATCAAGTTGGTCATTTACCCAGAATGAAACAATATGTAACACCTGTCTTTATATTTTTCATATTTTATGTATATTTCTTAAATATTTTCTGCGTATTTCTTACGTCTGATAGGAAACGTGGAAATCCCTTTTGTCCCATCATTTAGCACCCCAATATCCCACCACATTCCCTCTTCATAATTCTCACCTCTTTGGTGAGCGGAAAGATTTCCGAAAGCAGAATATGGAGGTGCTTGGTCTTAACATAAAGCAGAACATGGAGCTGCTTGGTCTTAACATAAAGCAGAACATGGAGCTGCTTGGTCTTAACATAAAGCAGAACATAGAGCTGTTTGGTCTTAACATAAAACAGAACATGGAGCTGCTTGGTCTTAACATAAAGCAGAATATGGAGGTGCTTGGTCTTAACATAAAGCAGAATATGGAGGTGCTTGGTCTTAACATAAAGCAGGACATGGAGCTGCTTGGTCTTAACATAAAGCAGAACATAGAGCTGCTTGGTCTTAACATAAAGCAGAACATGGAGCTGCTTGGTCTTAACATAAAGCAGAACATGGAGCTGCTTGGTCTTAACATAAAGCAGAACATGGAGC
>Ga0131853_10019527_pt1 | contig 12332 bp, 6 predicted proteins | sample TergutLab28metaG_FD_92764 | JGI IMG/M metagenome (GOLD analysis project Ga0131853, IMG submission 92764) | Labiotermes labralis P1 segment gut microbial communities from Petit-Saut dam, French Guiana - Lab288 P1 (version 2) (version 2) | ecosystem: Host-associated > Arthropoda: Insects >...
GCAGGGGGGAAGCCCCGGGGGGGGTGGGGGGGGGTGGGGGGAGAAAAGAGGGCGGGGGGGGGGGGGGGGGCGCGGCGGGGGGGGGGGGGGGGGGGGGTTGTTGCGCCAAGAAAATGACAAATATTTAGGGCAGGACCAAAACAGCGGAGTTTTGTGGAAGCGCCAAGGTATACTTGTAATTTACGGAAGAAATTTCATAAATCCGGAATGTCATTACGCCCTCACGCACGCGAGTCATTAGCACATGTTCTAATGTGACAATGATGAAGGAAGAGAAAAATGAAAAGACAAATCAGGCTAACTGAGAACCGGATTCATTACTTTCTTTTTGTACCTGGAAGACTCTACGCTAAAGACGGTATCCAGAACATCAAGTTCGCAAATCCAATAAACCTGAATTCAGGTGTCGTGTAATTAGTGACACATAATGAATGATCTGGGGGTTTCACAGCGTTAATTAATGAAGGCTAAAGCCTTCTGGGATATAACGATGTAAGGACTGGCAATCAGTTATTTTATTTACTCCACGGAGCAGAGTGTTTCTTGAGAAGCTAACCGGTTCTCAGTTAGTCAAATTCCCCGCATTTTATGGACTCCGGAAGTTCAATACCGCGTTTACAAATGCCCGCCACCTGTCGCGATCCTCAGCCATATCGATACAGTCCATGCCCTCACATCCCACTTCATGAAGATCCATCTTCAAACTAACCCACTATCTAAGCCTGAGTCTTCCAAATGGTGTCTTTCCCTCAGGTTTCCCCACCAAAACCATGTATACACCTCTCCTCTCCTCCATAGTGCTATATGCCCCGTCCATCTCATTCTCGATTTGATCACCCAAATAATATTGGGTGAGTACAGATCACAGCTCCTCATTATGCAGTTTTCATCACTCCTCTGTTACCTCGTCCCTCTTAGGCCCGAATATTCTCCTCAGCACCCTATTCTCGTACACCCTTAGCCTACGTTCCTCCCTCAATGTGCGCGACCATATTTCACACCCATACAAAACAACAGGCAAAACTATAGTTCTGTATATCTTAATCTTAACATTTTTGGATAGGAAACTGAAAGACACAAGATTCTGCACCGAATGTTAGCAAGCATTCCCTGACTTCAATCTGCGCTTAATTTATTCCTGAAAAGGATGAAAACTGGCAATTAGTTACCGAAATTTCAATGCAGCTTTCGCTTCTTGAACTACCCCGAAGATAGAGGACGCAGGCCCCTTCGAACCGTCGGTAACTAACGTATCAGTCTACACAAGTCTTATTCCAAAACGTGCTCTAATATAATGTACAATTAACTGCAAAGACTATTCTGCAAGAAGGGTACAATCTCGGTTTTTTTTTGTACCACTGAGCTCAAACGAGAATGCGTGAACTGCAAAAAGGAGAGGCTCGACTCACCAACACAGGGCAATGGGAATATTCTTTTACGTCATACATGTTTGCAACATCATTCACGGACAAGTGGATCCCGTATTCCTTACAGTTCACGTGCCAAAAACGCAATACAAAACGCAGAAAGGGCTTTTTTTGCGACGTAATCTGAATCGTCAAAAAGCGTTCCATTACAGAACTCAAAGTTACCGTCACCATACAAGTGGCACTCAACTGCATCCACAGTCCACATCATCACACCCTGTTTGTCTCACCTACCATCCAATCTACGTCAACGTCTCCCAGCGTAAGAGGACCATTCATCCCACATTTTCAGGGGCATTTCCCGAAATAAGATTCATGTCCCGATTAATTTTGTCCCCAATTTTGCCGATTTTTATTCCACCTTCACGAAGAGGAGATGGCAACAGTGCTGCGCATGGAGCAATAAACAGTAAAGACGAATGTAAGAAATAAACAAATATAACTGTAACGTGTCTATCATTTTAATTGTTATTTCAGTTGTTGCCCAGCCCCGAACAGACCACGGCAACTATAGCCACTGTATGTGACTGGTCTCTTGATGTGACATTTCCAATCCAACGTTTCAAATGTATTTCTTGTTTCCTGCATCCGCGCAGCATATTCTGCCTTCCGAGATTAAGTACTTCAGCACTCATATATGCAGTTCATCGTTACGCGATTACCCCAATTAGCTCTTAATTCCGCATTCTTAGGTTCAAACAGGACCACGCCATTCGACGTAAAAGGACTTCGGCTACCTTTGATCTCTACCTCTTCTTTTAAGATAAAAGAAAAGGCTTCGTACTAATACAAATATCGTGGCGTCCTGTAATTCACTAAGCACGTCTTTCATTTTGTAAACCTACTTACCTGACATTATACCGAAAGAGTGATATGTTATCACCAGGGCCGTGTATCTGTCGCACCCCTACAACATCTCAAATAAATGGACGCAAGTTTATAACACAAAGTAGATTCACACCATGGCACTAAACCCTACCCAGCTTTTGTAATGCTAGTTTCCCACCACCAATAATACCAACATGGCGACCGCACGAACAACTTATGTGCCAACGACGCTAAGGTCACTTAATAAAGTATCATGAAATCTGGTACAGTGAAACATTTTCAAGAAACGCCCAGATTTAATTCGGACTGTTTTTATACGATGTAAATATCAAAACGCGTACATTAGGCTTCAGTCTGATGGCGTTAACTAAAGTAAGGCCTACCAAGAGTACATCCACAAATTTAAAATGAAATACTGAATTTTATTAATTAAATCATACACAGAAATGCGTCATTTTGTTATACAGTCATTCATAATGTCTTCTGGGTTAAGACACCGCGCAGTCTGGTAATTAATTCCATACACGCTATTCCAAATTCAAAGACACCTAACATTTTATATCAGTGGCTCAAACACTCCTCAATCTTTTTTTACTGGTCTGCTAACCTAAAGAATCTCGCCTGCACAATATACACTGTTACTTCACTAACCTGAGACAAGAACAAAGACAGAAATTTGGTATCACACCCATTCTTATGACGGGCAACGTACAACTCAGAGCATATACAGGCACAATGTGAACGTGAACATGCAAACGTCCTTATTAAGCTCTAACGACACGTACGTGTATGGACCATAGACTACAGATGCGCGCGCCCACGAACGGATTGTCCGTGAACGGTTTCCAAAGGCAGTTCTGTTAATGGTTTAAAGCACGGTGACTCTGCACATCAACTGCTTAATGTTCGAAAATTTTGCATTTACGAGCCACATCATTCTCAGAATAAACATATATTACTTTTCTACTTGTTTTATGTACGGCAGGGACTGAATTTTCTAATTATTTAGAACGTCAAGCTTGGAAGGTCTAACCACAATGTTCAGAAAGTTTCTACGGACTGCGATGCAGATAAACTGAAAGGATTCTTACTGCGTCGCAGGCTGAAAGCTGTGATCAACATAGCAGCAGTACTTTCTTATGTAACGCTGCGCAAGACAAAGTAAGCGATGAACAAGTCTATGTATACTCGCTCTATACCACTTTCGCAACGTCATCAGCTGAAAATACCGTAATTTTAAACTGTGCGAGTATAAACACGCACTGCAACTATGTTCCACACAAAAAAGAAAGCAAAACAGGCTACGACGTACGTAAAACGTAACACTGTTGCGAGTTCGCGTAAAGCTTATACTTCCTCGGCTATCCCAATAGCCTGATATTTCACTAGAATACAGCACTTTTATGGCGATTTCATGTCGCCGGCAACAACAGACGTCCTTATAACTTCCCGTAAAGTGTCCAATACTTTTTTCCGATTTTAACCAAATCTTTAATTTCTCGACAGATTCTCACTAAAGTCCCCAATATCAAATATGACGTAAAATCGTCCAGTGGGAGTCGTAATGATACATGCGGACAGGCAGACTAACGGTCAGATAGCATTTTAGTCAAGGACAGTGCTTTTTCCTGTGGCGCTGCAGCCCAACGCGGGACATGGCCTCCTCATTCTTGAGGTTTCTTGATCACACATGACGCATCACAGTCGCTAGGGCTCCGCTGGGCGAATGATCAGCTCGTCGCAGAGACCTCTACCTGACAAAACACAACACTCACAACAGACAAACAATCATGCCCCCGATGGGATTCGAACCCACGATCTCAACAGGCGAGCGGCCGCAGACGTACGCCTTAGACCGCGCTGCCACTGGGACCGGCGACAGTGCTTTATGGTGATTTAATATCGCCGGCAACAATAACGCGTACTTCGGTCTTCATGTAAAATATCAAGTATTTTTGCCCCAATTTGGATTTTCTCGACAGATTTTCATAGAGTCCCCAGTATCAAATTTCATGGAAATTCGGCGTCGCCGATACACGCGGACAAACGGAAGGCCATGGCGCTATTAGCGACTATGTGAACGCGCCAAAGAACTGGATTTGCGTAGCCCCGTTCCCTAGCATTATATAAATAAGAAAGGCCTTCCTGTGAGAGGGGTTAGAGACCTTGATCGTAGTCAGAGAAATGATCCTGTCATCTTATCCGGCTTCCTGCAACAGTTTCCGGACTCGTGCTGTGGATCCGGGAAGTGGGGACCTTCGTGAAGAGGAAGCATGTCGGTCCACGTGAGTCTGCCTCTTCGTCCGGTACAGACATCAACCCAAAAACCAATGAATTATTGAGGAACAGTGGCGTTAGTTTCGCAGGTAATGGACATTTTTGGAACAGATCATTTAATTCCATTGCCCCAACCTGTCCTAACTGTACTTGCAATTCTAATCGTTCCTAACCCTCTAGGTATGGGTGGGTGCACGAGGAACACAATGACACGGCGGAGAAATGCTGCCATACTGGAATATTTGCCTTCCTCCAGTGCTGAGAATTTAAGTTATACTACCTTGTTCTACAGGCGATTATACAATTAGAGTCTAGTTTAAATGTGAAGGCACACGGTAACGCAAGGGAGGGGAGGTGAAAGGGAAACTGGCGGATGGAGTGGGTAGCCAGTACTCTTCACACTTCTTCGGAACATGGTGTATCCAGTATTACTACCGCTGATGCGCACACCTCGGCTGCCAGTAGTCGACTGAACTGACGCCCCCGCCGATTTAAATGGTCTCGTCCGTTTCGCCGTAAGACGAATTCTGGCTTCTGCGCGTGTCCCATCACATTTCAAACGCAGTTTACTAGCATCGCAAATATTACGTAAATATCTAACGCTCTCTTTCTGCACAGACTAACACCTGACCTACAAACAATTCCTTTTTCGCCTTCCGTTGTTCAGTACTTCTGATGTATAACGATATATATTATTCTACATGCTCTCCGACAAGCCTGGAACCCAGGGCAATATGCGTAATTGCTTTCACTGTTTTCTTTATTTTACAGTGTTTTTTCATGCCCATCACGTGATCGCAGTGTATTTCTGCGGACAACAGAACACGTAACTGTACACTTCACTGAGTGCTTTAGAGATGAGATGCATTAATTTTTCCACCGCAAGCCTGCAACCTGATATGGTCACAGAAAGTACTCAATGTCGTCTAGGAACCACCACCACTTACTTTCGCCCACAATTTCGCGTTCCAGCTTCTAATGACGTATCTGGGCGAGCGGGATGTCGTCTGTCTTCCACAGAGCCACTTTGCTTTAAAAATCTCCAAGCAATATGTAGGTAACCAGGCATCTTGCTGCACTTTTTTTTTTGTTTCTTAAGCTCATCTGTTACGATTCTGGACAATTTAACCGATGATGCATTACAGTGTTTCTTGTATCAAACGAACCAAGCAATAAGCACAAACCCCCGTAACTTTATATGAAATTTACAAATTACTGACCTAGGAAGAACAGCACAAGACGTACACCTTGAGTTCACCGCCAGAGCTACAACGTATCAAGAAACGCCGATAAAACGTAGATAATTTATTTCCCGCAACAACAACCGGTCACAAAGGAAATGCAATGATATTTTCAATTACGTATTTAAACGGAGTAACTGTTGTCACTGTTTAAGGCTCTTTGACCGTGCTTTTATTCTTTAAGGCTCTTTGACTGTGCTTTTATTCTTTAACATCCAGCAACAACCTTGCCTTATGTCCTCGGCAAACAATGTTCGAACAATTTGAACGTGAAAGCATGAAGGAGAACAAGCATCATGAGGCTGGAGACAATGGAAGTCTGTTCTCTTCTGCTACTTCGTATGCCGACAGAACACATCCAGCCCCGCAAAAATCTATCACTTGCGTGATTCAATATATGCAGTGTAGACATTTTCACACTGCTGTCAATATATTCAGTGTAGTCATTGTCGCACTTCTGTATCAAATTCACTTACATTTCAAAGCACAACAGCTACACATTAATTAGAATCGTGCTTCAGACAAGGGAATGAAGTTTGTTGTCCTCTTAGTATCTTCTGCAAATGCACTCACGAATCGCACGGGTATAATCTTATCTGTACAAGGGAATGAGGATGGATCTTTATTCCAAACAGCATACCCATACAACCGTCTGATATTCATGGTTTGCTTAGAACAGTTCTCCTAAGTTTGCATCACGCGGCAACTGCGATAATGTCACGAACTTCTTGGAGGAATTTCCGCTGCACTTACAACTCCACAATGCGCTGCAATGGAGGTTTGAAACATTCCTCAGTTTATCACAATACAAATTTCAGTACGAATTTTATACATAACAACAAATGGGAGATTTCTCGCAGATTAATTAAAATGGATGTTTAAAAGTCAGTCGTGGCCCACTTAAGGAACGCTGCATTAGTCAATTACGTGCAACTATGTTACACAGCCGGTGATCTATGGCTTAATTTGTGCATATCCGAAAATTTCAACTTAACTTCAAGGTGCGGAGCACTTCAGAAACTACTTTTTCTCGGCTAGTCACAAAATTATCCGCCCCTTATTCTAATGCAACCAGAAAGCCAATCAAAGTGTTCATAGACCTTCCACGGACCTATACCCAGCGAACGAATCCATTCCACATCCAGATCAATTTGCTAATTACCTTTCAATCTACAGGCAACTCTTTTTCTTCATGTTTCCACAGCCCCTCACATGCATTTCTGATAGCTTTTATGTACGATACACGCACGGCCCAGCTCATTCTCCTTCATTTCATCACTCCGGTGAAGGGCAGATATCATGCAGATTTCTCGTTCAATGTCTTGCTTTTCTCCAGGACCCCGTTTTATTATTCTCTCTCGTTATATAATTCTCTCATAAGTCCAAATATTCTGCTGGAGCAGCGGAGTAAGAAAGTTTGTTGAACTGGGGTGGATGGGTTACCTGAATAAAGAATGTGTCAAACCTGTAGCTTGTCTTTTGTACAAAGCCGAAGACTTAGCAATATCCCCTCGTATTAATTAATGACTGGTATATTTATGATATCAAAGGATTTCCAATAATCTTATGTGTAAGCAAATAAAATTGGTAAGATATATGTACTGATATTCTTTAAATTGGCCCCCAAGTTTTTGTATTATAGAATCACATCAACATATCTCAGTGCGGCACGTTGGCGTTCTTTAGTAGCAACTTAACAGGCATCGCACTGGAAGAGACTCCTGCAATTAATTGAACTGTACTCTGTAATACTGACTATTATTTCATTAATGTGTTATGCATTTACAATACATATACTATAACTTCCCATCGGTACACTTACTTGTGTTGTGTCGCACTGTCAACACACTCTCAACGCTGGCAATAAGAACATTAATACAAACACATCGGGATGCCAAACATCAAAGTTCACAATCTTGAAGTTATTCTTCGAAGTCTCTCCAGGCAAATGCCGAAACAGCACCAATAATTTGGTTAAAACAGCTTCCTTCTACACGCTTTCCAATTCACTGCTCACTCCCTATTCTGCCATTAGATGTTACACAGTACGAGATATTAACAAATACTGTTAAATAAATCTTATATAAATATATATAGAGAAACATGCTGTTTACATTTTATTAACTTATTACGCATATTCTAGTGCAGCATTAACACAGTGCAAAATTAAAGCTTCATTAACAAATGTAATGCATATTACAAATTTGGTTTTTTTCTTTCTGTAAAGTTAGATACTGCTTAAATTTTATTGACTTCTATGTAACGGAAGAGAATATTCACTCGCCGTTACCCGGTCAGCAAACACCACTTCGTTCAATACGCTTTAGGTGTATGGAACCCGGGCGGTGACGTAATAGTTCGCTGTACTAGAAAGAATGTTTATTTAGCATCTTGCCCCGATACAACTGAGAAATTAACAATGATTCAGCTCTCACTCCAGGTTTGAACATTTACCGGTCGCTACGTATTTCCGACGCTACATACTGAAAGCAGTACATTGTTAAAGTGATTTTATTGTGCGGGCTATGCTGTACTGTTTCCTGTTACTAAAAGGTAAGCTGTGCTGACTGAAATTAATACATTAGAAATTTTAAAATTTACGTTGTTCGAGTAGAGCGAAGACTTTGAAACTAATTTGGCAACTTAATTAGAAATTCTAAATTGATACAATTGGCAAAATTACAAAACGGGCAAGACATTTCTTTTACTTTTACACCTTGAAATTGTTAGGATATTATTTATATTTGTAGTAAATTATTCGACAGAGCAGAATACAGATTTATTTTTATAACTGTAGTTGGTTTATTTGTGGAATTGATTAAGTGTTTGTTTCATTCAACCCAGAGTTCAATGAGCTTAACTTTGCGTATGTCAGAAGATTTCTGACTGGTGGCAGTTACTACCGATGTGTTTAATATAAACCAGTGCTAATTAGTTCGCTACTCACATTCAGTGACACTGAGAGGAAAACGTTAGTAAAATCTATCAGTTCTAATCAGTATATCAGAGTACCGATTTCGATAGGACGAACAACCTCCGAAACGGCACTACACAAACACCGCAACATTTCTGGCACTGAATGCCGGCTCCGCCTTAAATGACACTCTATTCCACGGTCTCTCCAACCTCATCGTTCACCACCATTCTACCATTCGCAGCTATAAAAACTAAGAAGACGAGAAAACGTCACTAAATGAACACCGAAACAAACATATTGTTCGAGGTACTTGCATAGTGTCTTACCAAGAGTATGACAAACACTGTATCATTTTTTTTTTGTCTCAGGAGGGCAACGTTTAACAGAATAGAACGAAATGAGAACCTTCACAATTTGTGCTCTTCACCGAATATTATTACGGTGATCAAATATGATGATATGGCCGGGACATGCTCACACATAAGGACAGATGAGATATGGGTGACGAAGGCAAACATGGCAGTATAATAATACAGTGTAACTTTAACAGACGGTGAAAGTGGTGACAATTCAAATGACTCGACAGTATTGTGAACACCGTAATGAGTTCTCGTGTTCCACAAAAGGCATGCAACTTCCTGACCAGCTTCTTAAGAACGGCTCAGATCCATGGAGTTAAGCCGTATTTGTTAAACAAACGATCATTCTGTTTCATGTTCGTGTTTGGTCTCGGGCTAATGCGAACAAATGAGAACTTCGAGCCACTACACATCACGACAGGTTTTAAAACTTCTGGGGTCTGGTACGTTACCATAAATAGGCCTGTGTTCGTTATCCGGATTACTAAGATTGCGATCTTTCAGCCTGCCCACACGCACAGTTAAGCATACCTGAAAAGCATCGCGTCCTCAGTACCGCCTGAGCCTTGTGACGGGTCATCGTGATGGCGGACGGTCGGTCATTCGCCCATGGAATGTGGTCGTATAAAAAGCGAATGTGTTATGTCCACTGAAGCCGCCTATTAACGCACTTAGGAGGGGGGAAAGAAGGGGAAGAGAACAAGAATAGTACACTTTAGGAGCTAAACTGTTATGATGCACCTGGGACACGAAATGGCAATACATTGCTCGATTGTTTATTTCAACGGGTCGCAGGTTGGGACGAAGTTACAAATCACCAACGCTGAAGACAATGGCACACGTAACTAGAGTAACCTGCATGTTCAAACGTTAACCTCTGCATCGTTAATGAGAGGCTAAAACATAATGCAACGCTATGCTCAAACATAAGGATCATATATCCTGGAATCAGAGTCAAGCAAAACATACAATTGTCACAACACATAGCACATACTACTTGAGCTCGACTCAAGCTTCCTTATAAGAGAACAAACAAGACAGACAATGTACGTATAACGTATAAAATGTGGCGCGTTTACGTAACCAATGTTGCAAGGGAAACGCAACAATGTGTTCCATTTGCATGGCTGTTGACCTACATGTAGCTGTCAATAATACAAAACCGTTGAGTGTTGCCATGGGAGTGCAAGAACTGATACCTTCTGCACTGCTGTCGAGCTACAAAATATTCCACACTGCTGTCGGAAATAATAACGTACTTAGGTCCGCATTAAAGTGCCCGGATTTGTTTTCCGATTTTAAACAACTCTGGAGTATCTCGAAAGATTTTCGCATAAGTCCCAAATATCAAAGTTCATGGAAATCCGTCCAGTGGGACAGCCGCTGATACATGCTGATAGACGGACAGACATGACCATGCCAACAGGCGCTTTCAGCTATTTACGCGAACGCGCCTAAATTCAGACAATATTGTTCTGGCTTCAAGAACAACCGATAAAACGACTGCTGCATATATTAGATTCTACAACATCGCTGCACATAAAGCGTATCTATGACTAACCAGTTGATTCACCCAGCACAGAGACGGGAAAAACACAGTCAGCAGTCCCACCCCCTAAAAAAGAAAAAACTTCGGTCCGGCCCGCAAAGGATTCAGACAGTGAACTCATTATTACCATGGGTTTTCATAAACTAACACACTGACTTTAACTAAAACCCCAAGTTTGCGAGTCCCTATAACATGTGTTTACTACTTTTTCTTGCTTATACTGGCTATGAGATAGTCGCGTGGGGAGAGCTCCAGATGATGCGGTTGTGTATGGCGTCTTAAAATTGTATCTTGCCTCAATTAGAAATTAGTACTGCACTGGTTATGTATTCTGGCACACCTACGAATTGTTTGGTCAGTGAAAACAGCTGACTGTTGTCCAGCAACTTTCACGGTACACTTCCAAAGACACACAGCTCGCCCTAGAAGAAGGTATGCCCACAAGAACACCACAAAATTCCTGTTATCACGTAGCATGCTAATTCCAGTGACTATATAATAAAATCAGTCCAATTCCGATGTATTATTGGTGAATTCCAACTAGCTTGTACGGTGAACGGCAATCGGCAACAGGTCTAATTCTGAACAAAAAATAACCTCTCTCTCTCTCTCTCTCTCTCTCTCTCTCTCTCTCTCTCACACACACACACACACTTATACAACGGTTATTGGTATACAGTGGCACGACGGTAAGAGCATGAGGTAGACTAGTGCTGGCCAACATGCGACCATCACGGAAAGTATCTGCGGCTTTCAGTCACCCCAAGAGTTTCAGTAATACAATTAAACAAACATAATATAATAGGTCTACAGAACATAAAATGGCAACTTTGATAAACAGCAAAAAAAACAAATGTAGCGTCTGTAAATAACTGCATTATAATTAATTCAAACCCTCACTTCCCTCGATACGTGTATACACAAGGGCGGCCCTCGGGTGAGTCCTTCCGAATTGTGTGACCCTCTGGTGGGCTGAAGTTGGTCTGCCTTGAGATAAATTACTAAAACCATCTCGTGCCGAGGGTAGGCATTCGTGGTTACTCCAACATGCGTATTCATAACGCGTATTTTGATTAACCACAGGCACAGCACTACGCTACCGCTTTACCTTTCGGTGGATCGTTTAATTGTAAGCATCGGTACTCCCTCCTGCGCACACAGATATGGTAATACCATCACGAACAAGACCGACAGTGTCAGAAGAAACGTATCACATATTCCGAGTGTGTGTCTGTAGCCTAGCTATCCGGCATGCAATGCGCACGCACCGGTGGCCTGACTGGCTCTACCATAGTTTGCCACATTATCTCATAAGCGACACGATTTTCCGTGTAAAGAAAATGCACTGAAAATGAAATGTGTTTTGATTTTCTCTACAACTTCTTTCTGAAACATTTTTCATGCTAAGAAGAATTCCGCTAGGCATTATCATAAACGTACACAAGTCCTCAGATGAAGAACCCATTATTATCGCAAGACTTTAATGAAAACTGACTTCTCGACAGGTTTTTGAAAACATATTCAAACATCTAATATCACGAAAATCCGCCCTGTGGGAGACGAGATGTTCGATACGGACGGACAGACATACACACAGATATGACGAAGCTAACAGTCGTTTGTAGCAATTTTGCGAACGTGCCTAAAAGCTGATCATTTATCGGTACTCTGTCCCGTACACAGATATGGTAATATTATGACAAAACTATCAGTATTATTATATGTTTGTGAAAC
>Ga0131853_10019528_pt1 | contig 12331 bp, 8 predicted proteins | sample TergutLab28metaG_FD_92764 | JGI IMG/M metagenome (GOLD analysis project Ga0131853, IMG submission 92764) | Labiotermes labralis P1 segment gut microbial communities from Petit-Saut dam, French Guiana - Lab288 P1 (version 2) (version 2) | ecosystem: Host-associated > Arthropoda: Insects >...
ACATACATACATACATACATACACACATATATGCATACATACATACATACGAACGTACGTACATACATACATATATGCATACATACGAACGTACGTACATACATACATACGAACGTAATACATACGTACATACATACATATAGACATACATACGAACGTACGTACATACATACGAACGTAATACATACATACATATATACATACGAACGTAAGTACATACATACATACGAAAGTACGTACATACATACATACATACATAGGTACATACATACGAACGTACGTACGTAGTACATAAATACATACATACGAACGTACGTACGTACATACATACATACATACATACATACGAACGTACGTACATACATACATATATACATACATACGAACGTACGTACATACATACGAACGTAATAATACATACATACGAACGTACATACATACGTACATACATACATGCATACATACAAACGTACATACATACATACATACGAACGTACGTACGTACATACATACATATACACGAACGTAGTACATAAGTACATGCATACATATTTACGAACGTACGTACATACATACATACATATATATATGCATACATACAAACGTACGTATGTACGTACTACGCAACCTACGTTATGTATTCCGCAGATCCAAAATTCAGTCAAAGCAGCTATAAGATGTTAAATAAGTTGTAAAAGTACGTAGAAGTACAGAAACACCAAATATACAACACGAATTATTGTTAGTATTCCGCATGAATATTCAAATATAATATAAAACTCACAACATACAGCTCTTAACTTTATTGTGAGTCTTTTTCGAACTTCAGAAATTTCTCAAGAGAATGAAAGGGTCGTGCCTTTGAGTGTTTTCATAACGCTGATTTAAATTAAACATCGAGTCGCTAAAGTCGCAAGTAGAAATAACAAAAGCAAATCCTCTCTCGTAGTCAGTCAAGACTGGCTTCATTTCCGCGTTGTACCGATGCCGAAATATTAGTACCGTCTGTTATTTCGTCGGCCGTGAGCCAGATGATTCCTGTCCACATTATCACACCCTATTGTTTTCGTGTTTTAAAGAATTGTATTATACTTCCATCTGCGCTTAGGTCTGCCAGTTGGCATATTCCCGTCAGGTATTCCCACTGAAATTTAGGTTTATAACTTCATTATATTATTCATTCGTGGTACACGCCTCGCTCATTTGATTCTCCTTTCACTCGTTCTAATTATATTTGATGAAGTGCACAATTTTTTATTTCGGAAATAAACATTTATTTTTTCCTTTGCATAACAGCCAGAGCCTCATTATGGAGGCTTCGTGATCACACTTAGACACACCACACTTTGTAGGACTCCTCTGGACGAGTGATCAACCAGACGCAGAGACCTCTACCTGACAACACACAGCACTCAATACAGGCAAACATCCATACCGCCGGCGAGATTCGAACCCGCAATCCCAGCGAACAACCACGGACCAAATCCTTAGACCACGCGGTCAATGGGATCGGCTTAAATACTAATACTTCCCATGCTTGTTTTTCGAATCTCATTCTTTGTCTTGGAGCTTCAGTAGATAGTAAAACATCATAAAGTGACCGAAGAGACTCATCACCAGGTCACAAATTACAATAGGTACCACACAATCATTTTCTTCCCCTTTCATATTTTGATCTCATAGATAACGCTCCTCACTTCCTGGCATAGCGGAAACACGTAAGGGATCAGGGTGCACTGACGTCATTGGACTATCCTGTTATAACGAAAAGTTGGGAACTTCGTGATAATGCTTATCAACTAGCAACCCGCATTGCCGGCGACTTAGTTAGGTTGCGTGCTAATGACGCGCGGAAGAACCAGGGAGTGACACGTTAACCTTAAGTAGTCTTGTAACACGAAACAGCCAATTCAGGCACATGCAGAACTGTACTACACAGCAAAACTTAACATTGCAATTGTGCATTCGAATCGGCTTCTGTGCTGTGTACTGGCAGTGTAAAAATTCAGATTAAAAAATTTTTCAGATCTTATCCCTGACTACTGTTTCAAGAGATGGTCCTTCCAATGATTCACTCATACATTTGGGCCCTTTAATTCTGTTCGTTCACGATTTCATTTGATATGGAAAATACGTAACTTATTCGGCAAAGTTCTAAACTCCAGTACCGAGGGAAGCATAGGTGCCTCCAACTGCTGATTCATGCTGCCATCTTCTGTCTATATTCTTAACTACTATCGATGACGATATTCCTTCTTAACACATTGGGCGAGTGATATAGCTCATCATAATGTTATAATACGTAGGCCACAAGTCCTATAAGTAATTTTTTGTAGAAGAATGAGGTACAACGATGATCATGATCAGTGCCATTATCTGTCTCAAGTAACTGCCAAATTATTCGCTCATAATAACTTGGCAAAGAAAGGGAGAGGCATCCAAATAACGTAATGATTAGTAAGAATGACAGACGATGACAAATGAATGGTTAAATACAGTGAATTAATGAAATTGACTGCAACCAAATGAGACTACCTAGCACATTGTACATTAACGTAGCTTCATAATCAAGGGAATGCTTGTTTATTCATCCATCAGTTTTGTCAACCTGATTTTTTCCATTTGTGTTGACGGTGAATATTAAAGTTATTTAGTTATGCTGCCTCATATGATGTATAATTTGAGGTGGAAATGGTGAGTTAGTAAGAATTTGAACAAATGTCTTTGTTACATGCTCAAAATGCTTTTTAATTTTTCAACTGAAACAGTGAGGAGAATCATAACATTTCTGACAGGACAGCTGGAACTGAATCGAGATTCAAACTGAGCCAGACGAATCAAGCCCACACACTCATCTCAATATTATCCTCCCTTCTGTGCCTAGGTCTCCCAAGTAATGTCTTCCAGTTTCTTAATCATTTTATGTGTTTTACTCATTTCTCCTTGCTTGCTGCATTTAAACTAATCTCAGTTTTGTAGAGAGAATAGATGTGAAGTGAACTCACGTCGCATGGATCTGTCTAGAAGTAGCCTGCAGCTACTCCTTGAAGTACTTCAGCCGCAAGTGGTTTTAATGCATTTTGGCACTTATTTCACATTAAAAGTTGTTGCAAAGAAAAGTATTTTCTCGTTTCAGGTCATCTACCTTCAAGGATGAAGCAGGAGATGACTGTACCATTCCTCAAAAGCCTATGTTGGCCAGACAGGGAGGATGCCATGACATGTCACCGGGTATGAGTTTTACATACAAAATTATCCAAGTTTAAATGATCAAAGGTTTCACCTATTTCATAGTCCGTTTATTTCGAATGTAACTAGGTTCTCTGTGAAAGTCACATCTGTGCTTTACCAGCTGAAATATACTAATGTATTTGTGTCATATAAATATACAGTGACTCACTGAAAACACGCCGGTCTGCAGTCCTTATAGTGCTGCAAGATTTTAGTTTTTCAAAATGTTGATAATATTAGAAATATATTGGGATGTTAATCTATGACAACTGGTCGATAGTTACTGTTGTATAGACGTTGTGCTTCTCCAGATCATGTTACTGCCTCCTTGAACTGCTTTAACCTGATGATGGAGGCGCCTTTGTCCCCGAAACTTAGGTAACTACCAGTCAACAAGGTACAACATCCCAAAATACCTGAATATTCTTCAACTGTCAGATGTGTTATTGTTTTTGTTAACAGCTGGCATGTTTCCCCAAAGTGGAAACAAAATACCGAATGGATTGTTTACCCCACCTGCCGAGCCATTCTTGCCCCCTGTTGACCCTTCAACACCGTCAGTCGCACGGACACAAAGGTCACATGTTACTCAGCAACAGGATGAGCTGGAGTTCAGGAGTCTGGATGAGAATGATGAGCCATGGAAAGACGATCCACCGGCTTGTGCAGTAAGTCGCAGTAACAACAGCAGCTGCTGTGAAGTGCTTCAACAAGTATAACATTACTATTGTAGCTAACTAGTAACTTGTGACGAAGAGGTCTTCGTTAGAAAATCCAGTCGAGAAATTATGCGCACCCCTCCCCCCCCCCTCGCTAGAGACGCTCTGGATTTGGTCGGAAGGCTCTCGCCTTCCGACCAAATTTCTTCCTGTAAGAAGTACGTATTGTCAAGCCGTTAGTGTGACCATGGTAAGTGCCTTAGGCAAGACAGGTACATTGTTAGTGGAAGCCGACGTACCGGCTGTAGTTTTAGTTGTAGTTGTAAAGCTTCCATATGCGTTCAGTGCACAGACATGGTTGAATGAACCGAAAGACTATCTACCCTTAATTAGCTGTTTGGTTGGTTGGTCGATTGGTGGGTTGGATAGTACCCAGCATCCGTGTTGGACAGTCTAACTCTTAAAGATGTGACATCTATTTTGTAGCTTAACCTCAGGGACTGATGGCCCTGTGACGTGACATCATCTTCATCATCGTCATCATTGCCACCACCACTATCGCCACGTATGTGTTATGGGAGGTCCATAGACTCACCCAAAGTGATTTCTCCCGAAGGTGCGATCTAGTGATTCCTCTTTCAATTTTCCAATATATTCTTCCCTTAAGGTTATTCTGTAGCTATTTACGTCTACTTTCTCGTCGTCCCTTCTATGTTTTCTGTACCTTTCTTTCTATAACATGTTTTTGGTGGGAGTTCCTACGCTATATGTATCAGCCAAATTAGTTTTATTCGTTTTATTTTATGTAAGATCTGCCTTTCGTCCTTAACTGTATAATACTTACTACTCCATTTTTTGCACGATAGGTCCAAATCATCATCTACGTTCTTCTGCAGCAACACATTTCAGAACATTCAAGGTATTTCTGATCTACCTTCCGAAGTGTTCAGCACCCTACAAAGCCATACTCCAAATGTAGCATTTCAGTAGTGTACGGTGTCATACACAGAAGAATGGAATCCACTTATTACAGTGTTTTATACCTACAAACGGTTTCATATCACTTTAGAATTAATTCGTAAAACACATACATTATGAGTTTCTTACACAATACAAGTCACATATCTCTGTCTGTCTGTCTGTCCAAAAAGAGGTGGATTTTGACAAAACCTCGTATCCATAAATATTGTGCCACTGGTCAATAATCTAAACTCGTACTCTTTAATTACTTGCAGTTGATAATAAGAACACGATAAAAGCAAATTTTATAAGGTTGGTCGTAAAACTAGCGCCAATTCTGAGATGTGGTAATCATAGTAATCATTAGCAATAAACCGCCATTCCTATAGCAGTAAACAATTTACTATAGTAATAATTTTCAAGTTTTTAAGAAAAGCATTTTCATTCCTATGTAGACGTTATGTTATGTCTGGTAGGATTGGTTGCATGTATTTGGTTACATTGTTTGTGCCATGGAAGAGAAATTATAGGAACTGAGAACGTGGTTAATGATGGTACAAATATGGTATTTTGAATAACTGGAAACATTCTGAATTCTACAAGGCAAAAACAGCGTTTGGAAGCTCTATGTAGTGTGTTCCAGTAAGGACTGAATCTTCTATTGTTATTGAAATATCGAGTTGTGTAACACTGAATATCTCTGTTTCTAATCAGGTAATCAGCCCAGTTGTGTCGGCCCTGAATGCTCTTGAAGCTGAAGAACGTGCCATGAAATTCCAGCTCTTGAAGGTACATAACTAAATAAATTTTAAATGAACATTTATACTGTTCTTTGTCCATGTTATCTCTAGTGTGGTACCCACAATGGGTTTCCTCACAGTTCTTGCGAATTATGTTTATTCACTTATTCATGTGCAAATATTCATAGATCTACAAAAGGCCACAAACCACTGGATGTAGAATTTGTCAACATATGTATATAACAAACATATAACGATTCTATATAAAGATAAATATGAAACTAGTTATTGTATACATAACAATGAAATCTCATAAGACACTCATAAATTGCTTCATTAAATAAATTCAACGAACTAAAACAACAAAGTTAGCATTACAAAATTATAGAGCTCAGAAGCCAATACAATTTATTTAATAATATAATGTCTGCTTTACTAAAATTTGAAGAAAGATCCATAATAATCTTAAATAGTTCCATAAACTAAAGCAGTGCATTAAAGTTGTATATAAATTAATCTTCTTATATATTAAGACATGCATAAACACTGTTATGAAATAAATGAAGTTCATATAAACGCCAGTATATCTACCAACTATCAGTTAAATTTTCTTTGTAGTTAAAATTGTGATTGTGGTAAGTTTTGTGTGTTGGCACAATTTATTGCTGGTTGTTCAACACTTAAGTCGGCAGCATTCTTGCCCTATATATCATATTTTAACTGCACGGTTCTATTCTGTAGCCATACTTGTAAGCTGTAATACAACAGTACTGTAGGATTTGAGGTACTAATTACAGTGCAGATTTGTATTGTGGTCTTAATGAGTTATGACACCATGTAGTCTGAGAGATATGTACCAATACTACTCCGAATATGGAGGCCGTATATACTTCTGAAATGTTGCTACCTGCCACACTGCATAGTGTCATAACCCAGAAGGCGAAAGTATGAATAAACAAGGCAAACAATGTAAGTATAACGTAACAATGAGGCGCGTTCCTGCAACCATTGTTGCGGTGAAAGAACAAGATGTATTACATATTAAGAGAGTGTGTTTGTAGACTTTGGTATTCAGCATACAATGCGCATGCGCCGTATTGTAATCTGTGGCCTGCGGCTCTACAATGTTTGTCCAAGTGCAACATTTTCGAGAAAAAAAGTTATTACCCATAAAATGTGTGTTTTTATTTTCAGTGCAGGTTTTGTCTGCAACATTTCCTGTTATAAGAACTGAGCGAGATATGATCACAATGTGTATTGACCTTCATGTAAAGTGTCCGGTATTCTTGTTATGTTTTAATGAAATTTGAATTTTTTTTGACAGAATTTCGAAAAACAAGCAAATATCAAATTTCATGAAAATCCGCCCAGAGAGAGCCGAGTTGTTCCGTGCGGGCGGACGTACAAAAAACCTGTAGGTAATTTAGAATATCTCAGCATGACAACGTTTGTGCCTAGGTAGAGCGGACGGTGGAAGGCTCAACGTACAGTACAGTACATATCGCACCATTCCACCCACCTCCACTTAACGTCGGCGGTGTCTTCTATATACCTGCTGTAATGTATGAGTTGAGATTTGAGTGATTCAGACTGCATTGAATGTCGGGAGGGGCTTGTGCTCAACACTGTCACGCAGTTACCATTCAGGGGGGCAAGTGCCACTGCCGGCAATAACACACTCACTCTTCACTGGCAAAGTAACTTTAATTCTTGTAACCACTACCATTTATTATTAACACATCTGTTTGCCTCCTCGAGCTTGTGGAGGTTCGTGGCTTCGGTGTCAGAATCCGAGAGCATCCAAAATAAGCTTTTATACGGAAAGCCCCGGCTGGTGTAAAAGTCACAATATCTGTCAATATTTACAGTCACACACAACACACACTTTTGCTGTCATTTATTATGTTCTTTTATAATGGTCTGGTGATGACCCATACTCGGTGTCGAAACTAGTGGCCAGGTAATAAATGATCGCAAAAGAATGTGTTGTGTGTGATTTTAAATATTGATAGATAACCAGAACAAAGGTCGGAATATGAAGGCTTCGCGCCGGCCATACTTCGGGGAGAACGTACATATTACTACTGTATCACATTTAGTGCCCCAGTATAAATGCACACATATTCCCAAGACTTCTGAGCTTATTGACAGTAGGTATGGGGTGAAATATAAAACGGCGCGAAATATTTTCTGTGTAGGGTTTACGCCAATAACTGTGACAACTGGCTGTCTGCTATTAAGGCACTGTAATCGGCCAGGGTCCGTAGTTCAAGTCTCGGTCTAGGCAACAAGAAGATGAGGAGATAAATTGGTCGTCCGGCCAGTAGCCAGTTTGAATTGTAAAGGAAAGAGAATTTCTCTATTCAAATTTTGGAACGCGAGGAGGGGTTTTGCAGTTGAAACCTCAAATTGCTCTCCGCACCTAGGACTAGCCGGTTACTGAAAGGGGTAGACGTTAATACACTTCATTTCAATAAAAGGCTTAAATTTGTGATAGTGATAGGTAGCGATGTTCCTAGTTAAAACGATATTTTTGGATGGGCTTGCCTGCAGGATACCTGTTTTCTTGAGAAAGGGAGAGACAATTCATAGCAGGTACACTCAAATGTTAGACTTCATAGAGGAAAGAGGCACGGGAACAAGCAGAGCTGTGAAGATATTGCAACGGCAATTGTGTCTTGGTCAGTCTCAAGTTTACATGTTTGTGCATAAGATCTCAATAAATGAGGAGAGTTTAATAGTATATAATTACGAAAAAGATCAACCACAGCGGCTGCTATCCTTCCATATATTCCTTGGGATGGATTCATGTTTACCGACTGAGTGTACTAAGTATTGTAACCGAGAGTCGGGCAGCTAAAGCGGACGGTTACATCTCATACCTTACAAACAGACTCTACACTCCTGTCCTTGAAAGAATTTGTGTAACCTGCTCTTGTAATTTCCATCTTTCACAGCTAATCTCAATCAAATGTTGTTTTCTTTTAGGAACAAGAGCAGTTAGAGTCTGTTACAGTTTCACCAGTATCAGTAGCATCAGCACCAGGTGTAATTGAAAGCCCTGTTACTAAGACAGAAGTGATTGATCTTGACACCATTAGTCGGGGAAGTTTTCAATCGCTCCGCAACTTCCAGCACAGTTCCTCCTTAGTGACACATGCAGAGAGTGCCGAAGATATGAGCAATATTCGTCAGACACCACAGGCAACCTACAGCACCGGCTCAATCATTGACCTGCGTCTGAATATAGAGGATAATTTGCAGAACAGTATGACTGTGGCCCCCATCCGACACACACGTCACATGAAGCGTCTGGTTGGTACAAAAATTGCAACATCAACTCAGAAAGGAATGTAAGTACCGCAGTAAGCAGTCATAATAAGCTGTACTGTAGAGTTCTGAAAACACTTTACCCAGTCATAGTCTGTACTTGATACAAAAAGGGTTTATGGAGGGGTTTTGTCAGAACAGTGTGCTGTTGAAAGTATTGGATGTTGAAGAGAAGAAATAGGCTAATCCTTTATTTTGTACCTCTTCTTGATTTATGTACGGTTATTGTATTATCTCACCACTATCGTCTGTCACTTCCTGCCAATATTCCAAATCACAGATTGGTTACTGATTAGAAGATAATCACTTAGGATCACGGTAAGCAGGATCTTCTTAGTCATGTCAAGAAGACTTATAAGTCGATAGGACGAGGGCAACTTGGGGTAATTTCCTCACTCAGTATGGAAATCACGCGAGCGTCTTCTCATGATAATGTGAAATATTACTTGAGTACCTGAATTGAACATCTTTGGGAGACATGTTCACTGGCAGTTTGGGGAAGGTGCTTAAGGACCCTCTTCAATATACCCTTCGTGCTCGAGCCTTGCCAAACTTGAGAGCCCTGATGTTCCTAAATTGGGTTCACTTGCAGGAGGATGAATACGTTGGTTTCACCCACCAACCATCCACCCAACTACCCATAAAATCATCCACAAATCCGTCTACACATTCATCCATTCATGATCTGTTCTTTCAAAGCTGGTCCTGGTTCCAGCAATTCAAGCAGAGAGCAGTTACTTGTGTACCACAGATGCAGCAAAATGCTACTGTCTGTATCACGTAATTACTCTCCTTACATCCAACTCATGACCTTGGGTAACACTGCAGGTGAGAGGCAGTGGCAGGGGTAAGGGTAAGTTTTCAGCCCCGAAAACTCTGATCATCATGCTTAGGGAAGAGGGACATTAGTGGATCGTACAATGCAACTGGGACTGCAGGGAATGTGTATAGGAGAGACAGAGGAGGGATAGTCACTGCACCTAGACCATGGATCTACTCTGAAGCCTCTAAGAATTAGACGTCGACTGAACAATATGACGACAAATTGTGCAATAATAGAGGCTAATTGATCATGAGAAAAGGAAAGAAGTTTTTTTCTGTGCTAAGTTGAGTTTTACAAAGTTGATATAAACTTGCAGGCACTTTCGTGAGAACACCCGCACGAAGCAGAAAAGCGATCTGTTTCCTGACACCTTGCATCCCGTGGACAAGCCGAAAGAAGCGCTGCAACAGTCTTTCATACAGCTTGACAGCTCAGAATGGTGGGTACAGCTCTTTGTCTAAGGAGGGTTTCTTTCTGTACCTAAGTTGCGCACATGATCGTCCCTTAAATGCCTCTACTATCAAATGGGAGGGGGAGGGGGCGACAGCAGTTTCCTTCAAAATATTGGTGCCTATGTAGCAGTCTACACGGCATCGTATTGCAGGGAACAGAGTATTAATAACATAAAGCTTGATTGTAATTGTACAAACACAGTGAAATAATGAGTCTAGAGCGGCGATTCTCAAACTGGGCGCCTCGGCGCCCCCAAGAGTGCCGCGGGATATTTCAAAGTATTGTTTTTTCTTTCAATTTGTGTGTATTATTCCCTCAAGCGGCTAATATGTTGCTAGGACAAACAGTCATTAAATTGTTTATACCTAACTGCTTAAAACACGGAAGTGTTAGGTATTTATTTTGGCCTATGGACGCCGTAAAAAATTACCAAGGCACTAAGGGCGCCGTGAATCGAGAAAGTTTGGGAACCCCTGGCATAGAGTATGAAATAGTTCTGCTTGTATGTGACGTTGCGTCTGTGGATTCGGACGTTTCGAGGCAATACACTGTATTCGTCTCCAATCGTCGAAATATTCTCTTGGACATTTCGATCCTTGAAGATGGGGACAGTAGATTGCCTCGAAACAATATAGCTGTAAGACGTATTGCAGACAAGCGATGTATGTAAGCGCTATTTTGCAGGGAAGTAACAATGCAGGGCCTGCAGCTGCTGGTGCGGCTGATGCGCCACCACCCAGAAACAGTCCACACTCAGCTGCATTCAGTTATTGTGGCAGTGGCAAAACAAGTGCGCAACCTGCGCTCGCAAGTCGCTCGTGCTGCGTGCCAGGCAAGCGGGGAGCTGTTCCTGTCGCAGAAGAAGGCGGTGGAGACAGTAAGTGACTCCTGGTTCCTGTGCTTCCGTGAAGTGGCGGTGGGATCTGCAGTGATAGCGGAATACGCGCGCAGGTCTCGCTTTACTCCAGGGTTAAGTTCCTGTAAAACGTCGCGCAAATGGAACACAGAATTCCCATTTCAAACAATGTATTTCCTGGGTTTTACGGGGTTGGCATTCTCATCATAGACAGTGTATGGCTATACCACTATGAAACATACGGACCTGTACAGTATATTGCTGTATTTACTTTAGATGCCGGACTGCTGGCTGTAAGTCAGTATTCGGAAGGTCCTGCGACCGGCCATCTCGACACAGGTTTTTCTTGGTTTCCCTGTGTCTATAAGCAAATGCTGAGATGGTTCCTTAGATTCCAAGTTGTCACTACATGCTTCTAATGTAGCCCTCCGGACTTAAGTTTATTAGTAACCAATTTCATGTTTTGTATACATGTAAAATAAACACTGCCACCGGGTGACAACCCCATTGCAGTTAATAATAATAATAATTGTAAGAAACTTTTTAAACTACAAATAAGACCACCGAGCCTAATCCTGTTGATTACTACATCCTAGGATAGGTGAATAATTCCCAGCCAAAGCTGAGAAGTGAGAAATTCGATGATGATAATGATAATGATGATGATAATATATCATCATTACCTTTATACAGGGTATTTATACTTATATTCCTGAGATAAACTATGTCCCTTGGGAATACAGTGTTACAGCTATTCTGTTGTTACTATTCACGGTGCTTATATCGTTAATTTCAGTGTTAAATCTATTGTGCTTTTACATTAGTACTTTCCGAAGTATGTGTGCAGTGCCCAATATGGCTGTTTTCTGGAGTTCCTTGACTTCATGTCTTCCTGATATGTTGCTCATGTATTTTCTTAATGACTTTGAAATAGTCCCAGTCGCCCCTATTATTACTGGTATCACCTTTGTTTTTACATTCCACATGTGCTATATTTCTATTGCACGGTCTTTATATTTTAGAATCTTCTCGGCTTCCTTTTTAATCACATTTCTGTCTCCTGAGATTGCAATGTCTATAACATACATGTTCCCTTTTCATTATCATGGATTATGATGTCTGGTTTGTTGTTGGGAATAGTTCTGTCAGTTTGTAGTAGTTGATTCCACAATATGGTTACCTTGCCTCCTTGACTTGTTTCTACAGATTTTGGCACATGTTCATACCAGTGTTTTTTGTCCAATTGTACCCCTGTTTCCTTGCATATGTTGAAGTGTAG
>Ga0131853_10019531_pt1 | contig 12329 bp, 6 predicted proteins | sample TergutLab28metaG_FD_92764 | JGI IMG/M metagenome (GOLD analysis project Ga0131853, IMG submission 92764) | Labiotermes labralis P1 segment gut microbial communities from Petit-Saut dam, French Guiana - Lab288 P1 (version 2) (version 2) | ecosystem: Host-associated > Arthropoda: Insects >...
AGGTAAAGTGATCCCGTTACAGGCCCGGTGTGGCCCAGAGGGTGGGTAGAGGTATAGCTCTACTCTTCCATGACCGCGGCACTAGAAGAGGGTGAGTGGTCAGCAGCACGCCCCGGCCGCACTCTACCCTCGAGAAAGACCCGGTACCCATTTTAGAGGAGGCTAGGTGGGCCCCAGGATCGGTTTGGGCGGGCGGAAAATCTCGTCTCCACCGGGATTCGACCCCGGACCGTCCAGCCCGTCGTCAGTCGCTATACCGACGTAGCTACCCGGCCCACAGTTTTAAATGTACAGGGTCATATGAATTTACTGCTCTAAGTATCGACATCTCTGCTGCTGGTTATTTCTGCCTGCGACATAAGTAAATACGCAAGTAATGAACATTAAGACACGTGACGAAAATGAAATCACAAAGAAGACGGTCGAAACTCTACTAATACACCCAATCGTCCTGAAGGCGACTGTAAAAACAAAGTTAAAAATCACTGGAGTCGACAATTTAAAAAATGAAACAAATCAGTTTTCCAAATTTTAAAACTGCTGGAAAACAACATCTGGTGAGGAAAGACATGAAAAACTTGTACAGTGCCTACACAAGCAACATACGACGATCGGTCAGAGTGGCATCTCTTCACAGTAGTTGTGTGGCAAAGGACAAGCACAGGAAGTTATGAAAAATTACACAGTAATGGCGCTATAAAATCCGCATACGCACCCAGCCATGATGCGGGAAAAAGTGACACAAATCGCCAGCGCTTCTACGCGCATATTTAGCATACATATACAATTATAATTAAAGTCTCCGATTAATGTTTAAAGCGTCGACGTTATAAATAAAAAACGCCCATAAAAATAACAAAATATTACCTCAATCTGTATGATTCAATAAATATTACTGAATATGCGAACTGGATACAATTACTGTCCCTGTTCCGAGCCCGATAAATCTAATCTAGCCCCTCCCATCCTGTTTCATTAAGATCCACTTTAATATTACCCTACCATCTACGCTTAGGTCTTCAAAGCTGCCTCTTTTTCTTCTGGTTTGCCAAGCAAAAAACTGTATGTATTTCCACTATGCGTACCACACGCCCCGCCCATCCCATCTTCCTCTATAATATTTGGCAAGGAGTAAGAGTCACTGTGTCTCTCTTCACGTAATCTCTCCTACCAGTTCCGTTCTCTTACGTCCAAATATTTTTTCTCAAAAACCCGTTCACAAACACCCTCAGTCTATTTTCTTCTCTTAATGTAGGAGACCTATAAGTAAAAATAAATTAAATTAACAAAGAGCTGATTGGCCGGGTCTGTCGCTCCTTAGGTAAACGTAAAGGTAAAAGCAGTCCCGTTACAGGCCTGGAGTGGCCCAGAGGTTTCCAGGAAGTTAAGGTTCCCAGATTTCGTAACAACGGCACAGGATGGTGGTAGGTTGACAGCCTTGCGCACCGGCCGCCTTTACCCCCAGGAAATTCTCCTGGTAATCATTTCTGTTAGAGGCTGAATCGACCCCGGGGCCATAGTGCGATCGGAAGAATTTTATGTCCATGAAAAATCCACCAGCGACCTTCCGATTTGCAGCACAGCACCGCGGTCCCCCCGCTCCTTAGGATCCATGATTAATATAAACGAAAGCAGAGTGTCAACTAGCGAGGCAGAACCGAAGTAGGCCAGCACATGGCAGTCACGTAAGTTAATGTTTTCCCTGTCCATTCCACGAAGACATACAGGGGGAGAAGACGTACAACTCCACTCGTTCTTAACCTCCGCGCTAGGTGGATGTGAGCGGTCAATTTCACGGCCCGGCCGCATTGCCCACGGCAAAGAACACATGCACGCAATGGATATGAGGCTGGATAAACTCCAGAGTCGGTATGGATTGTTTTCGAGAAGAGAAAACCTCTGCCAGGATTCGAACCCCCAGACGTCCCAGCCAGCACGATCCTACTCTTCCTGCTAAATGCTCACGTTCAAACATTTTTATCTCCACCCGCTGTAGGACAGTAACACTGGACACTCCGAGGTTTTCTGCACAGAACTGAGAATATGATAACATGGGAGCGTTACGAGTTGTTAGATACGAAGAATACATTGGACTTCAGTTATTTCGCAGAGTAGTCTCTGGCTGCTGATGTTCTCCCTGAGGTCAGTTGCTACATTACAAAATCAGCTGATCCTTCTAAAGGAGCGAGTCTAGCCACCATATTTATAAAACGTGGCGGCAATCACCGAGGGTACTCCGCATTAAACGAGACAAGGCAAGATGTTATCATAGGAACACAGGAAATCCGAGAGAACATAGATTTCCTAATGTGTTTAAAGAATACATTCAATTACTGCGTAGTCTTGTCTGCCGACAGGTCCGTAGCCTCTTCCAAAACCAATTCTCTACAGAGTGCGATCTAGTGTTTCCTCTCCCAATTGCCAGTATTTTCTCGTTACCTTAAGGTCACCCAGCAGCTGCCCAAGTCTTCTTCCTCGTCTTCCCGTCACTCCTAACCTATCCTTCCACATTTACTCAATGACGTGTTCGAGGAGAAATCTGGAAGTTTTGAATTATTCACGGTCTCCCCACATTCAGCCAGGAATAGTTAGAAAAGCCACGAATACCCAGCCACAGACAGCCACTCTCCTGATCGACATTCAAAATCGATTACCTTAAAGAGTAACAGAAAATAAAGTATTATTGGTTCAGCTACGTCACACAGGTTTCCCACAACAGGAAACAGTAGGAGGATCAACAATGTTGGACCTCGATGCATATTTAACACGGAGGAGTGGCTAAGTAATAACAAACTGCCATGCAGAGTCCCCATTAAGGTATGAAATATACAAATCGAAGTATGGCCTGATCCGGCATAATAATGTGCTCTGCAGTTGCACACACATTTTAACATCATGCATTCGTTTCAGCTTTTAAGGTAGGCCGTTACTTAGTTTCGGGGAAAACACAATCACAGGGTAGGTACAGGTCTACGTACATGACTTGCACTGTTTTTGTAAGCCTGTAATTATAGCACGTAGTAAAATTTTTTAAAAAACCCGCTTATGTAAGAGTAACTACAAACTACACTCCATAATCTAAAACTGTGGGCAGCAGACCACGACCGAGGAACCACGGAGATGTCAAAGTTGTGCAGAAAAGCCCGCCAAAAAAGTCAAAGTTGTCCAGAAAAGCCCGCCAATAAAGTTAAAGTTGTCCAGAAAAGCCCGCCAATAAAGTCAAAGTTGTCCAGAAAAGCCCGCAAATAAAGTCAAAGTTGTCCAGAAAAGCCCGCCAAAAAAGTCAAAGTTGTCCAGAAAAGCCCGCCAATAAAGTCAAAGTTGTCCAGAAAAGCCTGCAAATAAAGTCAAAGCCGTCGAGAAAAGCCCGCCAAAAAAGTCAAATTTGTCCAGAAAAGCCCGCCAATAAAGTCAAAATTGTCCAGAAAAGCCCGCAAATAAAGTCAAAGTCGTCGAGAAAAGCTCGCCAATAAAGTCAAAGTTGTCCAGAAAAGCCCGCCAATAAAGTCAAAGTGGTCCAGAAGAGCCCGCCAATAAAGTCAAAGTTTTCCAGAAAAGCCCGCCAAAAAAGTCAAAGTTGTCCAGAAAAGCCCGCCAATAAAGTTAAAGTTGTCCAGAAAAGCCCGCCAATAAAGTCAAAGTTGTCCAGAAAAGCCTGCAAATAAAGTCAAAGTTGTCCAGAAAAGTCCGCCAAAAAAGTCAAAGTTGTCTAGAAAAGCCCGCCAATAAAGTCAAAGTTGTCCAGAAAAGCCCGCAAATAAAGTCAAATTGTCGAGAAAAGCCCGCCAATAAAGTCAAAGTTGTCCAGAAAAGCCCGCCAATAAAGTCAAAGTGGTCCAGAAGAGCCCGCCAATAAAGTCAAAGTTGTCCAGAAAAGCCAGCCAATAAAGTCAAAGTGGCCCAGAAAAGCCCACCAATAAAGAGTCATAATTCAAGTCATAAAGAACTACACATTAAGTTAGAAATTCTTAATAAACTAAGCACGAATACATTAGGCTACACAAACTTTCTCGTAACTACTGTATTCGAAAGGAAACATGACGGTAAAAATACTAGCCGCTAAAATGCAGTTTCGGAATATTCTACAATTACAGTACAACTCCGCTTATCCGAAAGCTGGTTATCCGGATCGCCATTTATCCGCATCGGCTTGGCCCTTCGGGTAAATCAGTCGAGAATTCAACAAAACTAACTTCCCTTCAAACTGCCGGTTATCGGATCAAGCACAGTACACTGTTATGGCTTCTAGAACTTCAAATCAGGCGTGGTGCAGGTACATGCTGTAAATAGTAACAGCCGAACTTCAAGCTGCCAGCGTAGTCTATTTTCAAAGAAAAATTCAATTATTCGGATTTTCTGCACATCTGGATGGCTCGCTGTCCCAATTTTCCGGATAAATGGAGTTCTACTGTACTTCGTACTGCAAGCTCGGAAACATGGTCAAAAAATTCACGGGAACTGATTTTTAATCACTGCCTCACTGAAATGCGCAGGCAAATTGTAAAGTTATTAGGGTAACAATCAAACGGTCCCGTTTACACTGTAAACTTCCATAAACACCATACAGGCGTAGTAACATGGTTACGTACATTTCACGAGCTACAAGACAACGAAGTTACTCCGAACAGAAAATTTTCGGATTAGAAAGCACACACAGCGTGTCTAATCTCAAATCGATCTGTTTTGCGAAAACGACAGCTTATTTTCTGCGGCTAACAGGTAAGAAATCGACGCATTTAAGCAACTCCTTGCAACTTCAAACAACACGATCACACCAATGACACGCGCCTGTCACAAACAAGCCTGGACTTTACGAGATGTTGGACAATGACCTGAAATACGAGATAAGATACACACTGAGAATCTGCAGCAGTGTTGGGAATAATAATTCGTACCTGCTTCTTCTTAACAACTTTTAATGCAGCTACAGATTTACGAGTAAAATAAATGCTCAGCATCCCACAAATCCTTACACTAGTTAATATTCATACATGAGGTAAGATTCTGGAACACTCTATATATGAAGCACAGCACTATACTTGCAACAAATCGCTTAATCTTAAGACTCTAAACTCTGCGTATAAATTATGAAACACGCTGTATAGTAGGTGTATACGAACGCTGTGACCGAATCATTTTGATTTTAATCTCCAAACTTCGGGTGGAATTCACGCGGCACGCGACATATGAAATTCAGACGTGTACTCTCAAGAAGTTGTCCCAGCCCTGCTGTATTTCTGACAGGCTGCTGTTAACAGCACCGACATTCCCGTTGCACAAGTAGTGCCTGTTACAGAACGTTCACGTAACAGCAGCCACGTGTACTCCTGTGGCTACACATTCTTCAAAAGCCGGATTCTAGAAACAGCTTCTCTGATGGAAACCTTAACAAACCGCAATGCCCATGGCCTGATATTTTCGCACGGTTGGCAGAGCCACCGTAAATGCGATGATGTACGATTATTATGCGAAAGCATGTAAGACGACGTTTTTACAACCAGTTGGAAGTTCCTTGCCATTCGAACATAATGGACTTATTCTTGCAATAACACCAACTAGATGCACTAATTTCTCAAATTTATTTTGGGATTAAAACTCTACATTACTCAATTATTACACCAACCACTGCACATATATAAAATTTAAACATTAAAACATTAAAAACGCTCCGACATGTTTCGGTCCTAAGACCATCCTCAGAGAGCTATATCTTCCTTGCTAAAGTCACACTAGAAATAGTCACATATTAATTTCGTATTGTGACTTTAACAAGGAAGATATAGCTCCCTGAGGATGGTCTTAGGACCGAAACATGTAGGAGCGTTTTTAATGTTTTAATGTGTAAATTTTATAAATTTTATATATGTGCAGTGGTTGGTGTAATAACTGAGTAACTCGACAACATGCACGGTGTAACAATGAAAATAAAACTCTACATGTTTCGGACAGTTCCTCTGCCCATCATCAGGAGTTTCTTTCACTGTACACACAGCAACGGTATATGTCATACAGGTTTACTGACAGCTTTGTGCTTTTATTTGTGTGTGTTTTCATTAGCTATTCTATTACTTGTACCGTCCTGCCTTTTGTTGTGTCTTCAAGTGAAGTTTTATATATGCTTTTCGTTCAATGTTTGTTTGTTCTATATGTAAGTTTGTGCTTGGGTTTTGCTAGGCTCTACATGGGTTTGGGAAGGTTTATTTGTAGTTCTCATTAGTTATTATCAGTTGATCAAGTATCCTTGTATTTAGCAATACATTTTAGTTTCGGTTGAATTTTGTGCCAGCAGCCGCGGTTATACCTTGGAAGCGTTTGAATGTGATCGGCATCAGGTAGTTATATTATTTAGTTTGATTTGCTGACAGCTTGCTCGCAAGCTGTCAGCAAATCTGTATGACACATACCATTGCTGTGTGTACAGTGAAAAAATTCCTGGTGATGAACAGAGGAACTGTCCGAAACGTAAAGTTTGAATCCGAAAATAAATTTGAAAAATTAGTGCATCTAGTTGATTTTATTATAAGAATTTATCACGATGCACGGTCACATGAACGTCAAAATAACGGGCATATAGACCCGACACGCCGTCTCACTCTGGTAAGCGCAGCCGGTACAGGCAGGTCCCTACGTTGCTTACAGCATACATCAGTAATCAGTACAGAGCTGGAGATCTATTTTTCTTATATTCCAACATATAAAAGAGATGTAAAGAATGCTAACAGTTCACGTATGAAATAAACCTACATCTTACAGGCCCCGAACAATGCCACACCATTGCTGCACCACCACTTTATGCTGCAAAGTAGCTTATTATAATGTAGACAAGACGAAAATCTCAGCTTCTCCAAACAAACGCCGGAACGGTATCTTGCATCTTACATTAGACAGCGATCCCTTTCTTCCACGTACTTCCTAAGTTATCATACGTAATCATAATTCGTAACATAACAGTCATTAAAAATTACTTTCTCGCTGGACACTACGTAATGTGCGCAATTTACAAAGCGTCATCAAATAAATCAAGACAAAATTAAATTTACCGGTTACGTAATCCACATTGGTCTTTAGCCGCTTTCAATAACGAATACAGGCGAGAATAGCCTGTACGTTTCAGATCCAGTTTGTTTGTGCACATACCAGCAGGCGCGCTCGCACGCACGCACATTCACACACACTTGTTGATGTGTTGCCTGGAGTTTCAACACTTTAAGACTTTTAACTTTTACGATGGAAGGGTGGGCAAACAGAGCATGAATTATGTGTTGGACCTACGAATCTTAGTTGTTGATAAACTCCCTGATGATAGCACCTGGGTGCCGAAACATGTAGGAGTGTGTTTTGTGATTTGTTTTATTGCTTTCAATTACAGCAGTTTGTTTGTTTTTAAAAACATTAAAAATATGGATTAAAAAAATATGTCAACGCAGTTAATGAAATTTGATATTCGGACCCTTCAAACAGAAATGTTGCTCCCTGTGCACACGTTCTAATCCGACAGGTCAATGGCGGTTCCTCTTGAATATTTACGCCAACCATCTAAAAGTAAGCAGGACTCCATGTTCTGTATGAATTCCCGCAGCCCAGATCACACAGCGCACAATGAACTGCACGGATGTGGAGGGAAGCCGCTGTGGTCTGACGTACTGTCCCCACACTTGCCTACAAATACTGAGTAAAACCACGAAAACCCGCAATGAGTTTAGTCAGTTTTCCGGTCGGGATTCGAGCATGACACCGTTCGAATAAAAGTCGGAAGCGTCGCCACTTTGAACCGGCTTAATCGGTGAAATGACGAAATTAATATTCATAAAATCCGAACATGTGTGTGTGCATTTTTTAAAAGTAATTGGACAAGCGCTTCATTTAATATTTTTTTTTTATGCATGATTAAAATAGGGTGATCAGAATTGAGAAATGAAAGAAGGGATACTTTACCATGACGGTAAAAATGTTTCAAATATTCATTATTTATAAAATGATATTTAAAACAGACAAAACATCACAATAGAACTGACACAAGTTACTTATTCTAAATTTCTAAATTGCTAATAATAGTTGAAGAATAAAAGACCAACTTGATGTCACTTGCTATTTTTTTTTTCACTTCTTTTGTGCTCAACATGCTTCGGACATTAATATATCCATCATCAGGAGCTTGCGACTGTGCTGTTGAATTACCACATTGGTCGTTTTGTTCTTGGTTCGATGTGTGTTGGAGTTTCGGTGTGGTTGGGTTGGAGTGGTATCCGTGTTCCATACTGAAGCACAACTTGTGCCCAACCACACCGAAACTCCAACACACATCGAACCAAAAACAATACAACCAATGTGGCAATTCAACAGAATAGTCGCAAGCTCCTGATGATGGATACATTAATGTCCGAAACATGTTGAGCACATAAGAAGTGAAAAAAAAATAGCAAGTGACATCAAGTTGGTCTTTTATTCTTCAAATATCACAATGATGCACGCTCCAATAAACATAAGATTACTATTAAAAATGTTCATGTTGAGAACAGGAAGGCTGTGATGGTTCCAGAGGCTCACTACATTCAATGTAGTCCCGTTTTATATTCATTGGCAGAATGGGACGCGACAGTGAAAAACGGGCCTATCCCATTAATAACAGGACCTATGGTCACCCTAGATTCAAGAACTTTACGAAAATGAATGCCAAAGCGAAACCACTCCTGTTTCAAATACCTGGAATTGATACGTCTCTACTGATTATGGTAAATAATAAACACCTGTGTTACTGTTCGCAAAACTGATCAAGGCCAACAGTCAAAATTCCAGATCGGGCCAGTTCAGTCCAGTTCATATCCTGTCACAATTCCCTAGAAGCTTTAACGAGGTTCCCGTCTACGCCGTGCATCCTAAGAGGCAGCTTTCCCACCCACACTACATTTCTTATGCACACACGCGAAGCAGACTACAAGCTTCGCCCTAATAACAGGCTCGATTCCATCATTGTCACTATACAAATTGCAAGCGCAAACGACATAGTTCCCAGTAACATCACCTCATTGAAGTTCCAATTACAAAAGTGTTAGGCTTTCACAAAATTGACGGAGTACATCCAATCATTCGCCGGTCCCAGTGGCCGCGCGGTCTAAGGCGTAGATCTACGGCCGCTCGCCTGCTGGGATTGTGGGTTTGAATCCCACCGGGGGCAAGGATGTCTGTCTGTTGTGAGTGTTGTGTGTTGTCAGGTAGAGGTCTCTGCGACGAGCTGATCACTCGTCCAGAGGAGTCCTACCGACTGTGATGCGTCGTTGTGTGTGATCTAGACACCTCAAGAATGAGAAGGCCATGGCTCGCGTTGGGCCGCAGCGCCAGAGGAACAAACATCCAGTTGTTCAATTAATCACAGGCTTCGTACCCAACTGTGTACAGTTTCAAACACTGAGCAAGGCGTACTGCTTTCAGGCTTATTACAAATATTTTACTTACTTATACCACAGAGCAGAGTCCGTCTTGAGAAGCTAACCGGTCCTCAGTTAGTCAAGAAATTCGCCACATTTTATAGAACCCGAAGGCTCATTACCGCATTTACAAAAGCCCGCCACCTCTCCTTATTCTCAGGTTACAAACAAGCATAAAGGTAAAAGGTAACGTGCACCCTCGTACAGGCACTGAGGCTCTGTACAGGCCGTAGGGCCCATAGGGTGGGTGGAGGTATATCTCTACTCTTTCTTGACCACAGCACTAGAAGGGGTGAGGGGTCAGCGTCACGCCCCGGCCGCTTTTTACACCCGGGAAAGACCCGGTACCCATTGTACAGGAGGCTGGGTGGGCCCCAGGGCCGGTCTGGACAGGTGCGGAAAATCTCGCCCCCAACGGGATTCGACCCCTGGACTGTCCAGCCCGTAGCCAGTCGCTATACCGACTACGTTACCCGGCCCACTACAAACAGTACACAAATATTAAATATAATCTTATTCTTATAATAAAAACCAACGAGATGCACTATTTCTCAAATTTATTTTGATACCGAACTCTACATGTTTCGGACAGATCTACCGTCCATCATCAGGAGTCTCAACACTGTATACACACCAATAGGTATTTGTCATGCTAGTTATGTTGATTGTATGCTAGCGAGGTCAGGATGGAACTGTTGCTGTCTATACAGTGTTGAGACTCCTGATGATGGACAGCAGATCTGTCCGAAACATGTAGAGTTCTTTATCAAAATAAATTTGAGAAACAGTGCACCTCGTTGGCTTTTATTATAAGAATACATCACGATGCACGGTCCTCTGGATGTCAAATTAAACATAAATGACAATGGCAAAAGAACTTAAAGTAAAGAAATTAGTCTCCCACACTGTACCTTGATTCTGTCTGCACTCAAACGGTTATTCTTATCTCCAGACTCACAGCAACCAACTTACGTGCCATTACCACAGTCCCACGTAAGCTGTATAAGCTCAAGTAATACTCGAGATAACCGAAAAATCCCCTATTTCCTTCAAAATGTATCGATATCTGATGAAGGTCCCTAGCACCGATACGGAATGTCACGTCGATCGATACGACTAGACTTAACTGGAGCGATAGCCATGGCAAAAAAAAGCAAAACTTAAGTATTATAACTGCAGCGATTAATTGAGCAACTTAATTGGAAAGACAGGCAGGACTGGATTAACCTTTGAAAGCCTGCTGGTTACGTGATGCACCAGCAGTTTAACATTCAACAACTGTACGTTCTGCCCACACTGTACTTATGTGTTTTGTATTTATCTGAGAACAAACAGCGACTTGTGCCACTTACATCATAAACTGACTGGTTTTTATAACCAAGATGATAAGTGTTTACAGCGCGGTACGGACTGGGTCTTTAAATACAGCTGTCTGCCATCCGTCTTTAAACGGTTAAACAAGACGTGTATACAAAATGTTTGTTGCGAGATATGAGGTTTCCGCAGCGACACATTCCAGGAGATCCGAAACCTCAAAATTTTTGTTGCAAAACTGCACGGGTACAAATTATTTCGGGGGCCGAGACGTTCATCTTACAGAAACGGGTTATAATACATGCATTAAGTTGTACCGCACTACTCCGACCGTTACGATCAGAGCACAATCCAGTGTCGGGTGCTTGAGGTGACGGTGACGGACATTTGAGTCATATACAAGCGTGAAATCTTTTGACCAGCTAAACAACTACAGACTTCTCAAGGAGTTATGAAAACTTAACCCATTCTTCCATCTCACAAGGATGCGTATAGCGGGACAGTTCGCATTCATGTGATTTTTTGTTACCTAACTGGATTAGCACAACAATGTGACATGAGTGCAACATGTCCCTGTCTTCACGGTGCTCAGCCTTTACAATTACCGCGGGATACATGTGGAGCTGTTTTCACGAGCCACACGCAGCCGGCTTCCGGGACGGGTCACGGGTTCATGACAGATCACCTAAGGCAAGGGTGCGATAGGTACACTTCGGGACTGAGGTCTGCGTCTCCATAAATGAAAGTCAAAACGCACGTCCTCTTCCACTGGGTGCAGTTCGCGCTACTGACAATAGACAAGACATTTGCTCGCCTGTTAAAAGTGCTGTGCGACCACTGCCTTCTCGTACAGACACTTAAAACGAACGTTTTCAAACAGTCGGCTACATCATATCAAGTCCTCTCATTCTCGTATCACCGGTTAAGACGTGTTCCTTACTCGATTCCTCCCACACGTTTCCCCCACTTTTCCTTTGAGTCTTTGGCCACAAAGCCGAGTACCGAATTGTAATCACATTTCTAAATAGAAAAATTCATTCTCGTCATTGCTGAACATAAAGGTTCATCACGATCAATATGAGAAAACGCCGACCACTGGAAGATACTAAAATTTGGCTTACATCCTCACAATCTATTTCTTTAATATTAAAAGATAAATAAGTCCCTATGCATCGCAGGAAAGTATATGGAGAACAGAGCAAGGCTCGGCACACATTCTTAACGTCAGCAAAACATGTAGGTGAGTAGTCAGCTTCATTCACCGGCCACACAGCTAATCCTATATTTTGTCGTCTTCACAACTTCGCCTATGACATCAATCAATTAAACTCTTGTTTAAAAGTTGGGGATTGCGGTAGCAAAGTGGTTAAGGTGCTGTGCTACAAATCATAAGGTCACTTACTTAATAAAGCAGTCAAATATATTTTGTCTCTATCTTTATCGTTGCACCGTGCATTTCATACAGTCATTTAACCTTTTGGCGCCGGAATTATTTTTTTTTAAATTTTAGCACACCCTGTATATAAAATGTGAATAATACAGGAACCAAATACGTTAGAATTATGAAACAAACTGCATTTTGAAGAGAAA
>Ga0131853_10019532_pt1 | contig 12329 bp, 11 predicted proteins | sample TergutLab28metaG_FD_92764 | JGI IMG/M metagenome (GOLD analysis project Ga0131853, IMG submission 92764) | Labiotermes labralis P1 segment gut microbial communities from Petit-Saut dam, French Guiana - Lab288 P1 (version 2) (version 2) | ecosystem: Host-associated > Arthropoda: Insects >...
ACGATCGTGCGCACGAAGCGAGCGAACGGACCCGGCACCTCGGAGAGGAAGAGAGCAGTCGTCACACCGAGCGGGATCGTGATCGCGAGCGCGATCGTGATCTGGGTGAGCGTGCCGAGAATGCCGTGCAGCACACCACCGGTGGTCAACGGGTCGAGCGGTCCGGCGATGGTCATGTCCTGGGTGAACATGTTGACGTGCAGCACCGCGTGGAAGCCCCGGTAGACGGTGTAGCCGAGCACCGTGCAGAGCGTGCCGACCAGCAGGAGCGCTCCCGATTGGACGAGGACGGCGATCACCCGGTCACGTACGACCGGGCCGCTCTCGTCGAGGCCGACCAGCACGGCATAGATGAGCAGGAAGAGCGCGTACGCCATCACCACGAAGGCGAGCACCCCCTGCATCGGGGCGATCTGCTGAGAGACCAGCCAGGTCAGCGCGACAGCGGCGGCAGCAGCGCCGCTCAGGGTGAGCGCATCGGCGATGCGTACGCCATTGGTGAAGCGACGAGCCTCCGGCACCGCGAGTGGCGGCTTGCTTCCGGGCAGAGCGGTGGATCCACCCTCGTCCTGGCCGGGCACGACGAGCGAGTGCTGATAGACGACCTCGGTCAACTGCTTGCTCCTGAACGCGAACGCGCGACGACCGAGGAGGCCGCGAAGTTGATCACCAAGGTGATGAGGAAGAGGGTCAGGCCGGCGGCCATCAGCGCGGAGAGGCCGAACGGGCTCGCCTCCGCGAACGCGAGCGCAATGAGCGCCGAGACCGAGATGGCACCGCTCTGCAGGATGTGCGGCTGGATGGTGAAGACCGGCGAGATGATGATGTAGACCGCGATGGTCTCACCGAGCGCGCGACCCAGGCCGAGCATGATGCCGCCGATCATGCCGCCCTTGCCGAAGGGAAGGACGACCGAGCGGATGACACCCCACTTGGTGGCACCGAGCGCGAACGCCCCCTCGCGCTCGCCGATCGGGACCTGCGAGAACACCTCACGCATGATCGAGGTCACGACCGGGGTGATCATCATGCCGACGACGATGCCTGCGATGAGCGTCGAGCCGGTGAACAGCGTCGTCGAGGACAGGGGGTCATCCGGCGACATCGAGTCGACGCGGAAGATCGGGATCCAGCCGAAGTGCCGGGCGATCCACATCGCGACAGGGGCGACCTTGGCCTGGAGGAAGAAGAAGCCCCACAGGCCGTAGACGACCGACGGGATGGCCGCCATCAGGTCGATCACCGAGATGAGGACCTTCTTCATCGCATCCGGTGCGTACTGCGTGATGTAGAGCGAGGTGGCGATCGAGAGCGGGACCGCGACGACGATCGCGACCAGTGCGATCAGCACCGTGCCGGTCACGATCGCGGCGACACCGAAGTGGCCGTGACCCTTGTCCGGCTCCCACGCCTGGGTGGTGAGGAACGAGAAGCCGGCCTTGTGCAGCGCCTGCGAGGCACGCACGGCCAGGAAGATGCCGACGAGCAACATGATGGCAAGCACCGTCACGCCACTGCCGGTCGCGACCCCGCGGAAGATCTTGTCCGGGGTATCCCGGACGGTCCGGATCTTGCGAGGCCGATCCTCAGTGGCGGGTGCGTCGTCTCGTTCGGCGGCTGCTATTCCCACGGGTGAAGGGTGGGGATTGCCAGTGTCCCGTTATTGCCCGCAAGATGAACGCGGCGTTAACGCTGCCCTGCTACTTGATGGCATTCGCTGTGATCTGCCTGACAGCGGATGCGCTCATGCACCGGGGGTCTCGGCTGCGGCGAGCTCCTGCTTCCACGCCCGGAAGCCCTCCTCGGTCCGGCCGCGACGCCAGTAGCCCGAGATGCTGAGGTCGGCGCGCGGGACGGCGCGCTCGGTGACCAGGTAGGGCCGGATGCCGTGCATCACCGCATCGGCCTCGCCGTGGACGAAGACGTGCACCCGGCCGCCGCGCCAGGGCAGCGCCCGGACCGCCTCGGCGAGCGCGCCGCGCTCGGTCGAGACCACCCAGTCGACCGCGACGCCGTCCGGGGCGGCCAACTCCTGGCGGTGATCGTCGCGGGGCACGTGGACCACGGCATGGCCGGTGGCGTCGTCCGACAGCGCGGCGAGCGCCGCCCGGAGGGCCGGCAGGCCGGCCTCGTCGGCGGCCAGCAGGTGCCAGTCGGCGCTCGGGTCCGGGACGTACGCACCACCCGGGCCGCGGGCGGTGATCCGCTCCCCCTCGTCGGCGCGCGCGGCCCAGGGACCGGCGACGCCCTCGGTGCCGTGCACCACGAAGTCGATCGCCAGGGTGCCGGCCGCGACATCGGGCGCGAGCGCGGTGTAGGTCCGCAGCACCTGCGAGCCGTCGGGCTGCGGGAAGACCAGCTTCACGTACCGGTCGGTGAAGACGCTCGGGCCGAAGCTGGCCGCGAAGTGGGCGACGTCGGCGGCCCGGAAGCGGATCCGGACCATGCCGGGCGTGAGCTGCTCGCGACCGGTGACGATCAGCTCGGTCAGCGGCTTCGCCGCCTTGGCGGGGCGTTCCGGGCGCTCGCTCATGCCTCGGTGCCGTGCTGAGCGATGAAGGCCAGGATCGACTCGGCCAGCTCGGGCCGGCAGACGATCACGTCGGGGAGGTAGACGTCGTCCTGGTTGTACTCCAGCGGCGAGCCGTCCACCCGGCTGGTGAACAGGCCGGCGGCGCGGGCGACCGCGACCGGGGCGGCCGAGTCCCACTCGTACTGACCGCCGGCGTGGACGTAGGCGTCGCTGATGTCGCGGACGACCGACATCATCTTCACGCCGGCCGAGCCCATCGGGACCAGCTCGGCGTCGAGCTCCTCGGCGAGGGCCTGGACGAAGGCCGGCGGGCGGCTGCGGGAGACCGCGATCCGGATCCGCTCGCTGGTACGCGGCGGCACCGCCGGGGCGGCACCGGTGTGGAACGTGCTCTGCACGTCGGAGGCGGCCAGCGCGGGCTGGGCGACGGCGCCGGCGATGAGGTCGCCCCGCGACCAGAGCGCGACGTGCACGGCCCAGTCGTCGCGCGGCGGCCCGGAGAACTCCCGGGTGCCGTCGAGCGGGTCGATGATCCAGACCCGCTCCGCACTGAGCCGGGCCTTGTCGTCCTTGCCCTCCTCGGAGAGGACCGCGTCGTCGGGCCGGTACGTGGCGACCAGCTCCATCAGCAGCTCGTGCGCGGCCCGGTCGCCGGCGTCCTTGAGCTCCTTGCCCTCGAGCCCCTCGGTGCGGACCTGGAGCAGCCGCTCCCCCGCCTGCTCGGCCAGCCAGGCGGCGAGGAGATGGTCGTCGGCGATGATCTCAGCGGTCGGGGCACTCATGCGCCAACCCTAGAGGGCGACCAGGAAGCGGCCCGACCGAGCGTCCGAGAACGAAACCGGGAAACCGAGAACGGCGGCGGCTCAGCCGCGCGGCAGGCGGCGGACCAGGACCGCGATCTTGTCGATCCGGTGCCGCGGGTTGCCGAACCGGTCGGCCCAGTAGTCGCCACGGGCATGGTCCTCCGGAGTCGCGCAGGTGGAGAGGGTCAGCCAGGCCTGGTGAGCGACCGCGTCCGGGTGGCCGGGGACGGCGGCGCGCTGCTGCGCCAGCGAGTCCGCCGAGCGGAAGTCGACCCACCGGGTGCGGACCACCCGGTAGAGATAGCGCCACCGGCCGACGTCGATCAGGATCCGGGCGCCGCGACGCAGCGCGGGCGTGTGCCGGAACAGCTCGCCGTGCGAGGCCCGGTGGCCGGTCACCTGATAGTTGCCGATGCCGCCGGGGCCGACGCCGCCACGCGGGCCGTACGGGCTGGCGGCGAGGGTGCGGTTCTGGATGAGGGTGCCCGGCGCGTCGTCGGTCGCGCCGCGGTAGGCGATCACCCGTACTCCACGCAGCCCGATGCTCGGGACGCTCATCCGGGCGTCGCGGGGCAGCCCGGAGCTGGCGATGGCGGCGGCGTGGGTCGCGGTCGGGAACCAGGGCGGCCGGCCGCCCTGCTGAGCCGGCGGACCGGCGCTCGCGACGGCAGGCGCCAGCGCCGCCAGGGCGATGCCGGCGACGACGACCCGGGTGATCCGGCCTGGGAGACGTGACACGGAATCCACGGTCCCCCATTTCGGGGAAAGCACGCCCCGAGGCCGGTCGGACGCGCCCGGTCCGCGCGAGGTTCGCAGCATCAGCCCGCGCCACGAGCGCCCTCCGGAGGTCCCCATGAAGGTCGCCACCCGCACGCCCGACCGGCTCGGCGGCGCCACCCGGACCGAGGCCGTCGACCAGGTCTCGCCGGGGCTCGGCGCGTGGCTGCAGCACCTCGGCCTGCTCGCCACGCGCGGGCTGACGGCCGCCTACGACCCGGCCGCTGACGTCTTCCCGCAGACCGTACGGGCGGTGCGCGAGCCCGGCGGCGTCCACCTCCAGCGCGAAGGCACCAGCCTGCGGTACGCCGCGATCGCGACTCTGGGCCTGAGCCGGCTCCCCGTCCCCCAGCAGCGCGAGGTGCTCGGCGGACTGACCGCGGAGGAGACCGCGGCCTTCGCGGTACGCCGGGCCCAGCTCTGCGACGACGTCGGTGCGATCGCCCTCGCCGTGTGGGCGGCGGCCGAGACCGGCACGTACGCCCGGCATCTGGTCAGTCGGCTGCGGGCCGAGATCGCCGCCGGGCTCCCACTGCCGACCGTCGACGCCGCCTGGGCCCTGACCGCGGCGGTGAAGGCCAACGCGCTCGGCGACACCGACGATCTGGTGGCGGCGGCGAGCGCGCTGCTGACCCGCGCCGAGGGTCCGGCGTACCCGCACGTCCTGCCGGCCTCGGGCGGCGCCCGCTGGCGGGCCCATGTGGGCAGCTTCGCCGATCAGGTCTACCCGATCCAGGCGCTCGCGCTGGCCTCGGTGCTGGGCGACGACCGCGATCTGCTCGCGCGGGCGGACCGGGTCGCGGCGACGATCGTCGCCGCGCAGGGGCCGGCCGGCCAGTGGTGGTGGCACTACGACGCCCGCGACGGCGCGGTGGTGGAGCGCTATCCGGTCTACAGCGTCCACCAGCACGCGATGGCGCCGATGGTCCTCCTCGACCTGTGGGAGGCGGGCGGCGCCGATCATCGCGACGCGGTCGCACGCGGCGTGGACTGGCTGCTGCGTCACCCCGAGACCCTCGACGAGCTGGTCAGCGAGCGGTACGGGCTGGTCTGGCGCAAGGTCGGACGCCGCGAGCCGCCCAAGGCCGCGCGGGCGGCGGGCGCGCTGACCACGTCCGTACGCCCCGGACTCCGGATCCCGGGGCTCGACCTGATGCTGCCGCCCGGGCCGATCGACCACGAATGCCGTCCGTACGAGCTCGGCTGGCTGCTCTACGCCTGGCTGCCCGCCCACCATCAGGACGGTGCGCGATGACCGGAACCTGCCGGCTCTACGGCCTGGAGGTCGCGCCGCTCACCCTGAGCGAGGCGGTGGAGCTGGCCGACGAGGCGGTGGTCACCCGGACCCGGCTGCTGGTCGGCGTGCTGAACGCCGCGAAGGTGGTCAAGCTCGCCCAGGACCGGGTCCTGCGCGACTCGCTGCTGGCGGCCGACGTGCTGCTCGCCGACGGCCAGTCGATCGTCTGGGCGAGCCGGCTGCTGCGTCACCCGCTGCCCGAGCGGGTGGCCGGGATCGACCTCTTCGAGGCGCTGCTCGGGCTCGCCGACCAGCACCGGCTGCGGGTCTACCTGCTCGGCGCCCGGCCGGAGGTGCTGGCGCGGGTCACCGCGGAGATCGGGCGACGCTGGCCGGGCGTACGGATCGCCGGCAGCCGGGACGGCTACTTCGATGACGAGGAGTCCTCGGAGGTGGCGGCCGACATCGTCCGGGCCCGCGCCGACCTGCTCTTCCTCGGCATGACGACGCCGAAGAAGGAGCTCTTCCTCGGCACGTACGGCGGACTGCTCGGCGTGCCGGTGATGCACGGCGTGGGCGGCTCCTTCGACGTCCTGGCCGGGATCACCCGCCGGGCCCCACGGCTGTGACAGCGGCTCGGTCTGGAGTGGGCCTACCGCGTGCTCCAGGAGCCCGGCCGGCTCTGGCGCCGCTACCTGACCACCAACGTGGCGTTCCTCGGCATGTCGGCCGCCGAGCTCGTCCACCCCCGCATCCCGTACCCGCGGCCGTGCAACGCGGTCACCGCCCTGGAGGAGTCCGCATGGACAGCACATTCGACGGACGCGTAGCCGTCGTCGGCCTCGGCTACATCGGCCTGCCGACGGCGGCCTGCCTGGCCACCCGCGGCATCGAGGTCGTCGGCGTCGACGTCAACGAGGCGACGGTGAAGTCGGTCGCCAACGGCGAGGTCCCGTTCATCGAGCCCGACCTGGCCGCCGCGGTCAGCGGCGCGGTCGCGCTCGGCCGGCTCACCGCCAGCACCGAGGTGCCGGAGGCGGACGCGTACATCATCGCGGTGCCCACGCCGTTCCTCGACGGCGAGCAGGGCGACCATCGAGCCGACCTGCACTACGTCCGGGCGGCGACCGAGGCGATCGCGCCCAAGCTGCGCGGCGGCGAGGTGGTGATCCTCGAGTCGACCTCGCCCCCCGGGACCACGCATGGCATCTCGCGGTGGCTCGCCGAGCTGCGCCCCGACCTGGTCCTGCCACACGCCTCCGAGGGCGTGCCGGACGTGTACGTCGCGCACTGCCCCGAGCGGGTGCTGCCCGGCCGGATCATGATCGAGATGATCACCAACGACCGGGTGGTCGGCGGCATCACGCCGCGCTGCACCGCCAAGGCGGCCAGCCTCTACCGGGTCTTCTGCCAGGGCGAGATCGTCACCTCCGACGCCGCGTCGGCGGAGATGGCGAAGCTGGTCGAGAACGCGTACCGCGACGTCAACATCGCCTTCGCCAACGAGCTCTCCCTGATCAGCGAGGACCTCGAGCTGGACGTGTGGGAGGTGATCCGGCTGGCCAACCACCACCCCCGGGTCGACGTCCTCACCCCCGGCCCGGGCGTCGGCGGGCACTGCATCGCCGTCGACCCGTGGTTCATCGTCGGCGCCGACCCAGCGGGCTCCCGGCTGATCCGGACCGCCCGGCAGGTCAACGACGCCAAGCCGCACCACGTGGCCGAGCAGGTGGCCCGCAAGACGTCTCGGTTCCGCGAGCCGACGGTGGCCTGCCTCGGGCTGGCGTACAAGGCCAACATCGACGACCTGCGGGAGAGCCCGGCGATCGACATCGTACGGGCGATCGCCGAGGAGCAGCCCGAGCTGGACATCCGGGTCGCCGAGCCGCACGTGCACGTCCTGCCGGAGGCGCTGGCGGCCTATCCCCACGTCCGGCTCGAGCCGGCCTGCGACGCGATCGCGGCGGCCGACATCGTGGTGCTGCTGGTCGACCACGACCACTTCCGCTCGCTGAGCCGGTCGCGGCTGGCCGGCAAGGTCGTCTACGACACCCGCGGGCTGTGGCGATGACCTCGCGACAGCGGGTGCTGATCGTCTACGGCACGCGTCCCGAGGCGATCAAGCTGGCACCGGTCGTACGGTCCCTGCAGGAGTCGCCGCACCTCGACGTGGTCGTCGGCGTGACCGGCCAGCACCGGGCGATGCTCGACCAGGTCGACAGGCTGTTCGGGATCGTCCCCGACCTCGACCTGGACGTGATCCGGCCGCGCCAGCAGCTGCACGAGATGACCGGCCGGATCCTGGGCGGCCTCACCGACGCGATCCGGTCCGTACGGCCGGACGCGGTGCTGGTGCAGGGCGACACCACCACCTCGTTCGTGGCGGCTCTGGCCGCCTTCTACGAGCAGGTGCCGGTGCTGCACGTCGAGGCCGGGCTGCGGACCCAGCAGCGCTACGACCCGTTCCCCGAGGAGATCAACCGGCGGCTCACCTCGCAGCTCACCGCGCTCCACCTCGCCCCGACCGCGTCGGCCCGGGACAACCTGCTGCACGACGGCATCCCGGCCGCGGACGTGGTGGTCACGGGCAACACCGTGATCGACGCGCTCCTGGACGTGGTCGGGCGCCGGCTGCCGCTGCACGACCCCGCCCTGGCCGCGATGGCGCACGGGCCGTGGGTGCTGGTCACCAGCCACCGCCGCGAGTCGTGGGGCGCGCCGATGGCCCGCAGCGCGAACGCGGTCGCCCGGCTGGCCAAGGAGTTCCCCGACGTGCGGTTCCTGGTGCCGGCGCATCTCAACCCGGTCGTACGGGAGGTGCTGCTGCCGCCGCTGGAGGGGTTCGACAACATCGTGGTCACCGCGCCGCTCTCCTACGCCGACTTCGCCTACGCGATGGCGCACAGCACGCTCTGCCTCACCGACAGCGGCGGCGTGCAGGAGGAGGCGCCCAGCCTGGGCAAGCCGGTGCTGGTGCTGCGCGAGACCACCGAGCGGCCCGAGGCGGTCACCGCCGGGACCGTACGGCTGGTCGGCACCGACGAGGAGCTGATCGTCCGCGAGGCCACCCGGCTGCTGACCGACCCGGTCGCGTACGACGCGATGGCGCGTGCGGTGAACCCCTACGGCGACGGCTGCGCTGCCGCGCGGGTACGGGCGGCGGTCGAGGCGTTCTTCGGCCGCGGTGAGCGGCTGCCGGACTGGTCCTGCTGAGCCACGCGCACCGCGCCGAGCAGGTCACCGTCTCTGCCGCGCCGGTCGAGCACCGTCCGATGGAGGGCGATCACATGCCGCGCCGGTGACGGCGGGTGCTCGAGGGTGCTCAGGCTGAGGTCGGCCAGCTCGTGCAGGGTGCGGGTGTCGCGGCGGTAGAAGAAGAAGCGGTAGCCCCAGCCGGCGCAGCGCTCGTACCAGTCGATCGAGCGCTCTCCGATCAGCAGCACCAGGATCTCCACCGCGCCGCGGGCGAGCAGCGGCACGGCCCCGGCGAGGACCTCGGGCTCGTAGCCGGCGACGTTGACCTTGAGCACCGCGATCCGGTCCAGGCCCAGCTCCGCACAGACACCGGCGAGGGTGCGTACGGGCACGGTCTCGGTCCCGCCGTCGGCCCCGGCCCCGGGACCGGCGTCGGGCCGGCTCAGGTAGGCGTTGCCCTGGGTGGTGAACTGCTGCTCGCCCTCCCAGTCGGCCAAGGCGAGCTGGTGGACCACGATCCGGTCGGCCAGGCCGTTCTCGTCGAGGTTGCGGTGCAGCGTGGCCAGGTTGCGCCCACTCGGCTCGAAGGCGTGCACCACGGTACCGGGGCGCTGGGCGGCGAAGAGCGAGAACTGCCCGATCGCGGCGCCGACGTCGAGCACGACCTGGTCCGGCCGGGCTCCGGCGGCGGCCGGCTCGGCTGGCTCTGCGTTCGCCCACTCGGTGAGGAACGCGTACTCCGGGTCGATCAGGGTGCGGAAGACCACCAGCGCGGTGGGGACCTGAGCGGGCACCTCGAAGCCGATCCGGACGCCGGAGCGGAGCCGCACCCGGGCGTACCGGTCCGGGCCGAGGCGCAGCGCCGCGAGCCGTACGACGCCGGCCGCGGTCGCACCGGGGCCGACGATCCGGGCGCCCCAGCCGAGCTTGTGCCGGGCCTGGGCGGCCCGGCCCGCGAGGTGCGCGAGGCGACGGCTCATACGGCCACTCTCGACGGAGCCGGCCCGCGCCGGCGCGATGTCTCCCCGACATCCCCGATTTGGGGCACGCCGCGCTGCCGAGGAGGCCTCCGGGCCCGTCGCCGGACCCGCCGACAGCGGCTCAGAGTGTGACATGTCTCACGTTGCGCAATCCGCGCAGGACGGTTCTTACCGCATATTCGGTAAAGCGATCGGTAAAGCCTCCTGCGGGCCTCTCCCCCATATTGGGTATATCCGCTCCGTATACCTCAGGTCCGGCGCGCTATTTCACGGAGCGGATTCGAGTTTGGTCCTCGGCCGACCATTCTGGACACTTGGCGGGAATTGAACCGAACCCCTCAGGAGTCCACCGTGAAGACGCTCTCTCGGGCGCGGGGCACCGTCGCCCTGACGGCCATCCTCACCCTGCCGCTCGCCGCGGCGACCGCCGCGCACGCCTCCCCCGCCGGGGCCAAGCACCCAGGCCACAAGGCCGGCCACCACGCTGCTCACAAGGCCGGGCACAAGGCCGGCGCGAAGGCGGCCGAGCGCCGCCGCCACCACAAGCACCGGCACGCCCACCGCCATCACAAGAAGGCGCACCCGAAGAAGGTGCGTTCGGCGGCGACCCGGGCCGACGTCCTGGCCGGGGTGCCCGCGGGGACCACCCTCAAGCCCTCCGGCAGCCTCACCATCACCACCCCTGGTGCCACCGTCAACGGCCTCGACATCAAGGGCACCCTCACCATCAAGGCCAACAACGTCACGGTGAGGAACACCCGCGTCACCTCGGGCACCGCCTACAACGTCGTCACGGTCGCCGACGGCGCCACCGGCGTCACCCTCGACCACGTCACCATCAACGGCACCGGGCTCAACGGCACCGCGGGCGCCAACGGCACCTACGGTCCCGGCACCTACAACGCCGTCGAGGTCACCGGCGTCGAGAACGGCTTCGTCCCCAGCTCCGGCGCCACCATCACCAACTCCTGGGTGCACCACCTGGCCTCGCCCGGCTCGCCGCACTACGACGGCGTCCAGATCGACGGCGCTCGCAGCAACATCACGCTCACCAACAGCACCATCGACCTCTCCGACCAGACCCAGACCTCCGCCGTCATGGTCGACAACTACTTCGGCGCCGCCACCAACATCGTGGTCAGCGGCAACCGGCTCCTCGGCGCCGGCTACACCGTCTACGCCGACGGCCAGTTCAACAACAGCCCCCTCACCGTCACCTACGCCAACAACCGCATCGGCCAGGGTCGATGGGGCTACAGCCTGCGTCGCGGAGCGACCGTGACGTGGTCCGGCAACACCGACGACAAGACCGGTCAGCCGATCAGCTGACCGGCCGGGCCGAGCGCTCGACAGACCCACCCCGCCAACAGCCCGTCCCTCGTCACGGTCCGACGACAAGGGACCGGAGCGTCACGCCCGGCGCACCTCCCCAAAATGGGGTATATCCGGCCGATATCGACCTCCGGCCATCATTCTTCCCCCGCCCCCGCCGAATTCATCCCGCACCAGTCCTTCTCCCCCCAACGGATTGGCCGCGCCCCGCCTCACACATCGATTGGAATCCACCATGTTCACCCGCCAGAACACCAAGCAGAGCAGCCGCCGCCTCGCCCTCGTCGCGGCCACCGCCCTGCCCCTGACCCTCGCCCTGTGCGACGCCGCCGTCAGTGCCGCGTCCGCGTCCACCGCGGCCACCGCTCCGGCCGCGGCCACCGGCGAGAGCCTCTACGCCGCGACCACCACCGCCCCGATCACCGCCGACTCCGGCACCGTCGAGCTGGGCACCCGCTTCAGCGTCACCACGCCGGGCACCGTCACCGGCATCCGCTACTACGGCACCGCGACCGGCAAGCGCACCGGCAGCCTCTGGTCCAGCACCGGCACCCGCCTGGCCACGGCCACCTTCACCACCAGCAGCAAGCAGGGCTGGCAGAGCGTCACCTTCTCCAGCCCGGTGCACATCGCGGCCACCACCACGTACGTGGTCTCCTACCTCGCCCCCGGCACCGGGTACGCCTTCACCAGCGGGGGCTTCAAGAGCGGCCTGACCCGCGGCGACATCGTCACCAAGGCCGGCGCGGGCGTCTACGTCTACAACGCCAAGGGCGGCTTCCCGACCCAGACGTACCAGAACGGCAGCTACTACGCCGACGTCGTCTTCACCCCCGACGCCCCGATCACCGCGGCCGCGCCGAGCTCGACGGCCAGCACCGCACCGGCCGCCCCGGCGGCCAGCCAGCCCAGCAGCCAGCCCAGCTCCGCCCCGACGAGCGCGCCGAGCAGCACCGCCCCCACCAGCACGCCGAGCAGCGCCCCGGCCACGCCGGCGGCCAGCGCCCCGGCCAGCACCCCGGCCAGCACCCCGGCGGCGGCCGGCTACGGCACCGATGCGGGGGTGCCCGCGGGGACCACCCTCAAGCCCTCCGGCAGCCTCACCGTCACCACGCCGGGCACCGTCATCGACGGCCTGGACATCAACGGCACCCTGACGATCAGCGCCAACAACGTCACGGTGCGGAACACCCGCATCGTCTCGGGCTCGGCGTACAACATCGTCAAGGTCGACGACAGCGCCACCGGCGTCACCTTCGACCACGTCACGATCGACGGCAAGGGCATGAGCGGCACCGAGGGCGCGAACGGCGTCTACGGCCCCGGCACCTACAACGCCGTCGCCGTCTCCGGGGTCGAGAACGGCTTCTCACCCAGCACCGGCACCACCATCACCGACTCCTGGGTGCACGACCTCGCCTCACCCGGCTCGCCGCACTACGACGGCATCCAGATCGACGGCGCCCGCTCCA
>Ga0131853_10019536_pt1 | contig 12328 bp, 9 predicted proteins | sample TergutLab28metaG_FD_92764 | JGI IMG/M metagenome (GOLD analysis project Ga0131853, IMG submission 92764) | Labiotermes labralis P1 segment gut microbial communities from Petit-Saut dam, French Guiana - Lab288 P1 (version 2) (version 2) | ecosystem: Host-associated > Arthropoda: Insects >...
GATTACCAAATACATATTAAAACTGGCAGGAATATGTGGTTTCTGTAATGTTAATATCTGTACCTAACATCAAACTAACTTGTGAGTGACATAAAGCCATTAAATTGAACTACAAAAACACTCATAATCATGTCATAGTTGTCCTTAGGGTTCCATGCACTATACATGAGAATGCCCAACTGTGACGTAACATGGCTGACTGCACATTCCGGTATAAGCCTACTACATAACTGTACTAAAATAAGTACCTGCTCTACAGTAATTGTTCAAAGTGTCCTCCACCAGCTGCAATGCAGTTTTCAGCACGCATCAAGAGGGATTGAGAAGCGGAAGCAATGTTGTTTGGATGGTTGCGGATGAGTTCTGCCGCTGCAAAAATACGATCGCGCAGTGCTGCTCGTGAAACGACCTTACTTTCGTAAACTAACGTCTTCATGTGGCCCCAGAGGTAAAAATCAAGAGGCGTAAGATCTGGGGACCTTGGTGGCCATGCAACGGGCCCACCACGACCTAACCAGCAGTTAGGGAAGGATTCATTCAAGTAATCTCTCACGTGCCGAGTGTAATGTGGGGGAGCCCCATCATTTTGGAAGTACATTTGGCTCCGTATCATTAATGGGATGTCTTCCAACAAACCTGGTAACTCATTCCGCAGGAAGACTTCATACGCATTTCCCGTTAAATTGTTGTCAAAGACAAAAGATCTGATCAACTTGTTACCAAGCACACTACACCATACATTCACTGTAAATCTCCTTTGGAAGTTGCTTACACTTGTCTAATGCGGATTATCATGGGACCATGTACGCACATTTCGTACATTATTTACACCATCCTGGGTAAAAGACGCCTCATCACTGAATAAAATGACGCTTAACAGTTCGGGATGAGCTTTTATCCAGTGGCACAAATCCATACGCTGCGCATTGTCACCTGGTTCCAGATGTTGTACCCTTTGATCATGGTAAGGATACAAATCTCCCTCATGTAAAGTTCGCCACACCTGCATACGTGATACGCTGATGCGAGAAGCCATTCTACGAGTGAACAGTCGCGGACTTCTCTGAACCATCTGAAGAATGTTCTCTTGTGTGTTAATCGTTTGTACAACCTCCCTTTCAGACTGCACAGAAACACTTGGAAGAGAACGAGTATCACGCAGTGACTGGTGAATTCGCGTAAATACACTTCGAGACAGAATCCTGCGATTGGGAAAACGCCTTTGGTATTCTTCTACAGCAGCACGTGCATTGCCATCACAAAATCCATAAACAAAATGCATGCCACAATATTCCACGTGGGAAAACACAAAAGGCATTATAGCAACTCCGTACAACTAACCTACCAACAATTCACAACGCTGCGGTAAACTGCACTACACACTGAAGGAAGTACGCATGCAGTTCTGTGTCTAGCATAAGCTGAATTGCCATCATATGACACCACACTCAAGGTCAGAAATGAATAAGATTGTCAGCTGACAGGTACAGTGTGTGGACCTGCATGAAGACCACACTTTTCTCTGGCCATTATCTCCATAACCGTTCAACTTTGGACATAGGTGTTTTGGGTTATATCTGTATACTTTAACATAAGGAACACCCTCCCGAAGTCTGGCACATTCCTCCTGGGACACCCTGTATATATATATATGTGAGCCAGGTAGCTCAGTCGGTATAGCGACTGACTACATGCTGGACGGTCCGGGATCGAATCCCAGTGGGGACGAGATTTTCTACCCATCCAGACCGGCCCTAGGGCCCACCCAGCCTCCTGTAAAATGGGTACCGGGTCTTTCCTGGGGGTAAAGCGCGGCTGAGGCGTGCTGTCGACCACTCACCCCCTTCTAGTGCCGCAGTCATGGAAGAGTAGAGCTATACCTCTACCCACCCTCTGGGCCACACCGGGCCTGTAACGGGATCACTTTACCTCTATATATATATATATATTACCACATTCATTTCCAATAAGGACCTATGGAAAGTAACGGGACAAGGAGATATAAATTTAGAAATAAGAAAAAGAAAATTTCGATGGAATGGTCACATACTAAGAAAAGAGGATGGAGAGATACCAAAGGCGGCCCTACTTTGGAACCCCCAAGGAAATAGGAAGAGAGGAAGACCGAAAAACAGCTGGAGAAGATCGACAATTAAGGAAGTGGGTAGAAGCTGGAATGAACTAAGGTTCTTAGAAGCCGATAGAAGTGGAAAGGACTCACAGACAAACCTATGTTCCTAGAAGGAATGATGGACTTAATTATTATTATTATTATAATATCACCACATGACTTGTCTGTCTCACCAGTGGTAATAATGTACACAGGATTTATAATTCCATCAATAGAGGCCATCTGTCGAAACATAAGAGTTACGTACCGTATGTGAGTGTTATGGTAAGTTTTCCATTCGGATCCAGAACAGTTGCAACAGGTGCTTTGTACGTAGCTGAGCCATACCGCTGCACAGCAGCCTCCAGATTTCTGGGTAGACCAGATGGCACCTAAGGCAAAACTAATTATCAAAATGCTGATACATTCCAACGTGATGTAAATATTCCTCTTGTTTCTACGTTGTGCTGTCCATTTACTGCTGTCTATATTAATAAATGTCCAACAAGATGCAACACAAAGCAGAATAAAAAATAGTCTATTTATTATTCTGCATGCTCACTCTACATGTTTCGTATGTCAACAACACCCATTACCAGGTGTACACAAAACTGTAACTACAGCCTCTGGTACCAGTCAAATGCCAAGCTAGTTTGGCCACGTTGGAGGGAGGTAGCTGCACAAAAAATATGACCAGTACCAAAGGCTGTAGTTACAGTTTTGTGTACTCCTGACGATGGGTGTGGTTGACACCCGAAATACGTTGAGTGAACTTGCAGAATAATAAATAGACTGCTTTGTGTTACATCTAATTGGACAATTATTAATATAGATCAGTGATGCACAGAACCACAAACATAAAATTACTTCTGTCTATTTCACTGTTGTGTCAAGTACCTGTATGAGGGTTGTCAAACCCAGATGCCCATCCCCTGATACAGTAATAATTCTGCCAGAATAACTGTATGCTTGCATAAACATGACAGCAGGAGCCATGTCATCTACACGTAACACTCAAAACATAACCACAGGCTTCTGACAGCCCTGTGAAGAACGCAATACATTTATTACACACAACCCATGCACACACAAACCTCTGGCTGAAAAAATTAAGATATGGTCACTATCGATGAATCCATTATTAAATTTCTGTTTTTACACTATAAACATCTTTTCAGAATGTTAAGCACTGATTGCCTGTCCATCATGGGACATTCTGTGTACACATACAACATGTGTGTGTGTTTGCATGTATTCGGAAGTACCCTTCATGTTCTATTACATCATTTTTATCATTTAAAGCCCAGAATAAGATCACAATGCACACTTCACAGCATTTCTAAGGCACCCAAAGAGTGCGTAAACTGGGTGTATACCTGAGCTTCTAAATATTCTGTACATGAATACAGTTACTTTGACAGATTATACCTAATTGTATTTCTACCCATACTAGACTAACACCTGCTGCACATACCACTAGTTGTTCACCAACAGCAGATGTCATGGAACTGCCCTCTGGCTTAGGAGCATTAGGATCTTTAGGGTTAGCTGCAATCTCCAGTTCAATGTCATCATCCTCATAAAACTCTGGCAGGGGTCTCCGCTTTGGTCGCTTCAGTGTGTTGAGCAGCTGCTGTATCTTAGCAGATACCTTCCACCTGCCAGTACCTGTGACTGTGCCTGCATCAAGCAAGTTAATCATTGTCAGTACCTGAACCATCTGGCTTGCAACTAATAGGTCGATCATATCACTTATGGTAATTACTTTTCAATATCAAGCACCATGTCTTTGAAACTTGGGAGTGTTGTTCTGTTAAACAAAACAAAAAAAAAACACATATTCCTATCTCAAGTGTATTGTGTATGACAAGTTGTTAAAACCCCGACAATCATTTTGAATAACCCTGTATATAATGAAAACATTCTAAGTGAAGAATAACATGCACTTCCTGAGCTTCTTCTGTAGTTACATTTGTTTTAAATTTATACATATGTATACATACATACATACATATTTTGGATTGGGGGGGGTCAGGGGGGGGGGGGTTCAATGATGTCTCATCCTACAGGAGGAGCACAAATTAAATAGTTTTGTCCTTGGGTTTTTAAAGCCCATATCTTATACATGGTTATGGCTTACAGGAGTTTTCTGTGCCTGTGCCAAAGTTCTTCCAGCTTTTAGCACATATTAGTTACCAGCTTCAGTGTGAATGAGTCAGATATAACCCAATCAATATGCAAATGACAGTAATGGTGCAAGTGTAGAATGTGGTGCTACTGAATGGAAAAAGGTGCTTGTCCTGACATGCAAGTCTCATGGCAGTAGCGGTAGACGCACATTGGTATGGTGCTACACAACGGCAAGTGGCAATGTGGTTCTGACGAATGTTTGGAACATACAGAGATGGACAAGACTTCTCCCAGTTTTATTCTGACCTGACAGCTGAAGTTGTGGGGATTTTGACTATAACAGCAGCTGCACTAATGAATCAGGGATGCGACCTGTAACATGAAACTATATCCTTGTTCCAAATAATTTGCCCGTAACATGGTGTGACTGCAGGTAGTCTAAAGTTTGCTGAACTCTTGACACATGATGTAGCTAAAGCCTGAAGGCTAACATTACACAACAGACAGACAGCTTGCGAGGGAAGGGAACTGACAGTATATGTAGCCAAGACAGAGCAACAGGAGGATGGCAAAAGCTGTGTAATAAGGACCACAAGAATTTGTAATCTGTACCAAATATTATTACAGTAATCGAAGCAAGAAGCACACAAAATGATAAAGAAATAAGAGCAAACTCTTGCAATGTTATTAATTTTATGGACGGACAAATTTTAATTGAGAATACTGGCAACAAACTACCCACTGATGCTCTGCATCTTGCCAGAAGACCAAGGACCCCAATACCGGCAACTGTTTATCAGCTAATGTTGGCACTCTGACATATTAACATTCTTTGCATCTTGTTTGTACAGTTACACAGTAGCCTATTATGGGAAGGCCAACAGATAACAGACAGGTTGCAACATAGCTTCTTTTGTCTTGGACAGTCTACATGGCAAATTGTAACCTACCCATGTTGTCATCAGAGGCAGAAGACTGTCGAGACTGGTTATATCTGTTGACTCTATCAGCAGCTGTCAGGCGTCGTGACTGAGCCGTGTTGTGCGTTACGTCTGGGGGCTGTGTGTCTGCAAAAAATTAACAAAACGTTCTTGACTTCAACTAACTAAAATTGTGCAGCCAACACAGAAAAATAACAGAGGGGCAAGTGTACAAAATAGCTTCTGTATTCAATCCAAAACTGTGATCACATACAAAAAATTACATTCAATTTGTAAATATGGACATACACTATAAATATCCTGATTTATTGAAGGGTTAATCAAAACTTTTTGTATCACAATGTAAATTTGTGCATGTGCTTAAGCATACTTCAAACAGTGCAGACTGTCCGACATTCGAGTGGTGTAGTGTCACATGCCAGTACTGCTGTGTGATGTCAATATGATACTGTGTGATATGCCTTTACTAGGCAAAACTGACAGGAATGATTGCAGGATGATAACGAGTGTCGGCAAACAGGTACATTGCACCTGGCCTTCATTTTAAACTACTTTTGGTTTATTTGTAACAGCAAGGTAACTCAAGTTCAGAGATGATTCTATTATACCTAACATACTTTCTGCAATAAGATATCCATCCACAAATCCTTGTGCCACAAATGAAGGTATTTACTTCTATGCTGTTGCGTAAATAATAAATCACAAATATAAACAAAATTAAATTAGAACCATAAATCTAACCACAGATAGGGATACAAGCATTACTAAGTATGTCTTCATAAGTCTCTCTGATATTTTGGAATATTTTAACAAGGTCAGCACTTACAAGGCCTCAGATTTTGCATGACATCAGCCAGATCAGTTATTTCTGGCTTCATGATCCTCTTACGATCATCTGCCCTGGGGCCACTTATAGGGATAGGATCACGCTCTTCCCAGACAGTGGTGTGACCCGGTCCTGGACCACCGTTGGGAAGTCGCGTCTGTTGACGATGGATCTGTTGCTGCCGCTGCTGTGGTGGTGTCTCACGTGCCGATCCTGTACTAGAGGTGTCAGACTGAGGTGCCTGTTGCTGTTGCTGCTGTGGTGTTGTTCGTGCTCGTTCCCGCTCTGGCGTGCTCTGTACATCACCCTCATTCACCAGACTATCCTCATCAGAACTTGACGCTGCGATACAAATATGAACTTATTCAAACTGCAGTATGATGTAATTCTGCTATCTGTCCACAGTGTCAGTTATTCAGATATATGAAGAAATGTGGTCATTTAATTTCTTCTGTACAGATGTAAGTTCACAAGAAGCAACATCATATCCTACATCCTATTTTTGCTGGACCTAACACAGCTCTCTCTATTCCCCACAATAGAACAATTAAATCACAACATATAAACACTGTTTCATCTACTTAAAAAAAGCAACAACATTTATTAATAAAGGAATTAATTAAGGCATAATTTCAGGAATTAATTAAGGCATAATTTCAGAAGTCACTGTTCAAAAACAAAAGCATCTCAAAATGATTGAGGAAATTATTTGTTGGCATTTGGGATACAAAGCTATAAGTGAAGTTACTCTCATGCTTCAGTACTATCAGGCATGGAGGTATGATTCCACATATCCTATTGACCTCGGATCTGGACTGGACTGCTTACTACATAACCAACTGTTAAGGAGAAACACTGCACATGGTTCGACACACAAATCAGAGAATGAAATATAAACTCAGCTTGGAAAGAGTCACTTTATTGACTAAAGCATCCCAACACTGACAAGAATATAGAAAACATTTCTCAAATTTAATTTTGTTATAAACAAAAACTGTGACATGAGACAGAGTTCTACCAAAGCACAGAAACAAAAAGTGATCACTGCATGTACTACCAGTTCCTAACTTTTTCCAGGATGACATTACAAATTAGGTAGACTCATTCTGCTGCAGCTATACATGCAGTACTTTGCTCCACAATGGCCTCACATGTTATTATTCTAAGGTTCACAGATGAACGTATAAAGCCTAGTTTACTGCAGCTATGATATGAAGCCTGCAAATGCACAAGCGGAAGCACAACTCATGCACTCGGCCATTATGCCAACAGAACAAAGTGCAAAACTTACACAGACAAACCGTATGCATTCAAAGGTTCAGTTAAAATGGGTATTTTACATAAAAATATGAAAATAATAACAGTAACTTGTCCCTACTCAGAGACCTGAAATGCATAAAAGAAGACTAGCATTACTGTGTAGTGTCCTGAACTGGCATTTGGCTATCTGAGTTGTAATGGAAAACTGCAAACTGATGCTTGTGAGTTAAATGAGAGAAGTTTATAAATGAAATTAACTGACGAATTACTCGAAAAACATGTATGACTGGTGATAAATATGAACTCATTTCAATACACACACAGTTACATTGCCTAAACACACTTAGTCAGGATATCTGATTGGCAGGAAAAGGATTTAATCAGAGACCCCTACTCAATCTATGTCCAAAACTGGCACCAACAAAATACTGAATGGAATGTGTTTCAGTCACAAGCATAAACAGGCATCAGCATTTTAGTGATGATATGGCACAGGATACAGAAACAACAAGAGTTCAACTGGCTATGGGAACACCTAGTCTGTGAAAGGGATCTGAGGCTAACCTCTGGACCTATGGATAACTCAGTGACTGCAGTGTCTATGGTGCAATCATGACTCATGGTTAGTGTACATTTTAACAAAAGGTGGTAAAATGTAAAGGTAAAGCAATCCCATTACAGGCCTGGACAGGCCCTGAGGGTTCTAGGAGGTTGAGGCTCCCAGATTTCAAGACAATCGACACAGGAAGGCGGTAAGGTTGTCAGCCTTAGGCTCCGGCCGCCTTTATCCCCCAGGAAATATTCCTGGTACTCATTTCTGTAAGAGACTTAGTCGACCCCAGGGCCAGAGTGCGGCCGGAAGGATTATGTCAATGAAAAATTCCAGTGACACCATCGGGAATCGAACCCGCGTCCTTCCGATTTGTAGCGCAGTGCCCCCAACAAAAGGAGGTACACAAACAAAACAATAGGGAATTTACAACCAGCTAACCTCATTATAAGATAGAAATTTAAATTCTCCTTACTCTAACTTCATATATTACAGCAGTTATTGTGCGTCTGTGCCTAAAGTAGAAGGTCTAATGTTTGTGTATGTATATCACTCTTAGAACGGTGCTCTTCTGGGCTGTTATATAGTGTGCAGTGGCAATTCCTTACCGAAGTTACGGGACAAGGGTCAAGGATCCAAGAAGCTTCTTGGATTTTTGGCCTTTGAATATGGGACCGATATGTTGTCCCGTAACTTCGGTAAGGATTGTCCCTACACGCTGCGTAACGGCCCAGAAGAGCGTAGTTTTCATCTACTTCGCGGCGGATGACTGAAACCACGAACATCACTCGTATATTAAATAATTTACAAATACGTGGATTTTAATATAAAATAATTAGTTTTGTAATTATACATTGATTTAAAGTAACAGAAACAGTCAAAAAATGCCCCCAAACAGCATTCGATTGGATCCTACTGGGAACAGATGAAAGCACTAGGATTTATGATGAATGAGCAAGGGAAGAATACAATCTGTGTTCTGAAGGCCACGTCCATGTGCTACCACAAGGTACTGAAAATACCCACCAGAGTCATGGCGCTCCCGATCTGGGCTCTTGGCCATGACAGAGGTTCTCTTGGAAGGCATGGGCAACGAGGGCTTCGGTCGGTTCTGCATTGCCGCCAGTGCCTGCTGCACAGCTTCCTGGCGCACCTCTGCTCATGTGCACACCCACACCAAACCAGCCATCACAATCAAACAAAGAGAAGAGAAAAGCCAGCCAATTAGAAAACAATGAAACTCGCCAAGCAAAACTCAAAAGCAAAAACTCAGCATTCCTTTCATATACTGCTTGAAATAATTAAATCTATATTATGCCATGTCACTTACGACATATAGTACTCCATTACATTCATAGTATTTCAAACAGAGGAAAATTAATACATGTACGCATTTCCTAAACCTTCAGAAATTTCCAACACTAACGTTAAATCAGGCACCTAGGTCAGTCTACATTAGCTGAGGTAAAAAACACCAACTGTCAGGTTTACTAAAATTCATATAAAATAGGAGGACACTTAACCTATTCCTATCACCTGTGCTGCTACGAATTTTGGCACTGGTAAATCAGCAACTCTCTACTTTCTCACCTAATGTACATACATTTACGTACTTAGTTTCATAATGACTCTTACTCTACTCTTCACAACCACTGTTGCTGATGTAAGCAGTACGGGGGGCACTGACAAATATGGGTACAAGAAGTTGTAATTCTGATGTGAGGGTGGAAGATCTACTGGGAGATGCTAGATTGGAAATCTCTCTGAAGAATACTACGAATATCATACCTCATGGTCATACATAACACACACGACTAAAAGGATTATTTCAAAACTGCAATAATATAACGTAAGACTGTTGGTTTTTAATTTCCACTGTACATTTGAGAATGTGTTCACCATGACAGCCATTTGGGGATAGGTAAGTTATGGCAGTAATTGTAATCCTCCAACAAAATTAAATTTAACCCTTAAAATGTTATAAATATTTGATTTTTAAGCTTTGTTCGGAACTGCTATAATCTTTCGCTCAATACATAAGTCATTTTCACACCACATACTATATAATGGAACACCAGTCTTAAGTCAACTTCAGTCTACTTGTAAGAACAACAATACATTTCGGAACCAGAAAGGACCCAGTTATACTTGCAGTTAGTGGTTATTATTAATATTTGCTTCATTTCTACATATAAAAAGGACGACAAAATATCAGTTACACCGTGCTCATATTCTGTGAATTCGGTTCCATTAATTTCCTTTTTTTTAAAAAAAAAAGTTACTGCTTTTACATGTCCGACTTTGACAGACAGAGAGATATGATTCAGGGGTAACCAAATATACGCATTCATGTGGCCTTTTTGTCTATTTATAGAAACTGTTTGAATTTTTAGACATTTGGAGATTGAAAGATTAATATGCGGTCCTTTTATAACTTATTCCATCTCCTTGCTCATCTTCCAAATGACTGCTCTCCGGGTGGTTCCCAAAATAAAATTATGTCCCCCTCCCCAACAAGCTGCATGTGCAGACCATTATCCATTATGTCACCCCCACCCCCCACAACAAGTTGCATATGCAGGCCATTAAATACACTTTCAGTTCAACAGCCTAACATCAGCTAATATACACAAATCACAAAACCTCTTCTCTGTAAGTACATTTATCCAGTCTCCAGTTCCTTTATTCGTCGTAGTTCAGAATATATTCATGGGCAGTATTTCCTCAAATACTGGTACGCTTGTGTTTTGCGAAGACTTGCCCTATAAAGGTAATGTCGTATAGTCAGGCATATACGCAGCAAGAGCATCTGTCATTGTTATTGTTCTTCTAACCTGTAGGCGGAGGCATAATTGGTACGTAGCTACACCGTTCACCGTCTGCTATAGTCACTGCACTGCTCCGAGGATCTCCAATCTCCATTCCAATTTACATTCCTCTCCAAATAACAGATAATGTTTCACAACAATACTAAATAAGGGATGAAATAATTATATACTTCGCTGGAAGTATTCCTGAAAACCTCCCTTCACCAATAAAAACTGCAACCATGTGGATGATCTGAACAACACAGAGACGTGGATGTGTGTGTTATGTTGTACGGTATGTATGTATGTATGTATGTACGTATGTATGTATGTAGGTAGGTATGTGTGTGTGTATGTATGTACGTACATACGTTATGTGTGTACGCATGTAGGTATGTTATGCATGTATGTATGTATGTATGTACGTACATACGTTATGTGTGTATGCATGTAGGTATGTTATGCATGTATGTATGTATGTACGTACGTACATACGTTATGTGTGTATGCATGAAGGTATGTTATGCACGTATGTATGTATGTATGTATGTATGTACGTATGTATGTATGTGCATGTATGTGTGTATGTATGCATGTATGTGGGTATTTTTTTATTTATTTACAGCATGCTCCATTACATCCTGTAATACTACATGCCTGTAGAAAACTTTGTCATATATATATATAGTATTTACATATGTATGTGGGTATGTATATATGTACATATGTATGTATGTATGTTATGTGTGTATGTATGTATGTACCCAAGCATTCACGCATGTATGTGAACAAGTGACTAGGAAGCGTTTTTATTCACATTTTGTGGCCTTGCTCTGCCCAACATGTCTGTCAGTGTGCCACAGATGCAGCAGCACACACCGGCCCACTGCAGCTACCAAGCTGAATCATACATCTCTCAGTCAAAATTAATTATACGTAACTAAAGCGACGTGACAAAATAATCAGTAATAAATTCTAAAGGTCATTTATTAATATAAGTCCTAATGCTTACACATAATTCACGAATATAAAATTGGCTGTCATGTTGTGAATATATGCCCATTCAATAGTAACTGATTTCATAATCACTTAGCATGATGACAGAAAACAGTTTGCTATAATACTGTTATGCTACACACGCAAGGACAAAAGACAATAAATGGCAGAGAGCAGAACAAAGATTAAACCAGATTTATCATTCAGGGAGGACTATTACACACTGAAATTGCATCACATCAATGCCAATTCCGTTATCACTGATTGCTTACTTAACTCTGATGACTGACAACAACAACAGACAGGAACCTCACCTGATTGATCTGAACATCAAGGGCAGTGCCACACGTCACCACGTCACAAAGCACTACAGCAACACTACTATACCAAACTACCAAAACATTAGACCACAGAAACTACGTACACCTGTCCATCAAGACGGCATGCAACTCACCTCAATGCAGTCAAAGTCTCGACTAGCTTTAAATAAATCAGAAACAAGACAACGTAAATAAAATTCTTCCGATACACCACTTGGAGAATTTCAATACAACATTATTTCTTTATAGGCTAAACACTAATTGTGACACATAAGATTAAAAATAATAATTCTTTCCACTCTGACCATTAGCAAGCAATTAACATGACAACTAGTGCAGATATTAGCTAAGGTTCCCTCAGCACACACACACACACACACACACACAC
>Ga0131853_10019538_pt1 | contig 12328 bp, 7 predicted proteins | sample TergutLab28metaG_FD_92764 | JGI IMG/M metagenome (GOLD analysis project Ga0131853, IMG submission 92764) | Labiotermes labralis P1 segment gut microbial communities from Petit-Saut dam, French Guiana - Lab288 P1 (version 2) (version 2) | ecosystem: Host-associated > Arthropoda: Insects >...
CCTCCCGACTTAAATCTAGCAGTAACCAATTTCATGTTTAGTGTAAATGTAAAATAACCACTGCCACCGGGTAACAACCCAATTGCAGTAAATAAATATTATTATTATTATTATTATTATTATTATTATTATTAACCCTCTACCCACCCTCTGGGCCACACCGGGCCTGTAACGGGATCACTTTACCTTTACGTTTGTAGCCTTAGCCATCTAGCGTGCAGAGCGTACGCGCCATATTGTCATCTGTGGCCTCTAAGGCTCTACATTATTTTTCCAAATAATCTCAAAATCGCCATGATTTTCGAAGAAGAAAAAAGAGTCACTGAACACACAATGTGTTTTGATTTTCTCTACAATCTTTGTTCGAAAAACAGTTCTCAATCTAAGAATTCAGCGACACGTAAATGTACATAGGTACTCACGTATATCGCTCGTTATTCTTGTCATAATTTAAGAAAAATTGAATTTTCTCGAAAGATTTTCGAAAAATAATCGTGCAACGAGAGCCCAGTTGTTCCATGCGCAAGAACGGAAGGTACCGGAAGTCATGCCGTGTCGATCGATATACTTACTGACGTTTCGGAGGAGCGTAGTACCTACATCTTCAAAGTCAAGCAGTCAAAGAACAGCAATACTACTATCCTTGGAAAGCTTGACCTGAAGATGGACAAGCTACGCGCGCCCGAAACGTCGCTATTTACCAGTACAGAAGGCGTAACATCGCGTAAGAATGTACCTTCATCAGCGCTGCTGTGAGAACATCGCTAAACTATAATGTCTGGCGAGATAAATTCTTTGTGAGTATAGTAAGACGGTCTCAAAGAAATCTACCGAACAAATGCACAAGTAGCGGTTGAAGTCAGTAAGGTATCCCAGGGCAGCCCACAGTGAAATGTTATTACTAACCTCTCGAAACATAGTGGAAACTATACCTACGCACCACGTCATTCTAGCATTAAGAAATTCTGCATTCTGCCCACAATGCTTTTAAGAGTTTCGTCTGATTAACTGATTAAACAGGGATTACCATCAACCGGCTAGCGTTTACAATGGCGAAGCAATGTTCACTGAGGGGGAAATTAACCCGTAAATATTACGAACACGAGTTTCATGACTCAAATGTCTTCCTGACTCCCTTAGGTCAACTTGACTCCCTTCAACATTAATCTGATGATGACCACCTGACGAACTGCTGCAAACCGCATCCAACTCCCTAACAGCACATTAGTCATCTATCGAACAAGACAGACTTCATGTTTTTAACTGTCTGCTTTATAATGCAGTAACTACTTGTGTTTGCCACATCCTCCATTTAGGGCCAGAAGAACATGAAACCACGCTCTCTTCGGGAATGGATCGGGTCGACACAGAACTGGGTGATCAGCGTTTGATTTCAAGCTTTTGCAGCGACCCAAATGAGACCGCCGCTCTTCTGAGATGTTACGGAGCGCAGATTGGTAAATGCCGACGTTTCGGGACAATCGATCGCTCCCACCTTCAAGGGGTAAGCAGTCATGACACTTTAAGATGGGACTGATAGGTTTCGCGAAACGTCTGTAACTACCAACCTACGCTGCGTAATATCTCAGAAGAGCAAAGACCTCAACCGGGTGATCAGTTGAACAGTACAAGGCTCCTCATTATCTCCTTTAAATTTTGTTTCCAAACACCCTATTTACACGTTGGTCTCTCCGATCGCGAAACCAAGTTTTGTACCCATACAAAAGGGGCAAAATCCTAATCGTTGCCGTGTAGCCCTGTAATCTAATATTAAGGCTTAAAGAAGGGGACACAGGAAATAGGATATTTTTGAGTACCAGTAGGCATCGCCCAACTTTAATTTCTACTCAACTGCATCATGAATAGTACTTTGGTTTCACCGACAAGGTCTTTTTTTTTATTTGAGGTTTATCTGATAATGCTCTTAGTAACTTCGACTACGCGCTGTCGCCTCCGAATGAGAGTCAATAATGAAATGGAAAATATGTGGATGAATACAGCCGTGGCGCAATCTCAGATCCAATCGGAGAAACTGAGGCAACCCACAAACACATCAGTCAGGACAGCCTCTTTCCTAGTCAAGATTTAAACCCGGATTCTACCGTCTAGGAAGAGCGGTGCCACCACTGGAAGGCAGCTGTCGGTCCCAAGGATTATTAAGAATCGAAACCCTGTCAATAAATTAACGTGGCAGCTTCCATGTATCGTGATACGAGTGCTAAGTGCGGCTGATTGCCGTTGGATGCAAAGACATTGGCTTGAGTAAGTCCGGAAAACTCGGGCAGCTCGCACACGGCTGGTGCTGCTGCTGCTGCTGCTGGCAGACCCTTCTCAAGTCGCTCGCTACCTTTTATGGCGCGATGTAGCTGCCGGTGCGTCCAACACTCCCCTCATGAGTCGCGCCGCTAAGGTCCCCCCCACCCCCCTCCCAGACCGACACGAGCCGACTGCATTACATCCCCATCTAAAGGAGAAAAAAGACACAAGGGCACAGAAGGCAACGAGTAATCGTGGCCTACTTCAAAGTTCGGTGGGTTCACCAACAACGACAGTTCGCGTTGAAGTAATACAATTTTTCATAACTTGACATTCTGTTTAAGTACAAAAAAAAAGCCCTTCAAAAAATTCATGTAAAGTCGATCTTTCGTAACTCGACATTATTTCCCAGCAAAAAGACCTGACGTCTTAGTCACAACAGCAACAGATTCCCGATAAGTGACATACACTGAGGTCCCTGACCTGTGTGGTGTTCACTAAACACACAGCACCACACACCACTGGGAGGTTTGGCGAAACCAACTCATCGAGAAACTACACTGTGAAACTTCCGGAGAACGCCATGAGACAACGAAATATACCCAAATCGAAAACAATAAATTAATTACGTCCGTACAGCTGCTCCCGTAATCAGAACGCGGTACTGTACATTCAAGAATTCCGTTTCGCTGTTCTGCTGCTCTCTTTGTGTTGGGAAGAAATAAACCGGCCTCCGCATCTTCAATTTCCCAATTCATTCATTGTACTATTCCCTCCACTATCCACCCATTAGTAACAAATCCGGGCTAAACATAAACATTAGAGGGAAGGTTGCCTGAATCAAACGTCAAGACTCACCTTACTCGTAGTGATAACGAAGACCCAGCAGGGTGAGATGGTAAGGATCAGACAGGAAGAGTTCATGGCAGGTGAAAAGGCACAAGCCAAAGAGAATCGAGGAAACCACCGACATCTTAATCAGGGAAGGCATTCGATTAGTGTACTCCTTGATGCAGCAAACACGTACTTCACCAAGGCGTTCTTTACTTTCAAAGTGCCATAGGGGTTTCACAGCACACGCGTAAATGCGACCGGCCACCTCGACACAGGTTTTTGTTGGTTTCCCTGTGCCTAAAAGCAAAATGCTGAGATGGTTCCCATGATCCCAAGTTGCCACTACATGCTTCTCATGTAGCCCTCCCGACTTAAATTTAGTAGTACCCAATTTCATATTTTGTATACATGTAAAATAACCACTGCCACCGGGTGACAACCCAATCGCAGTTAATTATTATTATTATTACTATTATTTACGTCCATAAAAATGTGTAGTCTTCGTTACGCCGATCTTCATGAAACGCAATAATGTTCATCAGCTTTATGCGCAGATCTCGTATATCGAAATGCATAAAAATTATAAATAAATGTGGGAAAAATGCTGAAAGAAGTCAGTTTAAGCCCTTAGGTAAAGTATGGCTTACACTACACCGTTTTTTATGACAATCAAAACTGCTCCACTGCATTATGTGAAATTCTTCTGATACCGGATTCTATCCGTATAAGACCAAAATGCAACAAACACGGGAAATTTTCATTGGCACCCTTAAGTAAAATATGCCCTTCACTGCACGGCGTATCACGAAACTGCCAAGTGCTGAATGGCATGGCGTGGAGGTCGCCAGCGCCGAATTTCACACACATCGGTCCACTAATACCTAAAGGGGTACAAATTCATTTACGGCCTTCAGTAAAGTATGACTGTCAACCCGCCGATTACCGCGACATTCAGGCCTGCTCTACAACGTTTTGTGAAAAGCTCCTATAACCAATTTCGTGTAAACCCGACAAAACCCTCTAGCCGCAGAAACTGTATCACTGATAGACGGAAACTGCCTGCACGTAAGACGTTCTTGTTCTTAACGAAGTGTATAGCTACTTGTGTACCATCCTATACACCAAACACACCACACAGCAGGCCTAAAACTGAAGAACAAGTAGCCTAACACACGATTTGCCGACGTCGCAGAGTATGAACTCGGATACTGTGACAAAAATGAAAATAATATGACAGACAGAAAATGTCGAAAGTGTCAAAATATTTATAAAGACTCAAATTCTTTACATAAGAACTACAAAGCAGCAAACGGCCGTCCGTAAGGGCAACCAAACTTTTTATGGTGATCAGTATGCGAATCAGGATAGCATGAAATATGGGCCAAAAACAGAGACCATATTACGGTGTTCTGAATAAATAATTACATCTTAAATACACCAACATGAAATGTAATCTATTAACCACCGGACACACATAATTTCTGTTTATAGGTCCGTATTCATTTAGATCTCACCTCTCCCACATCCAGCCTCACTTCCATATAATGCACGTACTGCAATTACTCTGTAAAACTTCTAACTAATTATGTTCTCCTCCGTATCAAGTCCTCCGACAGGGATAATTCGTACTCCCGTTCATCGTGTGTAATGCACACAGCTAACACAAAATTTTTTTAGAACAGTTTCAAGTATGTATCCGTTTTGAGGATATTATGAATGAATTACAGATGTTTAATTACTAAAAAATTCAAAATACAATAAACGCTGGTTAGAACGCATGCGCAGAATGCAAACATTTCATCATCATCATCATCATCTTCCCCCATGGATTAGGTCGTTTGACCTGTTCCGGCATCGACGCATTGCCAACGTGCAAGCATTTCGAAATTCCAAAACAATGTACTCAGTGCAAACCGAAATACAGAACAGAACTTGAGCCGCTAAGGAAATGACGGACATTCTGAATCCGGGAAAGAAGAAGAATTAGAGGAAAGAAAAAAAGCGTAATCCATGCAACGATGAAGAAAAAGACATGTATTCAATTATTTGCCTCCTATCGTCAATACCTACCAACTGTTACTGCCAAGAACAAGAAACAGGAAGAAACGTGTAATATTCTCTAATCTCTTCAAATTCATCAAATCGAAATCAAGACAGACAGGGCCGGTCTAAGGGGCGGGCCAGCCAGGCAGATGCCCGGGGCGCTAAGACATCACAGGAATAATATGAAATATGCTGGTAAACCCAAGTTTCCATACGCCAAAGAATTTCTCCGAAAATGTTCCGCAATTTGGGCATGTGCCCTCAAAAACGTTCGCCAGCCCTGTTCTAGGCTCAAAAAGTTCAAAGAATACCGGTTTGAATGGGCGCCCAGGTGTCTCGGACCGACCCTGAAGGAAGAACTTCAATAGCCTAACGCGGAAAGCGCTGGTGTTGTTACCACAATAAGACATTCGGAATGCAATCATGTTGGAATAGGGAGGTAAAAGCAATCATCAATACAGGCTGCCCTGAAACAGCACTCGAGTTTCAAAAAAGTCTAAAAACCAGAGTCTATGAAACTGGTGTCTCACTTTTAAGGCAGTGAAAAGACGCTGGCAGCACCAGGGCACCCGATCTGGCGCAACATTCTGCGGTATTCCAACTGGACATGAAACACGACTCATGCTCACTCTAAACACAATTCGCTCAACGCTTATTCTTTTGTTTCTCACATGCCGACCGAGTTACGCTGTTTATGTGAATGCAGGTTACAGTCGATGTCGGCCAAAACGTGCAGGAATAAATCCTGTCCTATTGAAAACCGCCCCACCCATTCATACATCTTCTTCTCGTAGCATTCCTATCATATCGAACTGTCACTTCTCCACAAATTTAATCAGTTTTCACTCTTTCTGACCAAAATAATCTGATCTCGAATTGCTGTACTGTTTTGGGCATTCAAGCAACGAAGAATACGATATTACCACTCTTCACAAGGAAGAATTACAAGCTTTGAAGCTTCAAGTTCATCCAAACGTCATTTAACAATCCAGTTCCTAGCCCACAAAATGCAACTGCGGCTCCATTACAGGGCCAAAGAGGTTAATTGTGAGGAAGAGGCATACACAGCACGAAATACACGATAAGGATAAATTCCAAAATTCTTCATTTTTACGAGCAGGCGGTAAAGATAAATATTACGCATGAATAGGCTAACAAATTACGTCATTCTATCATCGTCCACGCAACTGTTAAATATGGATTTGTTACATTACTTTAAAAAACAGCAACATTTCTCGTCACCTACGGGCTGTTGCGTGCTGAAGCCTGTGTCTGTGACGTAAATACTAAATTAAAAGTAATTCATACGTAAACCAACGAATTAACGAAGTTCACGCAACGGAATACTTGAAACACGAACAGTCGTTCAATTACTCAAAAACTTCCCTTTCCACGTAACATGAAAACTCATAACCATGTTTACAAAACTCCAGTTCAAATCCCCGCACTCCCCGTCTTTAAACCACATTCTAACACTTTACTCCCATCTACGCCGACCAGAGGGAGAGTAGATATACAGCTCTACTCTTACTTTAACTTCGGCACTAAGTGGCGAAGGGTGGTCAACGCCACGCCCCGGTCGCTTTACCATCGAGAAACAGACCCGGTACCCATTGTATAGGAGGCTGGGTGAGCCCCAGGGCCGGTCCGGACGGGTGCAGTAAATTTCGCCACCCACGAGGATTCGATCCCCGGACCATCCAGCGCGTAGCAAGTCGCAATACCGACTGCGCTATCCCGACCCACACATCTTTCGTGGGGTTTCGGGGTGGGGGGTGGGGGGAATTGTTCACATCTCATGTTTCCTATATCCGCTACATATCTCGACCGTCTGTTTAGTTACGGTAAGATCGACGCAATAACACTGGACACAGCATAAATTATGAGATCTTCATTATGCATGTAACACTAAACGAATTAATGAACAAATGTGCACATACGTTTCGTAAATGTGACGTCATATACAGGCCTATTAGTCTTATAAACCATATTTTAATTTTACAGATAGAATAAGGCGACTTGACATCTTTTGCCCTCCAATTCTCAATTTCTCTGGGTAAAGATCTTCATATTGCCCACCCGAAAAAAAAATTACTCGGTGTCACAGGACACCGAAAAGTCCGTTGGGTCGCACTTAAACACCAAACGACAAGATATCTTTCCAAACTCACTCCAGTCATCCTATAAAACTAAGTCTAACAGAACTGCACAGCCAGCTTAGTTGAAAGGCGACGCGATAAAAGACCTGGGCCCGATTACCCGAAAGGGCAAAGATTTTTCCGTTCGCCGGTGGGTACAGACATGCCGTTGAGATCGGCCCGTCCTCCTGCTGTCGTGTAACGTCTATAGGGAGATGTTTCCCTTAGGCTTCCCTTAGGCGTAAAACGGTCGCAGTACGAATACGAGAACTTGCACCGTCTAGTGCCGAAGGTAACAATGCGTGGAGACGTATCTCCATTCGTACTTACGTCTTCACGGACTGACGCTAACTGATCTATCAAAAAAGATACTCTAACACAGACTCAGAATCATACCCACATACCTGTGAATCGGCAGCTCTGTGAATAACCGCTAAACACGTGTGGTTATCACTTACATATGTTGTAATATCACTGTGAAGGTCGCGGAGTGTTGCTGATACAAGAAGAGAGAAGACACAACGTGCGAGTCGACAGGCATTATCACACTGCGGCTTGGTATGCGTACTCTACATAACGAACTGCACGTACTGGAAACATATTCGGTCGGGGGGGGTGGGTTCATGTACGAACGCCTGTGTAAGCCTCTCTGAATTGTCTTCGGTAATTCTTACATTAACATGTTTCGATTCTAAAGGAACAGGCTAATACATGATAAAACACTTTAAAAGATATACTACATTTGCTAATATGAGATTTCACTTTTCACAATTATATTGTGTTTCATATTTTATGTACGTTGCTTTTTTTTTTTTTGTTAAAATGAGATCTCATAAAATACGCAACATAACGGTAAAAAGTAAGATTTGGTTTTAGCACACGCAATTGTGTATCTTTGTGTTGCTGTAAAAATTACCAAAAAATAGGTGTGTTAACGGCTTTTATTACGTAACCATACGAAAAGACGATTGGGATGTATGACTAAAATAATACGTGCAAACTTTCTTAACGTTAAAAAGTACTGTACTCGGCCACATAAAGCAGTTGCGTTTAATATAATACCTACAGCAATCAACAATTACTGTCAAACGGATTTAGATACGATGTGGCATTGGTAGTCCACGCAGTAGTTTGTTATTGTACTTTGAATTATATCCACAATCCCTAAAAGGATTCATCGCAGAAAACGAATGGAACATGGAATAAAATTCCATACATCACTGATATGCAAGCCTGCCCCGATATATGTAATCACTTGCCAGCAAAGAAGCCTACTGTGCATGCGTCTGCAACAAATGAGCATCACAGCCAATACAATACCACAAGTAAAACCCGTCAGTTGATATAATTACGCTATTTCCAAAATCGTATGTTTCACCTACCGCGCCAAATGAATTTTATGTGACTACTCAGTAGGTATAGCGTCTCGCTACGGGCTGGACGGTCCGCGGTTCGAATCCCGGTGGGGGCGAGATTTTCCGCACCCATCAAGACCGGCCCTGGGGCCCACCCAGCCTCCTATACAATGGGTACCGGGTCTTTCCCGAGGGTAAAGCGGCCGGGACATGGCGTTGACCACCCACTCCATCTAGCGCCGAGGCTAAAGAAAGAGTAGAGCTATACCTCTACTCTCCTTCTGGGCCTTCGTGGCCTGTTCTAGGGTGAAATTTACTTTGTTTTACTTTAATGAATTGAAAAGAATGTGCACAAGAGTGTAGTGGCCTGTCTTAAGGTACCTTTCCCGCATTCGGCCGTGCAATGGCTCATGCGCTTACTTGCTGGCTTCTGGGTGTGGAGGATTCGGTTCACTCCATGGAGTTCTCGTGGACCTTCTGGTAAAAAAAAAAGAGATATTCTTGTCGAGGCACTTCCATTTTTTTCTGCTACTTATAATGACACTAATGCTCCACTCCTATTTTTCATCAGCAGAAAGTACAATAGGCATATCTGAGGTCGCAGTATCAAGGGACATTCTCACGCCTCCCCACTGCTACAAAAGCAATATCTGCGTGGAGTGATTGGAGAATTACACGATCACGTGTCAAATACTCTGTCTCCGAGTCAAAATTTCGAGCTCTCCCCGTAAGAAATAAGAGCGCTAATGCTTCTGCGTAAACAAACGCCGGAGTGTGACACTATGCGAGCGGAACTTCCCACTCCTGTTCACTCCAAGTACAAATTTTACAATAAACATAATTCAAAATTTCCAAGTGTCATTCAAGTTCAACAAACGGTGAAATGTGAAGCAGAACAAATTAATTTTTAATATATGGGAAACGGTCAGCTTCCTGATATTCGGACACGCACTGTCTGCACCCCTGCAGACACAACTAAGCTGTATTTATTTCGTGCCAGGAACGACAAAGAATTTCTGGATTTCTGGCATAACAGCCGCTACAGCAACGTACATTCTCTCCTAAAGATTATGCAAATCGGGTGCCTTATTCCAGAGGCGTGAGACATGGACTTCTTGGATGTCAGGTTAACGATCAACTTCTTGGTGACTCGGATTTCTGTGCACGTCGAAACTAAGGACTGAAAAGGGGTAGGGAACCGTCCTGTCGCGAAATCACTATAATTTACGAAAATTCAAGTCTTCGGGGACGTTATGACGTGCCAACTAGTAAACAGTTACAAACGCTTCGAAGGACAGTGGTGCCTTCATCGTCAGGGTCACGAAATTCAGTCCCTTTCAGTGTCTTCAGTTTGTGGGAAAGCAAACGATTCCAACAAGCCGAAATATCCTCTCCACAGCGGTTCTACTAGGCTGCCACAAGAACGTAGTTCACTTTCGAGGTGTCAAGCAGGTACTCTCCCTCTTGGCATTTAACCCTGTAAGTCCGTAGTAATACACGCGTACCGTACGTACCATCTGCTTTAGCATGGCTTCGTCCTTCAAACGGTAAAATCTGTAGGCGTAAATTGGCTTCCATATTTTCACAGACAGCTACCTGAAGCACATGGGTAACTGCAATGGTTTACGCTAAGTCCAAGGTCGCTCGCGCACATAAAACTTGAGCACGAAGAAAAGTAGTATCTCAGAAATACATATTATTTAGCTTTAAGGTCTTTGCTTTCCCACGGCTACATAAAACGATTCCTGACACTCGGCTTCGCCGAACTTGGCGGCACAGCGCCCGTGAACACCTATCTTTATGCCTGCCCGCCAATGAACGAAGAGCCTGCGCTTTCTTTAAAAGGTGAGTTTCTCAGCTGCTCAACTGCCGAACATTCATCGCAGTGAATCTTATGTTTATTGGACCTGCATCATTGTAATAGCTGAAGAATAAAAGACCAACTTGATGTCACTTGCTATTTTATTTCACTTCTTATGTACTCAACATATTTCGGACATTAATGTATCCATCATCAGGAGCTTGCGACTGTGCTGTTAAATTACTACATTTATCGTTTATGTTCTCGGTTTGTTGTGTGTTTGAGATTTGATGTGCCTGGGTTTCAGTGGTGTCCGTGAGAACAAAACGACAGACGTAGTAATTTAACAGCACAGTCGCAAGCTCCTGATGATGGATACATTAATGTCCGAAACATGTTGAGTGCATAAGAAGTGAAATAAAATAGCAAGTGACATCAAGTTGGTCTTTTATTCTTCAAATATTCATCACAGTGCTCACAACATAATGAAAATACGCCATATCTTGAAACATCTTAACTCTGTCCCCACCTGCGCACGCTGTGTCTCAATCGTGCGTATCAGAAACACCTTCAGATCCACTCACAGATTTGCCAGGCGATGTCCTCCTTTGAGGTTTCCTAACCATTCCACTGACGCATGCGTAACACGCGTCTAGACCATCTCTTCTTAACATCCTCCTCCTCCTGTACCTCCTCCTCTTTCTTCTGCTGCTTAGGGTGTTCACATACTGTCCTCAGAGCAATAATTCCGTCTTTTTTGTTCCCCGCAACCATGAAATCGCGCATAAAGTCGCAGGCGGAAGACAAGGTCCCCAGACATACAGAGCAAATGACAGTACACCGAATAAAGAGTCACAGACAGCAGACAGGAGGTGGTCCTTCAGATCGGGTTTGGTGGCCAAAGTTACAACCCGGCACAGTAAAAAAAAAAAATATATGATGTTACATAGGATGTGAAGTGGTCGAAAGGATTCTTTGGACCAAATACATTTTCATGTCTCGTCACCGATTGTAGAATAAAATCACGTAAAGATAAAAGGATAACGTGGCAAACAGATCATTCGGAAATGTCATCAAACCTAAAATATTCGAGAGGGACATCAACCCAACAAAATTACAGTCACGAAGAACCGACGGCCAGATGAATTAAATTCTGAGAATGCTTGTTACCACTACTCGCTACGTAATAACCCAGAAGAGCACAGTTTTCTTACTGTTACCACTCAGTCCATAATAGCTTGGCCTTAGCTATACAGAAACTTACAGACTACAATATACAGAACTGTAACTGTACCTGGGTGTTCTGCAGGGGCGCTAAACCCAGAAACTCATACTAACGGAATAACAGGGTGCCGAGGTGAATTTTTAACTCAAGAGGAAGCAATAGGTGGTCGATGAAAACTGTATTATGACGAGCTTCGTATCATTACGGTGATGACATCGAGGATTAGAATGGAAGTGAAAAATGAATACAAAAGTTTGGTGGGAAACCTGAAGGGAAGGGGCCACACTGATGAGGCATGCGCAGTTAACAGTACAAGAGTAAACAGTATCTCAAACAAGTAGTTTTCAAGGCAGTGAACTAGACACAAGGCTCAGGATAACGACCAGTTACACCTTGTGTACACGGCAATGAACGTTTCGGCACGTTCAATAAGGGACGGGGAAATTTTATTACTAGCTAAGCGACTATTGATTCTTAAACAGGGACTTCGCTCAGTGAGTTACGATTCTGTGTTCGATATCCTTGAAAAAATGAACTGTTCTTACAGACTAATTCCCCGTCCACATAACATAACAGATAAATATTTTCGTTGTTACACCGTGCATGTTGTTGAGTTACTCAATTATTATACCAACTACTGCACATACATAAAATTTATAAAATTTACACATTAAAA
>Ga0131853_10019541_pt1 | contig 12327 bp, 8 predicted proteins | sample TergutLab28metaG_FD_92764 | JGI IMG/M metagenome (GOLD analysis project Ga0131853, IMG submission 92764) | Labiotermes labralis P1 segment gut microbial communities from Petit-Saut dam, French Guiana - Lab288 P1 (version 2) (version 2) | ecosystem: Host-associated > Arthropoda: Insects >...
CACCTAACCTCCAACATACAGCAAACCAAGAACGAAACGACCAATGTGGTAATCAACATTATAGTCGCGAGCTCCTGATGATGGGCATAGTAGTGCCCGAAACATGTTGAGTCTATAAGAAGTGCAATAAAATAATAAGTGGCATCTAGTTGGTTTTTTATTCTTCAGTTATCACAATGATGCACGGTCCAATAAACATTAAACTGTTTAAACTTAGCATTATGTCTACACATATATTATAATAGTCCTGTATTGTGTCTGCGTTGAGGAAAGCAACAAATTTTAAGTGGAATTAAAAAGAATTCGCTTATTTAAAGATTTAAACCTGTGTCATTCCTACACATACACCACCAGATTTATAATTCAAAAGCTCTCCATTTCGAATGCAAAGTGTATTCATAAGCCTCGTGTGACAAACAAAACGGGTGTTATAAGGTAAAGGTGACTCTGCTCTGTGAATACAATGAAAGCCGATCCCGGTGACTGGGCAGTCTAAAAGAGGTCGGACTAAAAAGAAAGAGAGAAACAAAGAAATCCACGAAGGTGTGTGGGAGAGGTGGAGATAACGCATTCTTAACTTCTCCATTAAAATGAGGTTAAGAAAACAGTCATTATTACTTCCATAAATAGATATAACTTTGTGAACTTAATAATGGAGACAGCTTGTTCTATTCTTATAAATAATTCATATTAATTTAGTCGTCCGACGGTTGTTACTCAGTACTTTAAATATGTATCAATATACTATCCATCTAAGTACAAAATCGAATCATTTTAATTATATGTGTCTGATATATTCCTCGTCTCATATCAACCTGAAGGTTACATAATTTACTAACATTGCTTCCTAAGGCGTTATATTTTAGAAACTTCAACTAATAATTTTTATGTAATTGCAGAGTCCGTTACCTGCAAAGTAAAAACTTAACATTTATTAAAATCCTCTTATTTCTAAAAATCACGAACCTATATTAGCAGAGTTTATTCTGAAGTATTATCTCTTCTTACGCAACTTGTTACATTAAATTTTATTACATTAATTTGCTGCGAGCTTGCAGTAGTCTGACAGTCTTTAACTGTCCTCTCCATCTCCCACAATTCTATTCAATTCCTTCACGTCGAAAGTTCCTCGGATTTCAATACTAACGATATAACTGTAGCATCTGACATAACTTCTTACTTATGTTTAGACACCTGCGGGTCCGCACCGTTCAATTTTCATAACTGTATACAGTGTCTGATAGTCTTTTCACCATCGTGTATGTTAATATTGTTCGTACTCAAGTCATTCATAGCCGTTAAATCCTTGTTATTCTTGTAATCACTGACTTGCCTCTGATATCCGTTAAATTCTACACTGTAGAGTTTCTAAGAATAAACCGTGAAGTTGAATCCCTGAAGATCCTCCGTACATTCGCGTATATCTACCACACTAAACGGTGTCATATTCTAGGGGAGAGTAAACTTCTGTTGAAATTGTAGACGCGTTCTTTAAGTGCAAGATGGAGAATAAAACAAAATTTTTGACACAAACTGAGAAATGGAGGAAACTTAAGATCGTCAGAATTCGATGCATAAATTCCCAGACAATTCCAAAAGCAGGGTGTTAGTGTATGAAATTCACGACTCGGGGATATAATTACTCCTGGAGAAGATAGGCATGTCATATTCCATAAAAGACTGCCACCGAAAATTAAACTAAAATAGGGCTACAAAGAATCCCAGATAACGTGACACTTTCTTCCATTTAAAAGGAGCATTTCTTGGTGTAAGGAAGAGAACACAGCAGCAGCGCACCTGTGTAATTGTGACAAACAATAATAGTGTTACTGAAAATAAATGTTCTTTTATATTCCCCTTCCATGCGTTCGCAAAATTGTGCCCCACAATGTATGTGTGTGAGTTCGGAGATCTTAGTGGAAAGCTACCAAATTTGCAGCGAACGCCCAATTATGTACGTGTATAAATCGAAAAAAGACTAGCGGAAACTCTATATGAGGTGCAGCACGCCTACAATTTTTCTTCGCTTATCTGGAATGCATCTCTCCAATGTCGGCCTAATGAACAGAAACAGTCAATTCTCAAAACAAATCATTTTTGCTTAAAACATTTACTTCGTGTTCAGTTTCAGTTCCAGTTTCTGTCACTTACATAGATTTTTCACTTCTTTTACTCTGTATTTTAAGCAACAGATATTTTTAAATACGGACATCAGTCCGTTAAGCCAGGTTTTATTACACTGCTGCCAAACCCATGCAGACCTTTGGATGGTCTCTAATCCCAATGATATTAGCTCCTCGCATAATCTTGTACATCCCCCTTTTCTCTCTTTTACAAGATTTAAGTCAACAAGGCGATACTTGCTGTAGAGTAATAGAATTAATCACTCTGTTTTCCACATTTTTCCTTCTTTTTGCATACCCACCCTCCCAATGTTAAGATTCAGTCATTCAAAAATTTCCCTCCTTTATATGATAGCGAAGTGTCAGACCAAGGAAACAAAACGAAATAAAATACAAGAGCAGACCAGAAAGTTGTCATGGTTGTGAGACTGAAGAGCAGAAAACTTCCCACCAAAAAGCACAAGAAACAAAATGGGTTTTATGAAACATTAAAAAAGTTTTCTTGTACCCCACCACCGCCACACCGCATTTTTTAGCCTTCTCAAACCTTTTCTTTTCCCTTCCTCGTCACACTAAAAGTAAAAACTACTTCCCTGCGCGCCTCTCTTAACTATGCCGTAGTGTGGTTGAGCATTCACTGCAAGGGATACAGTATTTCTTCGTCCTACAAGAAACCATTTTACGCTAACCCTCTTGAGCTGCAATTTTATTATCCAAAGTTTTAAATTGTTTTTTTTTTGCGTCGTTATGAAATACACAGAAACTGTGCCCGGTACGACCAAGTGCAGATAGCCTTAGTTATTAAAACTGCTAAATCTGGTGGAGCAAGGACAGGTGAACTTGATTCTATTCTACAAGCACAGTTTCGCGTTAAGTATGAGAGTGACTTAAGCTCAGAGGCCAACCACGTCATATACATCGTTATTAAAGTGACCGGTTTTCTAATAGGTGACGTATACATAACTATAACTCGGTTCTGGGTCAAATCAATGTTCTATCGCAGCTACAGCTGCATCTTTATAGCTGTGGAAAATGTTTCTATGTGACCATATACAGAAAATCAGAAATTCTTGCACTGAAAATTTTTTCCCCAGTTTTTCACCGTGCATATTCACGTATGTTCATATGTATTCACCAACACATGCACACTTTTTAAATTACACTATAAAACTTTAATTTTTTAAAATAGTTAAGATCTAAAATGTGTTGGTGAATACATATTAAAATCTTGCACTGAAAATATCGGATATCACCAAGATTTGAACCCATTGAGACATGAAGTTCAGATTTGTAATGTGGGCCAATAAGATGCCAGGTCTTAACTTGTGGGAAGCAAATTTCTCAATGTGAGTAACGATGATATTAAACGGAGTGAAACAACATCGCAGGATGTGAGACTTTTATACTGTGTGAGGCATTATACACAAATCTGTTTATTAAACTTTCTACACGAAATGGCGACAGTTAATAAATTCAGCAAAATACACTTAAATTCTATGGAAATGAAATATGTTTGCAGTACAATTTATCTCTGAATGTATTTCTTTTTTAAACATCTTCAAATCTTGTCGCCTCCCGAGCTTCATAAATCAAAAAGCGGAATCTGCTTCCGAAATGCTGCGGCTCGAATACAAAAAAACCAGAAGGTGGATAATAACCCCAGTTTTATGAATGACTCATGTATTAGAGTTTGGTAAAGACTAAATACCGCAAATGGCTGTTTAATAACTGTACGTATTTATTGTTACTGAAGACGTCTTTATTGTCTAACCATAACCCTGTGGGTAAGTGTGGGACCGCTCCAAATGCCCCCTCGTTTACAAAGCTTCTTTAAAGTTGATACATACGCCATCTGACATGACAAGACCTGCTTTCTTACATTCTAATTTCCTACCGTCAGTATTACCGACCTAGCGAACTGTTGAGTTGAAAACAGAATTCTTTACATTTACGTAGCACTCCGAATTCTTTTTTGTGTTGGCCCCTTACAATGGTGTTAAAACTCATATTAGCATTTTAGTTCGATGTAAATAAGTTACGTATATGTATTAATGTTGACAGAAATTTTAAATTTTGTATGGAAACAAAACATAAACGTGAGCATAAATGTTCTATCAGCAAGCGTTTAGTGACAAAGCATTATAAACATGCCTCAAGAAGTTTTGTACTTTGTCGAACAACTCCGATTTAGAGGGGCAATATGTACAAGATTATTTACAGTGTGTGATCAGTATTCATTCCTGCACTCTCCCTATGAAGATGGAGGCTTTTCAAAGAAAACACGAAGCGAAAATTATTTCCAAATCCGGCCTACAATTCGGTATCGTAGCTCATACCAGCCAGTTTCCGGCATGATGAAGCATAAGAGCCACGCGTTTCTCTTTTAGCGAAAGGGTTGTTACTGTAAATATGAGTTCACGAACTGTCCGGGCAGGCTAGCAACTCACCTCCTGTATCTCTCATTCCTGTGAAATACCTTCATCAAAATACCCTTTCATAACCACGTCAAAGCTATGGGCTGGACATGGCACTTTCCGATATCCAATGCTACTTTCAGCAGGATAACTACATAATGCGATTCCCTCGTTACACAGTATTCTGTAGTAAATAAAATCTGAAGGCCTGCAGGAACAAATTCCGAAATCCAGTCATTGACACACAGAGGAGCCTCAAGCACAGTGCATTCAAGCACAACTTTATTTCGAATCTCATGGAATATGCTCTAAACTGGCTGATGTGTTTTTCACGTATTCTTTACTGACGGTAGTATAAAGTAAAACAAAAAAAAAGGGCAGAAATAAACAAATAAAGTGAAACGAAACAAAGAAGACCTTCCGTACGAATGGGTCGAGCGTATTGTTTACTTTGGCGCCTGCGCAACAAAAGCCGATGTCTTCGCCACGTTCCTTTCTCTGTCAGTTAGAGGACAACATTCCGAGAATCGCTTCAAAACTTTCCACAAATTTTGACATTAGAGATCACTTCTAACATCAGACAACACATAACGTGTACTTGAAAACAAGACAAAAATAAAAAGGGCTTTTACGTGACGTAATAGTGCATTTCTGCGCACATCTAAAAGGCAACTCACTAACTAAACTGTTGACGGAGTAAATAGATTTCGTGTGTGTGTGTGTGTGTATATATATATATATATATATATATATATTGGCCCATTCAAATCTTCAACTGTATTTCTTTTACTTAACACGGAAGTTGGTAAATATAATTACACTGTTGTTATCTTGTTTATTTTCTGTTTTATTGTCCAATTTCAACCAAATTTGAATATTGTCCTTCGATTTTAGTAAAAACACCCAGTATAAAATTTCACGAAAGTATATCCAGTGGAATCCAAGTTCTTCACGCAGAGAGAGAGAGAGAGAGAGAGAGACAGACAGACGTGACATGACAAAGCTAAGAGTCATTTATTCGCAATTGTTTTGCTAGCGCACCTACAAAGAGCAGTAATTTAAGTACCCCCATCTTTGAGCCTGCCATTTATCTCCGTCTGGGACGTTTCAACACCTACAAGACAGCATCAAAAGTTACCATTCATACGCTGGAAATCAATAGTTAATAATAAAAGGAATGAGCTAAAATTTTTAATATATGCTGTAGCTTGTTCAATGTGACAAAATAAATAAACTTTTAAGTAAACTGTAAGCCTGATGTCCAGTTTCTTGCATTCCATATCGTTAGTGTTTTAAAGTCCTTTACTTCGCAATGGATTTCTTAGGCCGAAACATGTAACACGCATGCTGTAGACTTATCCGACGGTAATAAAAATTTCCGTGCGATGTTGGGTGGTTGATATGGTAAACGAAGTCAAAGGACTAATGCTTTCACATTCTCGTTCATTATTTTTTTCGCACACACGAAACACTCTGACGTCATTAAAAGGGGATTTTAAAATCCATTATGAAATGACATTGCACCACACATTTCATGTACGCACACGCACAACATAATACAGTACGAACTAATGCCACAGTACATACCAATAACAAAAAAGAATGGCACCGAAATAACATTACTGGTCTTTTTGTTTTCAGGATAACTCTTTTTATGAAAGTTACATAGTGGCGGATGAGATGGGAACTTAGTGGGAATAGAGTGGCCGAACATACGTAACGAGGCAGTCACAATACTTCTCACGCACACGCGCGGACAACGTGAGTCATAAACTTCAGGAAGTGTCACCTCTAATCCTGCCAAAGTCGAGTGCCGCCAGACACGTGTGCAGCTAACTCCTACACCGTCGAATATTCGAGTTACGAAAATACGAAACTCCGAACAACATGCGCAACTCATCCCCACAAATACACGTATGAATTTCACAAGGCGACCTGGCGAAAACACTTAGAACATATGGGCAAAATGTGGTCACTTTATCAGTACTTACTGCCAAGGGAATGACTCAGGTCAAATGCTCAGGGTGAGTCTATCTCAGTTATCTTGTGGTTTTTCGTCGTGTGCAAATATCATCTGACTAATGCTGCGAGTAATCTAAATATGTTTACTTTTCACAGTTCTTTTGACGTCCGAGAAAAGTAAAAGTGAAAAAGACGCGTCAAATCCTAGGAACAGGAATTCAGTAACTACCGGCATGGAATAGAAACAAGGAAAGGCACGTTAACGGCGAACTCCGCCTCGCATTGGCAGAGCTCTTGGCTTTCATCTTACGACTATTGGAACAAAGGTTACACCGGCTTTGATCGTATGCTACATTCTTTATTCCTATCAACACAATTTTGAACGGGAAAATCGTTTTGGCATAAGAACACTCGAACTCCCAGCGGGATTTTGCAGTGTAACTTTTGAGTACGTCGAGACTTCCCGACAGTATTGCTTACTCTTTCACCACTCGTTACTTCTTACGTTGGAAGTAATTCAGGGTAACGGTTCTAGAGTTGCTGAGTTACTAAACAACGGAAATCGAAAGCAGGTAGTAGTGGATAGAATGGGATAACAACTGTGAGCGATGAATTGTATAAGAGAGTGTCTTCTGTTTGAAGTTACATCCGACAACTTGCTGAGAGACGCTCATAAAAACTGAGAAATATACCAATCAGTGATGTATGAGCCTAGAGTTGAAGGCAGTTCTCCCCACTACGAAAAGACACGTTCGATCAATCAGAAGCAATAAGTAAATGACAAAGAATGTAATTACTTTTCTGATGAGTTTTGTTATTCATGGCAATAGCACCTTAAAAGTGGTTAGAGGCCTTTTTGAATTACTACGGTTTTGCCAAGAAAAAGAGAAAATAATTTATTATATTTTTTATCCAAACCAACAAATTCACAACACACACACACACACACACACACATATATATATATATATATATACATATACAAATTCACAACACACATACCTAAATGTATATACACACACAATATTTTATATAACGCAAGTTCTTCTACATATATCAGTGCATCAGCAGCATCTTCAGGGAGTCTTATACTTCTATTTTGCTAAGTTACAAAAATCAAAATTATGAAACTCAATAAAATCATTAGATTAAAATGTTTATATTTGATGATACAATACACTCTATAAAACTTTGTGAGCTGTCAAGTGTTGTAATTACAATAGGTGGAAGTTGTTTGCTTGGTGGCTGCATATAAAATTTGGACTGCCTTAACTGTGTAATCCTGCAATTAATTAATATAAAAAAATGTAATGTAATTAAAATGTGATCAGAAAGGTTAAATGTTTTGTATGTGATAGACTTAGCTATGTTAATGTTGCTTGTATGCGGGTATGATGAGAACTGAAATGGGAGTAAACGTCGAACTACGTGATTTATCGTCTTTTGACGTAAGCCAAGGTGTACAGTGGGTTAAGGTCGTTGACCTTCTGTTCCTCGATAAGTATATCTTGTTGTTAGAAGGCCCCTGAAGATGATGCGGATGAATTGGAACATGTGGGAGTAATTACATTACATAAAATATTCTTAATATATGTATGATGTACAGTTGTTGGTCCGGATAATAAACTGTACAAGATGCATGGTACATACATCAAAAAGCTTTATTATGTGTTTCATTAGCACGACTCCTATGGCCAATAAGCTGCTAGTTACGAAATGTCCTTCACCAGATCTTGAATAACAAAACACCGTGTCCTTTTTCGGAACCGTCAGCTTAAAATATCATAAACTAATTTTTTCTAGACCTGTTTGTCCGCGAGTAGAAAATAAATACAGACTGAACTTGTAAACAGGGACTAATGTATTATTTCATCGCCATCATTTTAATCAAACAGGGAGAAGTGACAATAGGCTAGTGATAGATAAATATATATATATATATATATATATATACATGAGGAGACAGTAACACACAGTTATTACATTGTCATTAAGTTGATTAAAAATAAAGATAATATGGTGGGAGGAACGTGCAGCGAGTATCAGAACAACGAGAAATGAACTAAGTTTTCTTTGGAAATATGAACGGAAAGGATCACTCGAAAGACCTGACTGTGGATTGGAGGATTATCCGGAAACTCCCCCTAGAGAAGCAAACAGGGGGATTGGATACTGGATTTATTTTCCCGCGGGCTTGTAAACAACGATTAACCTCTGTTAACATGACAATGAACATTCATGTCACTTGAAATTAATTAATTATTTATTTAGGTAATAAGTTTGTATGCTTTTCCAGCCAGACAGCGACTCAGAGGGTGAAGTAAAATACCGAAATCATTTTTTTGCGCCCACGCGCGTCAATGATGGTGATCTAGATGATCTGTGATGGTGAGAAAATACCCTGTACTGCGAAGCTTCCTATACGGCAAAGCGACATGCAAGGACAACTGAAAGCAGGTTATTTAATGTAGGTCATTAAACTTTTACGCATACTCGTTACTGTGTGCGACAACATGTTTAAAATTCAATATGGCAGGCAATGTACGTATAACGAAATATTGAGACGTGTTCTTGCAACCATTGTTGCAGTGGAAAGTCAATGAATATTACACAACCTGAGTGTATTTGTAGCCTTATATATCCAGCCTAAAATGTACATGCACCATATTGTCATCTGTGGCCTGTCCCAATCTACAATATTGTTTCTACATTATTTCATAAACGGCACGATTTTCGAAAAAGTTACTGAAAATAAAATTGTGTTTTAATTTTCTCTACAACGTTTGTCTGAAGTAATTCTAATCCTAAGAAGAAATGACTAAGATATGATAAAAAAAATGCATATTGGTCTTCATGTTAAGTACCCTTTATTCTTGTCCGATATTAATGAAACACGAATTTTCTCGACAGATTTTCGAAAAATTCTCAAATACCAAATTTCTTTAACTCCATCCAGTGGGAGCCGAACTGTTCCATGCGGACGGACAGACGGATAAACATGACGAAGTTAATAGTCGCTTTTCGCAATTTTGCGAAAGCCCCTAAAAATTTTACACTCTGCGCGTCCTGTATTCATGTGTGTATTTATCTAAGAACACACAGCAGCTTTTACCCTATATAAAACATAAACTGGTTTTTACAACCGACAATAAAAGTATTTACTGCGCGGTACGAACTGGGTGTCGAAATAAAACAGTTCAGGCTATGTCTTTAAAGGGTTACAGCGACAGTCCTGACATATTGACATATTGCATTACACCAGTCCTTATCTCTTACAGAAAAAATTATTTGAATTAACTTTGAACAACGGACTGACAAGAGGCCAAATAGTCAACCAAGCATGAACAAATTCCATTCTGTAGGCTTAAGCGCGATAAATCTCAAAGCGTATCCAACATAATGCATTTTACATTTCCAAACATTATATAAAGTAACGTACTTATACATTAATGAATAGTTAACTTTTGAAAAAACTCACCGAATTATGTTTGCTATTACACAACAAAATCCACTAATAACCCCAGTCATCAACAAACCGAATATGAACTATAAGCACTACCGGCGTAGTTTAGATAATTATAGGATATTTAATTAAAAAGCTGAAAGAAAGACGCAACCTCGGAAACGTCGGTCTTTGGACCAAAAGTGTAAGAAGGTACTCGCCGCTTCCAGTAGTTACGAAGGACTTCAGTCAAAGCAATCACAAACCTTATGGAATAAGTTCAAAAATATATATAAAAGTAAATAACTTATTACAAAATAAACAATTAACCATCACTTTGATAAGTTCGCACCACTTCAACGTCTAATATGTTCGGACACAACTTTTCCATCCAAAGTTAAAATAGAAATAATGTACATTGGATTAGTTAATAGGTCCATCATTGAGAGTATATTGATGGTATTACTGGCTCTATAAACATACATACATACATACATGCATAAATACACACGTACATATATACATACGTAAAGACATACCTAAACATATGCAGACACACATAAACAAAAAAGCTTTCATGCATGCATGGATGCATACACACACACATAGTACATATGTATATAAAATACATACATACACATATAAACATACAGATATACATACATACACACATATATACGTCCATACGTATATACCTACATACATGCATACATAATACGTACATACATAATACATACACACATACATACATATATACAGGCGTAAATATACACATACATACATGCATAATACATGCACGCATGCATACATACATGAATACATACATACATGTATACATAAATACATACATAATGCATACATACATCATGCATACATGCATACATACATACATCATGCATACATGCATACATACATACATACATACATACATCATGCATACCTACATATCTACATACACACTTACACACCTACACACATATACACATACGCACCTATACACACATACACACGTACACACCTACACACATAGACACACAGACACATACACACACACACACACACACACACACAGTGCGGTCCAGAATTTTAGGACTGATTTTTTAAAATTCGAAGACACATAAGGAAGACACATACCTTTCTTTTTTATTCAAAATAAGCTCCAGTGGCATATATACCGGCTTTTGCATGGTCGTACAGCTTCTGAAAATTTGCCGAAAATTCCTCTTATTGGACCTTCTTTATTTCTTCAGTTACGGCTTCTAGGAACTCAGCAACATCCGCAAAGTGGAGTCCTTTTAACTTCATTTTCGACTTGGGGAACAGAAAATAATCTGGCGGAGATAAATCTGGAAAGTACGGAGGATGATAAAAGTTTGTAACATTTTTTGGGTCAAAAATTGGCAAACACTTGCAGCTTTCGGAGCGGGCGCATTATAGTGCAACAAGTAAAAATCTAGAGATAAGGACGCAGCTGGACAAACCCGCTGAATGGGCTTCAGAGGGCGATTTATTACTCCTTTATAAAATTCTGCGTTTACTGTTCTCCCTCCGGTACGAATTCTTTTTGTAGTACGCCTTGATAGGCGAAATAAGTATTTACATATTCTTGATGCGGGACCTTTGGAATTTCAGTTTCTTCGGCCGAGGGGATGTCTCACCGGCCCATTCAGAACTCCGTCGATTTGTTTCGGGGCCATAGGCAAAACACCAGATCTCATCTCCCGTAATAATTTTGTTAAAAATTTTGTGTCTGCATCGGCCATTGCGATGTCTTGGCAAGATGTGACTCGATCTTCCCTTTCCTCAGATGTCAAAGGTGTGTGGAACAAAACGTGAACACACAACTTTCTCTTTCACATATCCTCTTTCAGAATCTGAAGAACTACAGTCTTGGAATGTTCAAAGATTCTGCTATTATTCTTGATGCAATTCGACGGCCATTTTTGAACAAATCAGAAACAGCTGCAATGTTTACCTCAGTTCGAGACGATTTTGGACAGCCACCTCTCTCGTCATCTTCTACCAGCTCCCTTCCGTCTCAAAATCGAGAATGCCATCTAAAAGGTTTGATCGGTTTAGAGCCTCATTCCTGTAAGCCTTTTGCACCAATACTAGTGTTTTTGCCGCAGATACACCGGATTTGAAACAAAATTTTATGGCAACTCTCTGTTCATTTCCGTCATCCGTGACGTATAAAGAAAACTGACTTTACAAGACAAGTTATAATTCTACACTGTCGCAGATAAACAAAGAAAGATCGGTGTGTGAACGGATGTTCGTTGATAGTAATTAGTTAGTGGGTTGGCTGATAGATCGCTCTAGTTCTGCTATTTAAAAAAAATCCTAAAACTAATGCATCGCAAAGTGTACACACACACACACACAC
>Ga0131853_10019542_pt1 | contig 12326 bp, 11 predicted proteins | sample TergutLab28metaG_FD_92764 | JGI IMG/M metagenome (GOLD analysis project Ga0131853, IMG submission 92764) | Labiotermes labralis P1 segment gut microbial communities from Petit-Saut dam, French Guiana - Lab288 P1 (version 2) (version 2) | ecosystem: Host-associated > Arthropoda: Insects >...
GAATTCCAAGAATATATATTGGAAGAATAAATAAATGTTGACAGAGCAAATTCATAAGTGTATTATTTTTATATGCGAAAGATGTCGGAAGTTGCAGTGTAAGTTGTAATGAATATGATATCACAGTTCTTACCGCATATATAAAAGGCAGAGAGTTAAGCTCTCTGCCTTTTTGCTGCCTGTTAGAAAGTTACCCGTTTTTTGCCGCTCTTGCTCTTTGTGTTGCGTCCAGCAATTTTTTACGCATACGCAAACTGGTTGGTGTTATTTCTACAAGTTCATCCTCTGTTATAAATTCCAGGCATTGCTCAAGGCTCATAATTTCGGGTGGAACAAGCCGCATAGCCTCGTCGTGACCGGCAGCTCTTATGTTGGTCACCTTTTTTTGTTTGCAAATATTTACTTCCATATCGCCACTGCGGGCATTGCGCCCGACAACCATACCCTTGTACACTTTTGTGCCGGGTGTGATAAACAATGCGCCACGTTCTTGTGCGTTGTACATGCCGTAGGTTAGCGATTCGCCTGTTTCGAAAGAAATGAGCGACCCTTGCTGACGCTCCGGGATGTGTCCTTTATGCGGTGCGTAGCCATCGAATAGCGTGTTAATTATCCCGTTGCCTTTAGTGTCTGTTAGGAACTCGCTGCGGTAGCCAATTAACCCACGTGCGGGTATGTTAAATGTTAGCCTGCTGTAGCCGCCCTTAGACGGTGTCATTTGTGTCATTTCGCCCTTACGGCTCCCCAATTTTTGAATGACCACGCCGGCGAAATCTTCCGGCACATCTATCGTTACTACTTCCATTGGCTCATGGATTTCGCCGTCTATTTCCTTATACAACACAGCCGGTTTGGATACTTGGAATTCGTAACCTTCACGCCGCATGGTTTCTATCAAAATAGAAAGATGCAGTTCGCCCCTGCCGGAAACTTTAAATACATCGGTGCTGTCGGTATCTTCTACACGCAGGCTTATGTCGGTGTTAAGCTCTTTGTACAGCCGCTCACGCACTTGGCGGGATGTAAGGAATTTGCCCTCCATGCCTGCGAATGGGCTGTTGTTAACCATAAAATTCATTGTGAGTGTTGGCTCGGAAATTTTGCTGAACGGCAGTGGTGTAATGTCCGAAGGGTCGCACAGTGTGTCACCAATTTTTATATCGGTTATGCCGGCAATGGCGATAATAGAACCCACGGGTGCTTCCTGCACTTCTTCCCTATCCAGCCCGGCGAATTCATACAGTTTTGTAATTTTTACAGTTTTATGTTTATCCGGCTCGTGGATATTTACGATGGCTACAATGTCGCCGGTGCGGGCGGTGCCGTTTACCACTTTACCCACACCAATGCGCCCAAGATAGCTGCTGTAGTCGATGTTGGAGATAAGCACCTGCGTATTAGCGTTTGTATCGCCCGGCGGAATAGGGATGTATTCTAACAGCTTATCCAGCAGCGGTAACATGCCATTCCCGCTGTCTTGCGGTTCTGCCGATGCCCAGCCTTTTTTTGCAGAGGCGAAAATAAATGGCGAATCCAAATGTGCATCGCTTGCTTCCAGCTCCATAAAAAGTTCCAATACTTCGTCCACAACTTCTAACGGACGGGCATCGGGGCGGTCGGTTTTGTTGACACAGCATATGATAGGCAGGTTTAAGTCCAGCGCGTTTTTTAGCACAAATTTTGTTTGCGGCATTGGACCTTCGAAAGCGTCTACAACCAGTACAACGCCGTCTGCCATTTTTAGAACACGCTCAACCTCGCCACCAAAGTCCGCATGACCGGGTGTATCGATGATATTTACTTTTACGTCATTATAAGTGATAGACGTGTTTTTTGCCAAAATTGTGATACCACGCTCACGCTCTATGTCACCGGAGTCCATAACACGTTCGGCAACGACTTGATTTTCACGGAATGCGCCGCTTTGCCATAGGAGCTGGTCTACAAGGGTTGTTTTGCCGTGGTCTACATGAGCTATAATTGCAACATTTCTTATACTTTTCATTTTTATACCTGCCTTTTGAGGATTAAAGGGGCTGTCCAGCCGCTTTCTTTACAGAATTGCAACTTTATAATTATAACAGAACAAAGATACTTGACGCAATTTATCTGATTGACATCGTATATATTTGTTGATACGCTACAAAAAATTATGTTAAGGGATGATAAAAATGAAAAAACTTACCGTAGCGATTTTTGTGTGTATTATGGCAACTGCAATGTTTTCGGTTGTTGTTTCTGCAAACAATGAAATTACCGTTACAGCCCATGGCGAGCGGATAAACTTCCCCGACGGACAAGCTCCTATTGTTATAGAGGATAGGGTGTTTGTGCCATTGCGAGGTGTATTTGAAACGCTGGGCTTTAATGTTTTTTGGAATGATACAGACTACTTTGCTACTTTGGTTAGAGCCACAACGTTTATTCGCATACCTATTAACAGTGATAATTTTTCTGTTACCGGTGGTGTAAGTGGGAACTCCGCAACACCTATTGAGTATCATGCACTTGAAATGCCTGCGCGAATGATTGACGACAGAGTGCTTGTGCCAATAAGGCAAATTTTAGAAGTTGTGGGATATCGTTTAGCGTGGCAAGACGAAACCCGCACTGTGACTATTACATCCGAAATTGGCAGGGCTGTATCTCTTACAGTATCTACCGATTGGACAGATAACAGCACTATAATAAATGATGCAAGATTGGCACAAATGGTGGCAAACGGTGAAATTCCTGCTGATGTTACGCACCTTGTTTTATCGGGGCATCAAATAAATGATGTTTCTCCACTTAGCAGTTTGACCAACTTGGTAGAACTGCATCTTGTTGGCAACCGAATTCGAGATATTTCGCCGCTTAGTGGGCTAACGAACCTAAGGTCGCTAGATTTGTCGTTTAACCAAATTAGCGATGTAGCACCTCTTCGCAATCTTACAAATTTGAGAGAGCTTGGTTTGTTTGATACAAGAAATGGTTTTGAAGATATTTCGGTTCTTAGCAACCTTACAAACCTGGAACGTTTTTATTTATCCGCCGACTCACAGTTTAACGGAGATATTTCGGTAATAAATAATTTTACAAATTTAAGGCGTTTGGGGATATGGTCAGCTAACACAAAGGACTATTCTCCCATTGGAAACTTAATCAATTTAGAAGCTATTGACTTATCGTCGGCATTCCATTTGCAGACGCTTGATATCCTTAATAACTTAATAAACCTCACCAACTTTTCTTTACACGGCGCATCCATCGAAGATTTTTCACCGCTTGGTAGGGTTACACAATTACGACATCTTAGCTTGCAGTTCGTAACATTTGGAAACGACGGCGTGCGCATGTTGGAACACTTTACAGATTTGGAGTTTCTTATGCTAATCTACACTCAAATTACAGATATTTCTCCCTTATTTAGCTTAACAAATTTACAGTTTTTAATGTTAGATGGAAATGATATCGATGAACGTCAAATGACTCAATTGCGCAGGGCTTTGCCTAATACTTTTTTAGTGCATTAAAATTTAAAACCGAGACAAACTAATTCTCGGTGATAATATGAAAACAAATAATTTTAGAACAGACCTTGCAGTAGAATTACAAGAAAACTTAAACGACCGTACAGGCATAGAAACGCAAGTGGAGGAAAGCGATTATCTTACATCCACATGGGTTAGTGTAACCAATAAAATTGGCGAAGATGCAATTGGCAAGCCGGTGGGTAATTACATTACGTTAGAATCGCAGGATATGAAAGAAAATAACTTGGAAGCGCATGAACAAATAACTAAGGCGTTGGCGGAGAAGCTTGGGCGGTTGCATAACCTGCCAAAAGAGGCGGTGGTGCTTGTGATCGGGCTTGGCAACAGGCATGTAACGCCGGATGCCTTGGGTCCGTTGGTGTGCGAGAAATTGCTGGTAACACGGCATTTGCAGGATGACGTGCCATTAGATTACATGGGAGAACTAAGGGGTGTTTGCGCTCTTGCGCCGGGTGTAATGGGTATAACGGGCATAGAAACCGCAGAGATTGTAAAAGGCGTATCCGAAAGGGTAAAGCCGGATTTGATTATTGCTATAGATGCAATGGCAGCACGCCGCACCAGCCGAATAAATGCAACGATACAAATGTCGGACACGGGCATAAACCCCGGTGCAGGGCTTGGCAATAAAAGAACGCCCATAAACCAAGGGAGTATGGGCGTTCCGGTTATAGCTATTGGTGTGCCTACCGTTGTGGACGCAGCCACGCTGGTAAATGACACAATGGAAAAAATGCTGGATGAAATAGCAGCAGCAATGGGCGGCAGTGAGCCGTTTTTTGACATGTTAAAAAATATGCAGGATGGTGAAAGGTATAACCTAATTACAGAAATTCTTGACCCCTATGCAGGCAACATGTTTGTAACCCCAAAGGAAGTGGATGCCGTAATAGAACGGTTAGCCAAAATTATAGCGGATGGGTTAAACGCCGCATTGCACCCGGGGGTTTACTCTAAATTTTTATATTAGCACCTCATGGCTTAGATTTATACCGGAGCTTGGAAATAGTTCTCCAAAGCCGATATCTTGTATGGTAATGATGGCTTTGTTAATGGAAGAAAACGCCACGCTAATTTGCAATCGTGTAGTACCTTTGGGGCGTTTGGGCAAGCCTGTTAGCAGCATTGTGCCAACATTTGATTTGTCCTTACAAAAACTAAGCTCCAGCTCGCCATCCACGGCGTGGTTAACCAGCACAAGCTTGACCGGGTGTTCTTGCCACCAAAATGAGCTGCGCTCAACCAGTGGCAAAAAATTTTTACCGTCCAATAGACCAACATCATAGTTTAGCTGGTGAGGGTCTTTTATTGCAAGCGATTTGCCAACGGGCAAACCTAGCAGCCTTGCTGCAACAATCGCTGCGCCCTCGCAGCTAACCATTTTAGGGTTTTTGTAAAATTGAACGCTTCCGAACATTTTGCTAACGGCATCCCTTGCCCAAAGCATTTCGAACCCACCACCGGTGCATAGCACATGACCGATATCAGACATTGATATGGGTTGTGTGCTTTTTTGTAACGTATCCTCTAAAAATTTGCCGAAAGCTTTTTGATACGGTTGCAAAAATTCCTGCACCTGCGTATTGGTAACAGTTGCTTGAACCGGGGGGTGCGTAAAATTGAAATAAAATTTAAGCGGCTTGGTGCGTATGTTTTTTTGGAAAAGCATGTCCCTGTGTTGGTGGGCAAATGCGGCGATATGTTCTGTTTGGTTTTTGTCCAAGCCCGGGGCAAGTTCCGCAAAAAAGTCAGTTACGGCAGAATTTATCTTGTTCATGCAAACATCGCCGGTAAAGACGGATGAAACCGCATGAATTGTATCGCTGTCTCTTTGATATACGCCGCCCCGTACTTCGCTTGCGCCAAAATCTAAAAGCAGAGTGCCCCCGGCAGATTCATTGGCATAAAAATAATGAGCCAGCACACATTCCCTGTCCGGCACAAGTGCCAGCAATGTATTACCAAACCCGGCAAGGTCAAAAGCATGTGTCAGCTCTTTTTTTGCTTCGGCATTAAAATAAGTAGGAATACTTGCTACAATGCCAACAATTTCTGCCCGTGGGTTAATATTGCGTACATTACCCAAAATTTCTTTGATAAAAAGTGCGAGAACACTTGCTGTTTTTTCTTCAAAATAACCCAAACGGGCAATAAGGTTAGCGTACGTAATGCCTTCCCCTTGGTTTAGCACGGCATATTCTCCAAACACCCATTCTCTTGTACCGGGTATATATTGCACCACTGTGGGCATGGTTTGCTTGCCATAGCCTCCGCTAAGGTCAATAGATTCCGGGGCATTTTCTGCCAAGTTGAAAAAGGCTATACCCGAGGAATCGTTTCCCAGGTCTAGCCCTATAATGTAGTGGTCGCTGTTATACTCTCTCATATGCGTCATCTCCCTGCGATGACATTTGCACGAACAATCACTTTATCGTGCTGCTTGTAGCCGGTGGTTAACCGTTTAACAATTTCGCCCTTTTTAAAGCCTTCGTGTTCTTCTGCCACAAGCACATCGTGTTCGAATGCGTTAAATGGCTCATGCTCTTCGGGGCGAATAGGGAAAATTTCGTTTTTCTCTAAAATGGTTTGCAGCTCGTCAAATGTGCTATAGAAACAAGCTGTGTCCTGCTCCAAAACAGATACACTATGCGTGAGAATTTCTTCATAGGTACATATTTCGTACAGCAAAACCTCTTTTTTATAGCGAAATAAAAAGCGGCTAATTTTTTCTTCAAAGGTTGTTTCTTGTTTTTTTATACGCAATGCAAACGGCATGAAAATTTCCCCGGATGCAATATCTTCAAAAAATGCGGATATGCCGTCAAATGTTGGTGGGGTATTTGCCCATGCAGCCAATATAGCCGCTGCCGCAATGGTTAGCTCCTTATCGGAAGGCTTTATTTTTGTGTCTGCAAATTCCTGCGCAAGCGATTGCCCTTCTTGCTCAAACAGTTCAAGGCTTTCTTTTAAGCTGTCGATTTTTATGTCCAACGTTTCTAAAATGCCGTTGTAAATATCGGATTGCGGTGTTTCCTCGATAGCGTTAGGCAAGAATTCCCGCAATTGCATAAACGCCGAAAGGATGTCCGCCGCCAAATCAGTTTCCTTCGCTTGCAGTTGCATTAAACTGCTTATCAGTTCACTCTTGTCGATTTGAAGGCTATCAAAAATGGTAGCGGCTGTTTCTGTAAGTAACAGAAGAAATCCATCATCGGAGAATTCCGTTAAATCGTCAAACAATATTTCGTACTGCACAGGAGACGATGTTAGCAGCATTTGTATATGCTCAACCACAGGGGCTGTGCGTTGGTATAATTCTCTTAAAATATTTAGAATGTAGAACACCGCTTCGTCTTCTTCGTCCAGCACTGCCTCAAGTGCCGCTACTTGCAGCTTTATGATATTGCCGAGTTCTTCCCATTCACGTTCAAGCGTTTCTATACAAAGGCGTGTTTCGGTTCGTGTGTGCAGGTCGTCAAGGTGGGAAACACACAATTGCAGATTTTTTTGCAAAGCAGCAAAAATTTCATGGTCGGTTTGTTCATTAATAATTTCATCGCATAGTGAAAAAAGAGCTTGATAAATAATCCCACACTTTTCTTGCAGTACAGGGCTAACCCCGCACGTAAATGTAGGCGTATCGTCAAACTCTTTTAACCTTGCGGAAAGCACTTCGCAAATGCCATGCAGCAGTGCATCAGCTTCTGGGTTTTCCAATGTTAGTGTTTCGCAAAGGGTTACGACATGTCTGTACGTGTCTGTTAAAGCGACAAGACAGGTATACACATCCTCGTCGCCATTGCCTAAACGTGCAAAACCAGCCGCACTGCTTTTTAATGTTTCGCAGGCGGCTTGTTTTAGTATTTTTAGCCAAGCATCCCATAATACTTGAACTTGCTCATATGATAGCAAAGGCATATTCCTGCCCCTTTAAGTTGTTTTTTCTGACAAAGGCGATCAGTTGTATAGCTCATCTACGGACAATTCGGTTACAACGCCATCGGTAGAAAGGCTCTTTGCTGTAACTTTAAGCATATTATCCTGCCCTACATGGAATACGACTTTTACTTTTTCCTGCCCTTTTACCGCCTGTGGTATACCACGCAAGGACGTACCTGCAAGGCGTTTCATACCTTCCGAATTAACGGAGGCTTTGTCTTTTATAGGCATGGTGCTTTCATATACTACTATTGCCATGCTGGTTACATTGTCGAAATTGGTTATAAGCGGTTCGTTTGCGTCTATGGTTAAGCCTTCTTTTGGAATATCTGCACCGGCAGGTACAATTTCCATAAAGCGGCGGCCTGCAATTTCCAGCCCCAGTGGATGAATGGTACGCTCGTTTACCACAGGACCACGCACCGTTGGCATCATAATCATATTACAGTAATGCGCCGCACCTTGCGAAATGCTTAGTGCCGGGCTAATGCGGGACTTGTATGGTTCTTTGCCAAAACGTTCTGTAATTTTTTCGCTTACATATAAAATGGAAGAGCTACCGCCCACAAGGAATAGTTCGTCGATATCTGCCTCGGTTAAACCTGCGGATTCTAAGCAGTGGCTAACGCATACCAATGTTTCGTCAATAAGGTCGGAAACGGATTTGCCTTCAAATTTTTCAAACATTTCTGCACTATCACCAAGCGGGTTAATACGCTTGTGAGAGAGGAAATCTTCACGGGTTATTTCCATATTGATATTAACAATGCGAGGCTCTTGCAGTAGTGGTGCAAGCGTTATTTTTGTAGATTTTGTTTGAGAAAGGCGTTCTTTCGCTTGGTTTGCAGCTTGTTGCAAGCGCACAAGTGCAACCTTTTTTTGCCGCTTAGAAACGCCGTCGTCTGCATCTTGGTTAAAAAGGTCAATTGCATTTTCTGTTAGGTTTTTAAATTCTTCGTAAACCATGTCCATGATAATTTTGTCTATGTCGTTGCCGCCCAGGTTGTTATCGCCATAGGTGCTTACGATAGAAATGGTAGGTTCGCCTGCTTCTTCTGTTTTAATTTCCAATACGCAGGCATCGAATGTTCCGCCGCCAAAGTCGTACACAAGCACTTTTTTGCTGCTGTCTTCGTTTACAGCGTAAGAAATAGCAGAAGCGGCAGGCTCTAGGCGCAGGTACACGCTGTCGGGGTCGAACCCGGCAAGAATGGCAGCATCTTTGGTCATTTTCTTTTGCTTGTCCGTAGAGTTGGCAGGCACGGTAATAACGCAGCCGGAAAACTCGCCCGAAATGCCAAGCTCTTCCTGTGCGTATTCGTCTGCCTTTTGTTTTAGATGACCCAAAATTTCCCCTGCAATTTGCTCCGGGGTAAACTGGTATTCCTTTTCGTCCACTATTACGGTAATTTTTTGGTCGCTGCCCAAGTAGCGTTTGATGGAAAGAATTGTAGACAGCGGGTAAATAATCGCCGCTTCTTTTGCTTGTACACCAAAAATGCGGCATAGCTTGTTTTCATCTTCCGGGTCGGTTTCGAATTGAATAGCGGTTGGGAAGATGTTAGACCCGTCTATTGGTATGGTCTGCGCTTCGCCCGCTTCAAAATTGTAGATACTAACTACCGAGTTGGTTGTGCCAAAGTCTATGCCTAAAAATAAGCCACGTTCTGTATCAAGTCCTAAAGTACCCATGTTGTACCTCCTTAGATTTATCTATACAAAATATACGATTGCCAAGGTTTGTTTGTATGATTAAATTAATTTGTAATTATCGGACTGACGACAATCTTGTATATCATCTACAAATACAAGCGTATTTTCAATTTGATAAACAATGCGATACCTGCTGTCAGATACCATATATCGATACTTACCGCTTGTTATATAAGGGCTGTTGTAAATTGGATTGCGGTACGGCATATACTCCAGCGAACGGATATCAGATAAAAGCTTGCCCAATAAATTTTCTGCTGCGGTTTTGTTAAACTGTGCCAAAAATTCGAAATGGTCGTACATCCTATCGCTTGCAGCAGGGTCTACAATAACAGTATATACTTGCTCATTGTTATGCATTTGCCTTTGCTCCGCTTTTTATAGCTTGCCGCATATTATTTTCAAATTCATTTACAGAATAGCCCTTTGTACCCGTAAGCCTTGCTCGTTCTGCAGCCAATAGCCGCTCTGCAATAGTTAAATTTTCTTCTCTGCGGCTATAGGTCTCTATATCCATTATAACCATATCACCCTCACCGTTTCTTGTTAAAAAAACAGGAGTTCTGCTGGTGCGGCATACTTCTGCAATGCCGGTATAGTTTTTGCGTAATTCGCTTGAAGGTTTGATAATAGGTTGCATTTTTACGCCTCCTTTAAGGGGTAAAATTTGTACCTTTATTATACCCATAGATTTAACAAAACACAATCTACCGGTAATTTAACAAAATAAAAAGAGGCTTAGTAGCCTCTTTTTATTTTGTTAAAGTTGTAATTGATTTTATTGTGGCAATAGCGACTTTGCGTGTTTCGTCCGATGCGTCTCTTAACATATCTCTTAATTTATCTACTGCCCGTTCTAATTTTTCGTCTTCGTTATATGTAACGGCTTTTGCTTCGCCATGGAAAAAATACGATATATCAACATCATACACGAGCGAGAGTTTGTATAAATAGTAATCGCTTATACCTCGCCTGGCAGATATCATTTGCCTAAGTGTGTTATCTGCCCTGCCTAAAACATCAGCAGCTTCAAATATACTAACATTTTTGGAGTCTAGGAATTTTTGCACACGATATCCTATTAAGATATTAAATTGATTTTTTGTTATATCCTCGCCCAAATGGGTGTAATAAGTTAAAAGCTCTTCTAAGGCGGTTGGATACCAAGTTCTTTTCTCGTTTTTCCTTAGCCATGTTAAGCCTTCGTCAATCAACTCCGGATTTGTATAAAATATGCCTTCCCAAATTTGTACAAATGCTTCATGCCTTGGCAGGTCGTTTTTTGAAAATACATGTTTACACACAGCTAAATGTTTTTTAAACAAAGCGTCGATTTCATTGCGGTTGCCTTCTGTTTTTAGAGAGTCTGCACTGGGGAATTTAGCCCGTACTAAGCGGGGTAAGATATTGCTGCTTAGCATCCATTTTACTGTATTATGTTTTTTCTCCTGTTTGTATGTAGTAGCCAGCGATTCTTCGATTATTTTTTCGCATTCTTTTACCATCTCAAAGGTCGGGGCAAATTTAATAAGTATTGTCAAAATAGTGATTTCTACAAAACTAGGGATTTGAGTTCTTGCTTCTTTTATTAATCTAAATACGGGTAATGCCATTTTTTTGCATGCTTCAAAGTTATTTGTTTTGTAATCCTCTTTGTCTGTTTGCATCATAATTAAAATGCATTCTATTTCTCTGTCAGATGCATTGCTTAAAAGGTATGATTTCAATCGTTTTATGCGAGTATCTACATCTTTACTATTAGTTACATCGCCATATGTAAAAAACTCGTCAATCAATGTTTCTCTTATTTCTGCACTATTCATGTTAACCCCTCCGAAGGAAGATACCCACACATAGTGGGTGCTTTTTACATGTCTATATCCTCACAAGGTCTGCCGCCCCCGCCACCAAAAGGCTCAAACCCCACAAACATAAGAGCTAAAAAGAAGTTAAACCAACGCATAAATACACACTCCTTTTGACAATTGTCATTTTATACTGAAAGTATGATACATGGCAATCAATTTTATGTCAATATAATTTGTCGAAACGCTCACTTTATTTGGCGATATGCTCTTTGGTTTTTGTCATTTTTTGGTATTATTACTACATCGAAGCCAATATTTGGCAAAAATAGAAGGAGTATGAAATTATGAAAAATTTCGCACAAGCAATCATGGATGCAAATGGAAAAGTTTTGCTAACCTCTAACCTAAGAAACCGCCTGCAATGGAATGCAGGCACAACCCTAAACGCAGCACTAGACCCCACAAGTGGCGAGGTGGTACTAACCAAAGCAGAAGACGGTGCAACCGCCGCTGTAACCTTGATAGTGGACGAGCTTGGCAGAGTTGACCTGCCAAAACAGCAACGGGACAAGCTGGGCTGGCTATACGTAAACACAGGCGATACCATAGGCATTGAAATGTGCATGTGGACGCAAACAATAACCCTACGGTTGCACGAAAAATTAAAACCGAAATGCCTGTTTTGCGGCAGACCCGAATCCATTGTAAAATTGGAATGCCTAAATGATAAACATATCTGTGATTTTTGCATAGATGCTGTAGCTTAATTGTTGTAACCAAAAAAGGAGCTATCCTATAGTGGCGGGATAGCTCCTTTTGGGTTTTAGTAGAAAGAAATAATTGCTTGTAGATTAGGTTCGTACCACTGTGCATCTGCGCCAAATGCTTCCATTACAAAACGAAGCGGCACGAAAGTGCGGTCGTTTACCAGCATTGCAGAACCCATTCCGTCGGGGAGCGGTTGGTCTACAGGGATGATAATAATTTCGTCGGGTAGGTAGATAACTGCGCTACGGGTGTCATCATCCCAGCGCACTTCTACGCCTGTGGATTCTGCCACGGTGCGGAGTGGCACCATCATGCGGTCTGTTGTCGGGTCTAGGAATGGTGCACCTACGGCTGTGCGGGTTTCGCCATCCAACAGGAAGTTTATTTGCCCGGCTGTGAAGATAAGTTGCAGAAGTGGTTCTATAATTTCGTCATCGGCGGAAAGCATTGGCTGCCATGTAGAAGGAATCCACCAACGACCGCTGCCACCAGTTTCATTGCCGAGGGCTGCGGTTACGGTAACTTCTATACTGCCGCTTATATTTGACCTGTTTGGCGTTGC